>Ga0256405_10005026_pt1 | contig 23633 bp, 24 predicted proteins | sample RumenRJG_02DNA_FD_189096 | JGI IMG/M metagenome (GOLD analysis project Ga0256405, IMG submission 189096) | Bovine rumen microbial communities from Lethbridge, Alberta, Canada - RJG_02 | ecosystem: Host-associated > Mammals > Digestive system > Stomach > Rumen | place: Canada: Alberta... | reverse complement strand
AATATATTAGAAAAGGCAGCGCTGCGGCATAAGATGTCCGCTGTAGCGCTGCCTTTAATCAATAGTCTTACACACACGATAGTTTAGAGACGATTTTCTAAACCAACACGATAATTTAGACTATCTTATTCTCTATGGTGATCAGTACGGGATTCGAACCCGTGAGTGTCGCCTTGAGAGGGCGATGTGTTAACCGTTTCACCAACTGACCGTGTAGAGGCTGAGCCTCTAACATTATTCTACTTCTTTTTTCTTTCTTGTGACTCTTTTTACAGTCTTTTTTTCTTCAGTTTCGCCTTCTGCAGCCTTTTTCGTAGTTCTCTTTGCCTTCGGAGCAGCGTCTTCAGCCTTGGCTTCGACCTTTTCGGCAGCCTTCTTCTGTTCAGGCGCCTTTCCCTTCTTGGCAGTATCGCAGATCTTTGCGAAATCTTCCGGATTGTGGATGGCGATCTCAGACAGCATCTTTCTGTTGACGGAAACGCCTGCTTCCTTCAGACCGTGCATCAGTTTGGAGTAAGACATACCGTTGAGTCTTGCGGCAGCGTTGATCCTGGCGATCCAGAGCTTGCGCATCTCTCTCTTGAGTTCTCTTCTGTGGATGTATGCATACTTCCAGGAATGCATGACCTGTTCATGAGCGGTCCTGTATAACAGATGCTTGGATCCGAAATAACCGGAAGCAGCCTTTAAGATCTTCTTTCTTCTGTTTCTTGTAGGAGTTGATCCTTTTACTCTAGCCATTATCTTCTATCCTCCTATCCCTGTAACAATTCCTTATCTCTCTTGACGACTGTCTTGTCGACTAAGGATGGCTTATGCAGATGCTTCTTCTGTTTGTGTGTCTTGTTTGCCGCAAAGTGAGATGTGTAGTTGGAATACTTTCTCAGCTTGCCGGTACCGGTGACTTTTACTCTCTTCGCAAAAGTCTTTTTTGTCTTCATTTTTGGCATTTTATCTTCCTCCTATTTCTTCTTAGGTGTTAAAACACAAGACATGATGTTGCCTTCCAGTTTCGGCTGCTTGTCGACGTTGGCGATATCGCGCGTCTTTTCGATGAATTCATTCATGATCTTCAGCCCGACTTCCTGTCTGGTCATCATCCTTCCGCGGAAACGCATATCGATCTTGACTTTGTTTCCGGATTCGATCCACTTTGTGGCCTGTTTCAGTTTCGTGTTAAAGTCGTTCGTATCGATGACAGGAGACAGACGCATTCCCTTGATCTCTGAGGTCTGCTGGTTCTTCTTAGCTTCCTTGGCCTTCTTCTGTGTCTCAAAACGATACTTGCCATAGTCCAGTATCTTGCATACCGGCGGCTGAGCATTTGGAGCGACGCAGTACAGATCAAGATCTGCATCATAAGCCATCTGCAGCGCCTCGTTACGGGACATTACACCCAGTTGACTTCCGTCCTGACCGATGACCATCACTTCTCTGAAGCGGATGCTTTCGTTTACGAGGTCATCATTTCCACGTTTTCTTGTTATAGTTTTTTCCCCCTAATTTTAAATAAAAAGTGAGACAAAGCCCACTTAAATATCGTTACATTCGTAGCAATATACCCATGTCCTAAGGACGTCAGGTGAGAAGTGGTCTTCTGCTTTCTACATACTTTTTATTACTCAATCATTTAAACATAATCTTCGCTTCAAGTCAACAGGAATCACTCAGAATCCCAACTGATCGGCGATCTGTTCCGCTTCTTTCAGAACGGCAGCGAATTTATCCAGCGCCGTATCGATCGGACCGGATGTGGAGAGATCGACGCCTGCATGACGAAGTTCATCGAGCGGATAGGTACTTCCGCCCATGGAAAGGAATTCCAGATACTTCTTGACGGCGCTTTCTCCTTCGTTGCGGATCTTTTCGGACAGAGCGACAGCGGTGGAATAGCCCGTCGCATAGACGTAGACGTAGAACGGACGGTAGAAGTGCGGGATGCGTGCCCATTCATACTTGACCTCATCGTCCATGGTCAGATCTTCCCCGAAGTAGTCCTTGGTCAGCTGTTCGTAGACGGAACTCAGGGCAGCCGGCGTGAGAGCTTCCCCTCTTTCAGCCATCTCGTGAGCGGTCTTCTCGAATTCCGCAAACATCGTCTGACGGTAGACGGTCCCTTTGAAGTTTTCCAGATACTGGTTCAGCAGGGACAGTCTTGAAAGAGGATCCTTCTCTTCGGAAAGCAGTTTTTCGATCAGAAGGTTCTCGTTGACGGTCGATGCGACCTCTGCGACGAACAGCGTGTAGTTCGCATAGTGGGCAGGTTGAGCCTTCGCAGAGAGGTAGCTGTGCATGGAGTGACCCATCTCATGGGCGATCGTGGATACGGAATCCAGAGTCCCCGTGAAGTTGGTCAGGATGTAAGGATTGGAATCGTAGGTACCGGATGAGAAGGCGCCTCCCCTTTTTCCCTTGTTCGGATAGACGTCGATCCAGCGGTCTTTGAAGGCCGAACGGACGACATCGGTATACTCCTCGCCTAACGGGCTTAAAGCCTCCAGAATGAGTTTCTGTGCGTCCTCGTAGGAGTATTCCTTCTCTTTGACAGAGACTAACGGCGTATAGACATCGTAATAGTGCAGTTCATCCAGTTTCAGGAGCCTCTTGCGCAATGTGACGTATCTGTGCATGGCCTCCATGTGCTTATGAACGGTCTCGATGAGACGGTCATAGACATCCAGAGGGATATTGGAGCGTGATGTCTGCATGGCCCGGGAACTCTCATAGCCTCTGACTCTGGCTTCCGCAACGGCGGTCTTGACCGCTGCCGAATAGGTGGCGGCCAATGTGTTGATGTGTTCCCTGTAGGTCTTGTAGTAACTGCGGAAAGAAGATTCTCTTAAGATGCGGTCGGTCGAGCTCTGAAGCAGGATGTAGTTGAGTTCACCGACTTCGACCGCGTTGCCGTCTTTGTCCTTCGCGTCTGAGAAACGCATATCCGCATCCATCAGGTTCTCGGAGATGTCTCCCGGAGCCTGGGTGATCTCGGCGAAGTTGGCCAGGAGCTCTTCCTGATCCGGAGAGAGCGTATGTTCCTTCAGCTTCAGAAGCTTCTCCATCGTGAAACGGTAGTCTTTCAGCGCTTCGTCATCCATCATCTTTTTCAGTGTATCCATCGGAAGAGACAGGATCTCCGGCTGCGCAAAGGCGGTCGCGGTAGAAAGGACGACATACTTGCTCATGGTCTTGCCGTAGAGAGTCTGTGCCTTGTCATCTGTCGTGTCTTCACACTTCCTCAGTTCTGCGTAACAGAACAGGTCATCTGCCTTGCGGTAAAGATCGGTCTCCTTCTCAAAATAGGAAGCGATCGTCTTCGCATCCTTCAGCTTTCCCCGGAACGAAGCGACTTCTTTCACTTCATCTTCGATCATTCCGAGTGCCTTCTCGAATTCTTCGTCATTTTCAAACAGGGAAGACAGATCCCATTTGAATTCTTCTGCGATCTCATCGCGTGTTCTGATCTTGTTATCCATAAATTGCCTGCTTTCTATCTAGAGATCGATCCGTTCGACACGGATCTCTCCGTCCTGACTGATATAGATCCGGGCATAGCACGGGACAGAACCGTCCCGGTTGTGAAGCGTACTTCCCGGATTGATGAAACGGATCCCGTTATGAAACAGATCCGTAAAGGAATGTGTATGACCGAAGAGGACCGTATCCGCATGGACGTTCTTCGCTTTGATCGCAAACGCGTTCAGCGAATAGCTGTATCCGTCTCCGTGTGTCAGCAGTATGTTGTGTCCGCCGATCGAAAGGAGCCTCTGTCTGGGATAGTCATAGCCCCAGTCATTGTTTCCCAGGACACTGATGAACGGAGAGAGCTCTTTCGGTTCCATCAGAGAATCCCCCGCATGCAGATAGTAATCGCAGTCCGGGTTGTCCGAAAGGATCTTCATGATCGAAGAACGGTCACCGTGGTTATCGGAACAGAAACAGATCTTCAGCATCTCAACAGAAAGTCCTCTCCTTTGATCACTTCTTTCGTACTCAGGTCACCGAAACCGACCTGACGCATACATTCATAGGCGCCGATGGCGACGCAGTTCGACAGGTTCAGAGAACGCGCATCGGAACGCATCGGGATCCGGTAACAGGAATCGAGGTCATTCTTCAGGATCTTCTTGTCGATCCCGGTCGATTCCTTTCCGAATACGAGATAGATATCCCCTTCCTTCTGGAAGACACATTCCGTGAACGGCTTCAGGCCGTAACGGGTGAAATAGACGAACTGTCCTTCCCTTCCTTCCTTGAAATGGTCCCAGTCAGGATAGACGGTGTAGTCCAGATCGGCGATATAGTCCATACCGCTCCTTCTCAGATGTTTCTCATCCAGAGAGAAGCCCAGAGGTTCGATCAGATGCAGCTTCATCTCGAATACCGAACAGGTACGCATGATGTTTCCGGTATTCTGCGGGATCTCAGGCTCAAACAATACGATGTTGATCATCCTTCATGGTCCTTTTGTAGAAAAGATGCGAGATCACAAGATATACCACCAGGATCGCGATGAAAGTGACCAGGATCACCGTGACCAGATGGAAGAAGAATTCCGGCGGTACGATCATGATCAGGATGTCTTTGCGCAGATCCAGGATCCATAACTCGTTTCCCGCGAAGAAGATATGATGGAAGAAATTCCAGAAGGAATTGAAATCGATGGCGATCCAGATGCCCAGGACCAGGAAGAATAGGAACAGATAACGGAAGAACTTCCGTTCGAAATGATATCTCTCCGCTCTCAGTTCCTTATGCCTCTGGATATAGATCGAAGACAGCAGGACAACGGCAAAAGCGATATACATGACGGTCACGGAAGTGAGGTTCAGTGTCCTGACATCGACCATATGCAGTTTCTCATCATCGGTAAAGACTTCTCTCATCTCCCCTTTGACCTCCATCTGCAGGTCCAGAGTGGCATCTTTGTCGTTGAGATAGGCAAGCGTGAAGGAAGTCAGTTCATCGAGTTTCTCGTCGCTGATCCCGATATACTCCGCCAAAGGAGTCCCGTACAGTTTCAGTTTCCGGTGTTCGCTGCGGTAGAAGCTCTCATTGAAAGCCCAGAAATGGACCGTAGCGAGCAGTATGAACAGGACGAACGAGAGATCCGTCACGAAGTAAAACAGGTTTCTAAAGGCTTTCTTTTGCATCTGTGATCCATTTCTTCAGTGCTTTTGCACGGTGTGAGTTCTCATCTTTATACGCATTTCCCAGTTCCGCTTCCGTCTTTTCAAATTCCGGGATCAGAAAGATCGGATCGTAGCCGAACCCTTCGCTTCCGGCTTTGTGATCTGAGATCTGTCCTTCGTTGACTCCGGTATAGAAGTGTACCTGTTCCTTCGCATCGATATAGCACATACAGTCGATGAAACGGGCGTTCCTGTTTTCAACGTCCTTCATCAGTTCGATCAGAAAATCGCATTTTTCATCGTAGTTGAGATCCGGGAGGAACCTTGCGGAGTGGATCCCCGGGAGACCGCAGAGATAGTCGATACAGATCCCCGAATCATCGGCGATCGTCGGTATCCCGGAAAGATCGTGGTAATACTTTGCCTTGATATAGGCATTATCCGCAAAGGTCTTTCCGTCTTCTTCCGGTTCTTCCGTATATCCCATATCCTTCGGACAGAGGACTTCGATCTGAACTCCGTTCCTGTCCAGGATATCCTTGATCTCTTCGATCTTGTGAGCGTTGTTGGACGCGATAAAAAGTTTACTCATAGGAAAATTATAATATGAAAAGTATTTGATGGGTAAAAAAAGCGCATGTTTCCATGCGCTACAGAGTGAATTTTTCGATGATGGTCTGGACCAGAGGATTCCGTACGACATCGGAATTCGTGAACTCGATGAATCCGATCTTCTTCACGTCTTTCAGTTTCTCCCTGGCGATGACCAGTCCGCTCCGCTTGTTCGAGATGTTCAGGTCGATCTGGGTGATATCGCCGTTGACGACCATCTTGGAATGGAAGCCAAGCCTCGTCAGGAACATCAGCATCTGTTTGTCTGTGGTGTTTTGAGCTTCGTCCAGGATGATGAAGGATTCGCTCAGGGTCCGCCCTCTCATATAGGCCAGAGGCATGACTTCGATGATGCCTTTTTCGATCAGTTTGTCTTTCTGTTCGCTTCCAAGGAGCGTATCCAGAGCGTCGTAGATCGGCATCAGATAAGGATCGATCTTCTCCTTGAGATCGCCCGGAAGGAAACCCAGCGATTCTCCGGCTTCGACGGCAGGTCTCGTGATGACGATCTTGTTGACATCCCCTCGTTTCAGGTAGTCCACCGCCAGCATCACCGCTAAAAAAGTCTTTCCGGTACCGGCAGGTCCGACACAGAAGACGAGGTCGTCGTTTCTGACCTTCTTAACGAATTCGGACTGATTTGCCGTCTTGCAGCGGAACGGTCTTCCGCTGTTGGAATAAGCGATGATGTGATCGGAAAAGTCTTCCTGTCTGGATTCATTGATCAGGATGAAGGACTGTTTGATCAGATCGTAGTCGATCAGTTCGTGCCTGCAATGGCTGACCAGGTAGTCCATATGACGGGAGAACTGTCCGAACAGCTTCGTATCGTCGGACAGAAGCTTGAAACAGTTGTCGCGGTAGACGATCCCGCAGCCATAAAGTTCTTCCAGTAGATTGATGTTTGTGTCATTGACACCGATGATGTTTTTGATATCCTCGTGATCGAGGCCCGTAAATCTGTATTCCATTAATTCAATTTAAGCACATTCTTCGTGTTTAATCCATTCTGTCGCACCGAGAAAGCCGCAGGCCTTCCTCCCGAATTCGTTTCCCTGCTCGATACATTCCTCGATTGATCCTCCCTTTGCCAGAGAAAGAAGGAACCCGGCAACGAAACTGTCACCTGCGCCGGTCGTATCGACGACCTTTTCCGCAGGTCTTCCGGTATAGTATCTTCCGTCATGGAAACATCCCTTCTCTCCGCATTTGATATACGCATTGACCCGATGTTCCCGGAAGATCCGATCCATCATTGCTACATCATCGCAGCCGCATAAGGCAGCCGCTTCCGTCTGATTGCAGAAGAAATGATCCACATATCTCAGACAGTTCATCTGATCCACCGTTTCTCCATGTTTCGGTGTCGAACAGTCTGCACACAGGATCTTTCCTTTCTCTTTGATCGAAGAAAACAGAGTGCACAGTTCAGTGTCCTTCAGCTCTTCGGAGATGAACAGAGATGCCAGACAGACGATCTTCGCATCTTCATCGATCCGGATATGCGACAGATCCAGTCTGCGGACACTTCCGTTGCGGTTCCCCACGAAGGTCCTCTCCCCGTTTTCATCGACCATGACCAGAGACAGATAGGTCTCCATCTCTTTCTTCAGGATGTCTTCGTAATATGCAAGGTTTTCCGCCCTCATGTGCTCCAGAAGCATCCTCCCCGTCAGATCATCGCCCAATACGCTGATCAGCTTCGTATCGGCCTTGAAATGGCTGAGGATCAGTGCTTCGTTGAGCGCATCCCCTCCCGGATACATCCGGATCGTATCGACCTTCTGTTTTCCCGAAAAGAAAGTATCCCGATCGACAGATGAGATCAGGATATCCATGCAGGCAGCACCGATGATATCGATCATACTCATAACTTCATTATAAAAGAAAACCAACTTTTCAGTTGGTTTATTTGGATCTTCTGAGCTTTCTGGCGTTTTCTCTCTTGAGTCTCTTCTTGACGCCCGGCTTCACATAGTATTCTCTTTTTCTGACTTCCAGAAGAGTGCCATTGCGTGAGACCTGTCTCTTGAAACGACGTAACGCATCATCCAGCTGTTCGTTTTCCTTAACGATCACTTTTGCCACAATTTCACCCCCTTTTCGTCGTGCTTAATTATTATATCCGAACTATTCCCCTTTTTCAATAAGTTTCGTTCCGGAGGAAGTACCGATACGGTTCGCTCCCAGTGCGATCATCTTTTCGAAATCTTCACGGCTCCTGACACCGCCGGCTGCCTTGATCAGGCACCTGTCGCCGACTGTCTTCTTCATCAGAGCGACATCTTCAAACGTCGCACCGCCGGTCGAGAAACCAGTGGAAGTCTTGACGAAGTCCGCTCCCCCCTTCAGGACGCACTTGCAGGCCTCGACCTTTTCTTCATCGGTCAGAAGGCAGGTCTCGATGATGACCTTCAGGGTCTTGTCACCGCAGACTTCCTTGATCTTTGCGATCTCGTCGCAGACGTAGTCGTAATCCTTGTCTTTCAGTCTGCCGATGTTGATGACCATATCGACTTCATCCGCACCTTTTGCGATCGCATCCTTCGCCTCGAACACCTTCGCTTCCGTAGACATCGCACCCAGAGGGAAACCGATGACACAGCAGACGAGGACATCGGAACCTTCCAGTCTCTTCTTGCAGAACTCGATGTTGCAGGTATTGACACATACCGATTTGAAGTCGTATTCTCTCGCTTCGTCACAGAGCTTTCCGATCGCATCCAGGGATGCGTCAGCTTTCAGTAATGTATGATCGATATATTTAGATAAGCGCATTTTCCTCTTTCCTCCTCTTGCTGATATATTTTTCTGCGTAATATCTGTCACCTTTATAGTACTGTTTTCCGAGGGCCATGGAAAGGAAATTCTCATTGCCCTTGCCGACGATGATAGTCACGTCCTTGCGGTTCATGATCTCGATCGCATTCTCGATCGCCATGGAACGGCTGGGACAGTGAACGATCCTTCCGCCTTGCGCATAACGGTCCGTCCTCTCCAGGATCTCCATGACTTCTCCTTCCAGTGATTCATTTTCGGTAAAGATGATCACATCGAGATACTTTTCAGCGATCTTCACGATCTTTTCGATCCGTTTGTCTCCGTCGGTATAATCGATGCCGATGACGCCGATCGCCTTGGCCTTGTTGGCGACAAAGTGCGCATAGCGACACAGTTCCTCGATCGACTGCAGGTCATAGGCGCAGTCCACGATGACATCATATTCTTTATCGACGCGTTCCATGACACCTTCCACGCAAGGCACATCTTCGAATACCTTGCAGACCTGATCGATCTCATAGCCCTTCTCGCACAGAGCGACGATCGCAGCCGTCAGATTGTAGACGCTGCCGAGGCCCTGCAGAGGCGATGTCACCGCATGGTCCGCTCCTTTATAGGAAATGGAGTAATAGATGCCGTTGCGGTTCATCCTCACGTCATGGATCCGATAGTCTGCCAGCTGGGACATTCCGTAGCTGACATAGGCTCCGACACAGTCGTTGATCTGTCCGAAGGAAACATCATCCAGATTCAGGATCACCTTCGTATCGTCTTCCAGTGTATAGAGATACTTCCGCAGGTTCGTATAGTAGTCCGTACTCTGGAATTCACTGGATTCCGGATCGGTACAGGTATAGATGAACGTGTTCGGGACCACGGTATCCAGTTTCCGCAGGTTCAATGACGAAGCGCTGGCTTCCAGCGTGACGGATTTGACACCGTAATTCTTCATTCCGTTCAGGATCTTGAGATTCTCCAGCCCGTTCAGTGTCGGGAACGGCGATTTCAGCTTGAACTGGTCGTAACGGATCCCCAGGATCCCGATATAGCCGCATTTGGAGAACAGGTTCAGATAGTAATTGAGGAAGGATGCGACCGAACATCTTCCGTAGTTTCCGGCGATGACGTACTTGTCGATGCCTTTGTTAGGATCGTCATAGAAGATATTTGCGACCTGACGCATCGTCTCATGGACATCGTCCACCTTGATCATCAGCGCCTTCGGCTTGAGGTTTACCGGTTTGCTGTGAACGATGACCGAAGCTCCGTTTTCGACCGCTTCTTCGATATAGTCGTGTCCGTCGTACTTGATCCCGTCCAGACAGAAGAAGATCGCATTCTTCATCGGCACTCTGCTGTCGACGGAGAGCTGTTCGATCTCGATCTCCGGTGCATTCTTAAACAGTCTGTTCAGCAACATGACCGATCACCTCCGTTTCTGTCTGGTCGATCCTGACCTTCTGCAAAGAACCGATCGGCCATTCTCCCCTGACCCGGACATAGATGTATTCCTTGCTGTAACCGAAGGAATCCGTGCCGTCAGATCGTTCGATCAGTACTTCGACATCCTTGTTGATGAAACTGTTCCGATAGTTCTTGCGCAGTTTCCGGTCAAGTTCCATGACCTGATCGACTCTGGATTTCTTGATCCTGGGGTCGATATGTCCCTTCATCGCATCTGCAGCTGTGCCGGATTTGTGGGAATAAGGGAAGATATGGATAAAGGAGAATTCCGCCCTGGACAGGTTCTCCAAAGTATTCCGGAACAGTTCGTCGCTCTCTCCCGGGAAACCGACGATCAGATCCGTAGAGATCGAGATGTTCGGGATCTGAGAACGGATATAGGCGATCCTCTCGAGATACTCTTTCACGGTATAAGGCCTGTTCATCTCCTTCAGGATCGTATCGTCCATCGACTGGACCGGGATATGCAGGTGATGTGCGAGTTTACTGTTATTCTTCATCAGATCGATGATCTCATCGAAGATCTCGGTGATCTCAATGGAACTGAGACGGATGGTCTCAAGTCCATCGATCGAAACGAGGTCTTTCAGAAGATGATACAGATCATAAGATCCGTCATTGTATCTTCCGGTATGGATCCCGGTGAGGACGATCTCTTTATGGTTCAAAGCCAGTTCCCTTGCTTCTTCGAGGAGCCTGATATGGTCTCCGCTTCTTTCCCTGCCTCTGGCGTAAGGGATGATACAGTAGGAACAGAACTGGTTGCAGCCGTCCTGGACCTTCAGGAAAGCCCTTGATTTCGTCGGATAGGAATGGATAAAGAGGTCTTCGAATTCCGGATCGATGTCCCTGCTTACGAGATTGATTTTCTGATCTTCCAGGATGAGGTCGACGATCCGGTCCTTGTTTTCCGAACCGATCAGAAGGTCGACATCCCGGAATACTTCGTGTTCGGGCTTGATCTGGCTCAGACAGCCGATCGCTGCGATATACGCATCCGGATTCCTTCTGCGCGCATCGTGGATGAACTTCCTGGTCTTGGATTCCGCCGTATTCGTGACACAGCAGGTAAAGATCAGATAGATATCCGCTTCATCCTTAAAAGACACTTCTTCAAAGTGTTCGTTCATCCGTTCTCTGACATAGGTGGCTTCGTAGTCGTTGACCTTGCAGCCAAGGACCATCATCGCATATTTCTTCATTGACATTTGCTTACGATCACGCTGGCCATATAGAGCGCTGCCGTTTCGGCACGCAGGATCCGTTTTCCCAGAGAGACAGATTCATATCCCATCTCTCTGATCTGTTCGTATTCCTTTTCGGTAAACCCTCCTTCGGGTCCGATGATGAAGGTCACGGAACCGGAGATATCGATCTTTTCGATCTTTGTCTCCGCTTCGTAACAGAGATAGTTCTGATCACTGAGATAGTTCTTCAGGTCTTTCAGACGGGCCGGTTCACAGATCTCGGGGACGATGTTTCGATGGGACTGTTCCGCCGCTTCCTGTGCGATCTTGCGCAGGCGTTTCATCTTCTTTTCGTCGCGGATCCTGATGACGCTGCGTTCCGCCTGATACGGAACGATACGGGTCACACCGAGTTCCGTGAGTTTCTGGATACAGTATTCGAAGGGATCGTTCTTGATCAGGGAAAGGATACAGGTGATCTGAGTATCCAGCTCGTTGTTTTCACAGGTTTCTTTCAGGATCTGACAGTTCCTGTCATCGATCAGATGTGCAGTAAAGATCCTGTGATCTCTGTCACAGATACGGAAGATGTAGGTACTGTCCTTCCTTAAGACCTTGATCAGATGGTGCAGGATCTCTTCATCGAGAGCCAGGACGTCCCCTTCGTTGAGGATCCGATCGCTGAAATACTGCTGCATAAAGATATTATATAACGAAAAAAGGCAGATCTCTCTGCCCTATTCCTTTTCTTCCTCACGGAAGGTGATCTTGATCTCGTTGACCTTCTTGGAATCCGCATCCGTCACTTCGATATGCATGTTCTTGTAGTCGAAACTGTCACCGACCGAAGGGATCTTGTCCAGTACGTCGATGACCCAGGCGGAAGTCGTATTGAATTCATACTCTTCATCGTTCTCGATCCCGAAGTGTTCGAACATATCTTCGTAATCGACATCGGCCTTAACGAGATAGGTGTTGTCATCCAGTTTCTTGTAGTATTCAATGACTTCATCGTGTTCGTCATAGATCTCACCGACCAGTTCTTCCAGGATGTCTTCCATGGTGATGATGCCCTGCGTTCCACCGTATTCGTCGACGACGATGGCCATATGGCTCTTCGACGTCTGGAACTGTTTCAGCAGGGACGAGATCTTCACCTGTTCGGATGTGTATACCACGTTCTTCAGGATGGAACGGATATCCGTCGATTTTTCATAGAGGAGGTGGTAGTAGAAATCCTTCTCAATGAGAACACCGATAACGTTATCGATGTTGTCTTCATAGACCGGAAGTCTCGAGAAACCGGAATCGCGGTATTTGACCTCGATATCTTCGATACTGTCTTCATCGATATCGATGGCGATCACGTCGATCCTCGGTGTCAGGATCTCTCCGACATCCAGATCGTTGAATTCCAGAGCGTTGGTGATCAGATCGGCTTCGTGGTCCTCGATATCCCCTTCCTCATTGGCTTCTTCGACCATCGTGATGAATTCATCGGTCGAATAGGTATCCGGATCCGTTTTGAACAGTTTGGCGATCTTCTTCTCCATCCATTCGAAGATGAATGTGAGCGGTGTGAAGATCCATACCAGGGTGTTCAGGATCCAGGTCACGGACATCGCGAATTTTTCCGGGACGTGTTTGGCGATATTCTTCGGAAGGATCTCACCGATGATCATGATCACGAGGGTCATGATGACGGAAGAGATGGCTACGCCGTTGCCTCCGAAGAGATTCGTGAATAATACGGTCGCCAGAGATGCGGAAACGACATTCACGATCGTATTGCCGATCAGGATCGTCGTCAGAAGCTGGGAAAAGCGTTCTGTCAGTTCGTAAGTACGTTCCGCCCTCTTGTTTCCATTGTTGGCCAGAGCTTTCAGTTTGATCCGGTTCAGCGATGAAAAAGCGGTCTCCGAAGCACTGAAAAAACTGTAGCACAGTACCAGGAAGACCAGAACGGTCAGGATCGTATTATTATTCATAAAAGCACCTCATTTCTGAAGTGAGAACAGGTTTCGATAAAGGAACTTCGTCTTCTACTTTTTGCATAACAATGAAAATTATAGCAGAAACCTTTTCATAATACAAATATAAGAAAAAACACCTTTTCAGGTGTTTTTAGGATCTCGTCTTGAAGAAGGAAGGTACATCGTCATCATCCGGATTGCTGATGACCTCGTCCCTTGCCGGTCTTTGTGAGTTCTCGACCGTGACCGTATTGGTCGACGGACGGTCGAAGATCAGATTGGTCTGCGGAGCGGAAGTCGTCGCATGTTTCGTGCTCGGCAGATCGAAGCCGGTCGCGATGACAGTGACGATGATCGCTTCTCCGAGGGAATCGTTGATGGCGACACCGTAGATGATATCGATGTCATTTCCTGCAGCTTCCTTGATGTAATCGACTGCGATGGAAGAATCCTGCAGAGAGATGCTAGGACCGCCGGTGATGTTGATGATGGCGGATTTTGCACCCTTGATATTGGCTTCAAGCAGCGGAGAACGGATCGCTCTGGCTGCAGCTTCTTTTGCCTTGTTTTCACCCTGAGCCATACCGATACCGATGAGAGCTGTGCCTTTTCCGGCCATGACGGTACGGATATCTGCGAAGTCGAGGTTGATGAAGGCAGGAACGGCGATCAGGTCGGTGATCGTCTGAACGCCCTGTCTCAATACGTTGTCGGCTTCCTTGAAGGCATCCTGCATCGGGATCTTGCCGATGACAGAAAGCAACTGGTTATTGGAAACGATGATCAGAGAATCGACATACTGTTTGATCTGTTCGATACCGACATTGGCCTGATCCATACGCTTTCTGCCTTCGAAATCGAACGGTTTGGTCACGATACCGACGATCAGTGCACCCATGTCCTTTGCGAGTTTCGCAAAGACCGGAGCAGCTCCCGTACCGGTTCCGCCGCCCATACCGCAGGTGATGAATACCATATCGGCACCCGCAAGCGCCTTCTTGATGTCTTCCTGAGATTCCAGTGCAGCCTTCTGTCCGACTTCCGGATTGCCGCCGGCACCGAGTCCCTTGGTCAGATCACCGCCGAGGATGATCTTGTTCTGGCACTTTGAAAGGTTCAGAGACTGGATATCGGTGTTGCATACATAAAAATCAACACCCTTGACTCCGTCATTCACCATCCGGTTGACGGCATTGCATCCTGCACCTCCGATACCGAATACTTTTATTCTTGCTACTTGGTTGTATTCTGGTCTGATCGTCATTTAATTGCCCCCTCTTTCCATATACTGTTTAAATAGATTCTTTATCTTTGTCGTGATCGTCTCGCCTTCGGAATCGAGTTCCTTCTCGTCGATCAGTTCGTCATATTTCAGCAGGTCGATACAGTTGACATTGAGATCGTTCATCAGTGCCTTTTCTCTGTAGGCGATGAATGCGCCGTATGCGGCAGTCATGGACGGATCTCTGACACCGATCGTATCCGGACAGTAGTTCCTCAGATCGGCACCGCTCTTTTCCTTCAGTCTCTCGGAAAGAGCCGACATCTGCTGTCCTTCTCCCATCAGTACGATACTCGCGCCGGATTCCAGGATCGGCTTGCACATGGCGACGAGCTTGTCCGTCAGGACATCCAGCGGTTTTTCGACCGTTTCGTTCAGCATGGCAGTCGTCACCGTTCTCGTCGTTCCCTGGTCTGCCCAGGCATATACGACATCGTCCGGATGTTCGCACTGATAGTTCACATTGTATTTTACCAGCTTCCCGATATCGTTGTAAGGGATGCTGTAGGTACGGTAAACGCGGTTGATCAGAGAATTCAGTCCATCGAAGACGATCTCGGTCGATACCAGCTTGCCTTTGGATAACAGAGACAGATAGGTACAGGTCCGGCTGATATCCATGATGACGATGCTGCGGTTGAGGCTCTCTTCAAACAGTGCGGCCTCTTTCGCCTGTGCGTAGGTATTGAGTGTGATATCCAGGACTTTCAGTCCGGATGCTTCGACAGCGGAAACGTATTCGTAGCACATCTTGATGTCTGCGCAGAGCAGATCGATGTCGACGAGGAGTTCGTTGCAGATCTCGTTCTCAGGCATACGTCTGGTCGAGATACCGTTTACGATATATTTCACGATCATCGGATCGACGATCATGACATCTTCATCGACCTGAGCCTTCAGAGAATTCGATACGGCTCTGGCGATATCCGGTCTGCGTACGGAACCGTTCTCCGTAATGACCTTGCTGCGCAGCGGAAAACGCTTGAAATTGTAAGCCGGGATCACCAGGATCACCTGTTCGATCTGCGATCCGATCTTATCGGAAGCTGCGGAAACAGCTTTCCGGATATCTTCGATCAGCTGCGGACGGTCCGTGATACGGAAATCGTTGATCGCATTAGTGAAGAACTTCTCTGAACGGATGATGTTGAAACGGGTGTTGTAGTACTCACCGGCAAGTATTTTTATCTCGTTTTCTGCCAGTTCCATGGAAACATAGATCTGTTTGATTTCTTTGCTCATACATTGTAATTTTAGCATATTTGGATTCAAATGAAATAAGAATGTATTTTGATTTGCATTTAGCGAACATTTATGGTAAAGTAAGTAAGCATTTGATAAGAAAGGGGGCAAGCTGTATGTCAAGAGTGTGTGCTATCACTGGTAAAAAACAGATGTCTGGTAACAACCGTTCACATTCACTTCGTGCTACACGCCGTAAATGGAATGTCAATCTTCAGACCGTTACAATGTTGGTTGATGGTAAACCACAGAAGGTTCGCGTTTCTGCCCGCGCACTAAGAACATTAAAGAACCAGGCCAAGGCAGCATAACTTCCTATTCAGGAAGTTTTTTTTATGAGAAAAGCGGGATCTCCCGCTTTTTTATTCGCATCTGCGCAGTTTTTCGATATTGGCCGTGATATCTCCGTTGAAGACGTAGCTTCCGGCGACCAGAGAATCGGTGCCGCAGCTGAGCAGTTCGTGTGCGTTTTTGTCCGATACGCCTCCGTCTACTTCGATCAGATAGTGCAGGTCGTTGTTCTTGCGGTATTCATCCAGCCAGCGGATCCGATCGTAGGCTTCCGGCATGAAGGCCTGCCCGCCGAATCCCGGTTCGACTGACATCACAAGCACGATATCAGCCTTTTTCAGCAACGGTTCGATGACTTTCACGTCCGTTCCCGGTTTGACGGAGATCCCGGCTTTCAGGTATTTGTCGTGGATCCTGTCGATCAGTTCTTCACACTTGCTGAGATTCTGATAGGCCTCATAGTGGAAGATGATCGAGTCGGCTCCCGCCTTGGCAAAGACATCGGTAAAGAATTCCGGATCGCTCACCATGAGGTGCACATCCAGGAAGAGATCGCTGTTGCGCCGGAAGGCTTTCAGGATGTCCGGACCGAAGGTCAGGTTCGGGACGAAATGTCCGTCCATGACGTCGAAATGGATCCAGTCCGCATGCTGATTGAGCTGATCGAGCTCCTCTTTAAAATTCTCATAGTGCATCGAAAGCACTGACGGTGATATGATCATTCCTCTGCTCCTCTCGAATAATAATAGACCTGAACAGTCTCTCCCGAAGAGATACTGTAGACGGTCCCGAGTTCCGGAAGGGTCTTGACGACGGTCCCGGAATGGACATCTTTCAGTTCTTCTTCGGTGAAATAGCTCTTATCCTTCTGGATCAATTCATATTTGATATTGTTCTGTTCGAAATACTTCATCGCATCGCCCAGAGACATGCCGCGAAGTCCGTAATCCAGAATGAATGACGGTTCGCTGATGTATTTCAGTGTGATCTCGTTGTTTTTGGTCGGATCGTACTTGCTTCCGGCTTCCATGGACTGCTCCAGAACGGTACCGGACTTCCCTTCCTGTTCGACCGGAAGGAGTTTTACGATAAAATTCTTGTTTCTGAGATCGGTCTGTGCGTCTTTATAGTCCCATCCGACATAGGTATCCAGAACACCGTATTTTCCGTTGGAAACGGTCAGTTTGATCTTGGAACCGGTATCCACTTCCTCTCCTGCGGAAGGATTGCTGGAGATGATCAGATCCTTTTCGACATCATCGGAAAGAGTCCAGGTGATACGGGAATCATCCACTTCAAGATCAAGCTGTGCCAACAGATCTCTGGCTTCCTGTACGGTCCTGTTGCGAAGTTCCGGAACGATGACAGTCTTGTTTTTCGGATTCAGGATCCCCGACAGAAGAAGTACACCCGCGACAGCGAGGATCGAGATCAGAGTGATCGATACCAGGAAGATAGCGGATAGCGGTGATCTTCCCTTTCTCCCCTCTTCATTTGCCACATCGGATACGTGGACGGACGAATTGCCGTTCTTGGTTTCTGCCTGGTCCAGAACGATCTTTCTGTCGTTGAGATGTTCCTTCTTCAGGCACTCATTGAGATCCTGCAGCATCAGCGCGATATTGCGGTAACGCTTTGCCGGATTCTTGGCTGTAGCCCGGATCACGATGTTCTCGACAGACTGCGGGATATTCGGATCGAATTCCCTGACACCGGGAATGGTCCCCTTGATGTGCTGGAGTGCGACCTGGATCGCATTGTCCGCCTTATATGGGACATCTCCGGTCAGCAGTTCAAAGAAGACGATACCCAGCGAATAAATATCCGACTGCATCGTCGCCTGTTTTCCCTGTGCCAGTTCCGGAGCCAGATAATGAACGGATCCCAATACAGAATCCTTATGTGTGATCTGCATCGCACCGCTGGCCAGAGCGATCCCGAAATCGGACAGTTTGACCGTTCCGTCATCCTTGATGAGCACGTTCTGGGACTTTACGTCACGGTGGATCACATTGTTGCGATGTGCTTCCATCAGTGCGCCTGCCAGCTGTTTCATCAGCCATACGGCCTCTTTATAAGGGATCGGTCCCCTCTTGCGGATCAGCTGTTTCAGAGTATAGCCCTTGACATACTCCATGACGATGTAATGCTTGTCTCCGTCATCTCCGACATCGTAGACATCGACGATATTCGGATGTGAGAGCTGCGTGACGGCACCGGCTTCCCGTTTGAAGCGTTCCAGAGCCATCTCATCGCTGGACATGTCGGCTTTCAGGACCTTGACGGCAACTTCCCTCTTCAGGATCACGTCATAAGCGAGGTATACGTCTGCCATGCCTCCTCTTCCCAAAAGTTTCAAGACCTGATAACGATTACCTATATATTCAGACATCCTATCTCCTTATCAGTATGATCGTGATATTGTCATAACCGCCCTTCATAAGAGCGAGATCCTTCAGTTCGATCACTTTCTCTTCCACGTTCTTCGAACTGTCGTTGACGATCGCAGCGATCTCCGCATCACTCACATAGGAATGAAGACCGTCGGAACAGACGAGATAATGATCCATTTCCTTTACTTTATGAACGTTGATATCGATATGTTCGAAGATACCGATCGCCTTGACCAGATAGTGCTTCTTCGGATGATTGATCGCCTCTTCATAGGAGATCTCACCCTTTTCCAGCATCTGGTTCACCAGAGTGTCATCTTTCGTCAGATGGGCCGTCATGTCCGGCATGAAGCCGTAGACACGGGAATCTCCGCAGTTGATGGAAAAGTTCCCCTTTTCACTGATAAAGATACCCGTTACGGTCGTACCCATTCCGGAATACTGTTTATAGGTCACGGACAGATCGTAGATGCGGGAATTGGCCTTATCCATGTGATACAGGATATAGTTTTCGGCGTCTTCGATCGTCGCAAAAGGCCCGGACTTCGGAAAGACATCTTCAAAATAGCGGATGAGTTCTCCGCTCGCAACTTCCCCGGCCTTTCCTCCTCCGATCCCGTCTGCGACCAGAGCGAGAAGATCGCCCTGACTGTTTCTGATACAGAGGTAGGAATCCTGATTCTTTTCCCGGATCAGTCCGATATCCGTAATACAGTAATATTCCATAAAAACTATTTTAACTTATTCGCGCGCAGTTGGCCACAGGCGGCATCGATATCGTCACCTTTTTTCTGTCTCAAAGTGACAGCGACACCGTTCTTCTTCAGAAGATCGTAGAAACGAAGCGCATTCTCATCGTCGGAAGTGACATAGTCCTTTTCCTTGACTTCGTTGTATGGGATCAGATTGATATAGGCGTTGAGCCCTTTCAGAAGATCGCGGATCTGCCTGGCTTCTTCCAGAGAGTCATTGACGCCTTTCAGCAGGAGGTATTCAAAGGTCAGTCTCCGATTGTTCAGTGACGAATAGTAATGCAGGGCATCGAAGAGTTCCTTTAACGGATAAGCCCTGTTTACCGGCATCAGACGGGAACGAAGTTCATCGTTTGGCGCGTGCAGGGAGATGGCAAGGTTGTACTGGAGCTGTTCTTCCGCAAAACGGCGGATCATCGGTACGATCCCGCAGGTCGAGATGGAGATGTGGCGGGAGCCGATCTCCAGTCCGTAAGGATCGTTGATGATACTCATGGCCTTCATGACATTGTCGTAGTTGTCGAAAGGTTCGCCCGTTCCCATGACGACGATGTTTCCCAGACGTTCTCCTTTTTCATCGAGCCGGTTCTGTATCATCAGGGCCTGACAGACGATCTCTCCGCAGGTGAGGTCTCTCTGTTTCTTCAGAAGACCGGATGCGCAGAAGGTACAGCCCATATTGCAACCGACCTGAGATGACAGGCAGGCGGACATCCCGTAATCGAATACCATCAGTACGGATTCGATCAGAGCTCCGTCCGCGAGCTCGAACAGATACTTTTCGGTCCCGTCTCTGGAGATCTGATGGTCCTTGACGTTCAGGGTATTGAAATAGAAGTCCTCTTTCAGAACGTCGATCATCTTATGGGAGATATCGCTCATCGCATCGAAATCCGTGATCCTCTTGTCGTAGATCCAGCGGAAGATCTGTTTGGCGTGGAACGGTTTGAATCCCTTCTCGGTCAGATAGGCCTGAAGGTCGCTCATTGTCATATCGTATATCGATCGCATCATTTCACCTTCTTCAGTTTTGCGTAATAGAAGCAGTCACCGGATCCGTTGAGGATGGTGTCTTCTTCCATCAGCTGATAATTTTCGTTTTCTTTCAGAAAGCGGCCGATCTGTCTGCCGTTTTCTTTCCTGTTCAGGGTACAGGTCGCATAAAGCAGGATCCCGTTTTCTTTTAACAGCGGATCCATGGAACGGAGCAGTTCCAGCTGCAGGACCTGCAGTTCATCCAGATCTTCCGGCTTGATATGGAACTTCAGATCCGGTTTCCTGCCGATGACGCCGAGTCCGGAACACGGTGCATCCAGGAGGATCCGATCGAAACGGACATCGAGGACATCTTTCAGTTTCCTTCCGTCTTCATTGAGATAATGGACTCCTTCAAAACCCAATGTTTCCGCTTTTTTGCGGATCAGATCGACTCTCTTTTCATGGAGATCGTTGGCGTAGGCATCTTTCGGATCGATGACGTCCAGACAGTTGAACAGTTTCGATCCCGGAGCGGAACACACATCCAGAAGAGTATTTCCCTTTTCGAGATCCAGATGACGGTACAGAGAAGAACTGTTGAGGTCCTGGACATAGAACATGCCCTGCTTCATCTCAGGGGAATGCAGGAGGTTCTTCTTTGAAGTGAAGATCTCATCGTTAATCCTTTCGATCTCGTATTTTTTGAGGTCTTCATACCCGCATCTGTTCCGATTGAGACGGTAGTAGATCGAAGGGATGCTCTGATAGGTCTCGATGATCTGTTTCAGTTCCTCTTCGCTGTACTGAGACTTCAGCAGGCCGTAGATCCATTCCGGAAGGTTGGCCCTGGCCGCTTCCTTTTCCGGTTCCCTGAACGTCGTATTGCGTCTCAGGATCGCATTCACGAAGGATCGTTCATATTTATCCGAACACAGTTCCACGTATTCATTGTTTACGACATAATCCTTTTCCTTGAGAAAAAAGCGTTCATAAAAAGCCATGCACAGGATGATACGCAGACGGAATGATGTATTTTTATCTGCCTGATCCTGAAACTGCGCATTCAGAGTCTCGTATTTACGCAGGACGCCGTTGACCAGATTGGTCGTAAAAGCTCTCTGGATCGGTTCCAGCTGTTCCAGCTGTCTGCGCATCAGAAGATTGGAATAGGATTCTTCTCTGATGGTCCTGTACAGGATGTTGAGTGCGATTTGTCTCTGATTCATATCTACTCCAGATACAGCGGATCGACATCCGCCTTGAGGTGGGAAAGATTGCGCTGCTGAAGATACAGATCGATGATTCCCTGAACGTCTTTCAGCATCTGCGGAAGATCTTTACCCATGATCAGTATACGATAACGAAGCTGTTTTTGGATCTTATTCAGCTGGTAAGGACGGTAATGACGGTACGGCATCGGATCGATCTTCCCTTCCAGGAAGGCGACCGAACGATCCAGACGTTCTTCGTTCTGATCGGAAAGGATCAGTTCGATGATGTGTGTATAAGGCGGATAGGATGCCTTGTTGCGGTAATTCATCTCGATCCGGTAGAAATACTCGTAATCCTGATTCAGAACGGCTTTGATGGCATAGTGATCGGTATTGAATGCTTGGATCAGGACCTTTCCCTGACTGTCAGCCCTTCCGGATCTTCCCGATGCCTGCATCAGCAGGTCGAATGTCTGTTTTGCGGAATTGTAGTCCTGATGCATCAGGCCCGCATCCGCATTCAGGATGCCTACCAGAGTCACATCGGGATAGTCGAGACCCTTTGCGATCATCTGCGTTCCGATCAGGATATCGATCTCTTTCTTCTCGAACTGCTTCAGGATCGCGGAATGCGCTCCCTTGCGGCTGACGGAATCCCGATCCATACGTCCGATCCGAGCCGAAGGATATCTTTCCTTCATCTCTTCTTCAACCTTCTTGGTACCGAATCCGTAGTAGATCAGGGCCGGCTTTCCGCAGTTCGGACAGACTTTCGGAACACGATAGGTCCTGGAACACTGATGACATTTCAGGATATTCTGATCCTTGTGATAGTTCAAAGGAGTGTCACAGTCCTGACACATGAGGGTCGAACCGCATTCGGCACACTTCACGACCGGAGAATATCCTCTTCGATTCAATAAAATGATCGCTTGTTTATTATTATTGAGACAGTTCCGCAGTCCCTCATCCAGATCGGATGAGATGATATAGGAATTCTTTTTCCGTACCTGTTTTGTCAGGTCGACCACTTCGATCTGCGGAAGATGCAGATTGATACGGTTTTCCAGTTTCAGAAGCTGATAATCCCCTTTCAGAGCTCTCGTGTAGGATTCCAGGGACGGAGTTGCGCTTGCCAGCAATACTTTCCCGTGATGGGTATATGCCCTGCGGAAAGCGACGTTTCTCGCGTGGTAACAAGGCGTATTGTCCTGTTTGTAGGACTGGTCATGTTCCTCATCGATGATGATCAGACCCAGATCATGAAACGGCAGGAAGACTGCGCTCCTGGTACCTACGACGATCTTCACTTCCCCGTCTCTGACACGTTTATACTGTTCGTAGCGTTCCTGATCGGAGAGTTCCGAATGATAGAAGACCACATCGTGGAAACGTTCCTTGACCCGTTCGATCATCTGCGGGGTCAGAGAGATCTCCGGCACCAGGATCAGGACATCTTTATCCTGAGACAGATAGTATCTCGCAAGATGGAGATAGACTTCCGTCTTTCCGGAACCGGTGACTCCGTATAAAAGAGAGACCATCTGATCCGTATCGATGACCCCTTCGTATGCCTTCTGCTGTGCAGGAGTGAGTTTCTTGAAGGAAGTCTGGGCGATCTCTTCGTTGGTATAGGAAGCTTCTTCTTCGTATTCCGTGATCGCCCCTTTTTCGATCAGTTTGTTTATGATCGATACCGAGATCTTCCTGGCTTCTGCCGCAAGGATCCCTTCGTAGAGCGAATCACAGACTTCCCGCTGCCTTTTTGTCAGATCGAATTCCCCTTCATTCAGATGGAAACGGCGCACCATTTTCGGATCGCTTGTGTTTCTGGAAGTCTTCAGCGCTTTCGGAAGCATCGAATTGAGACAGCTGATCAGCGGAGACAGTGTCGTGCGGGAAAGCCAGAACGCAAGATCGAAAAGCTCTTCCGAGATCACCGGGACCGTATCGATCACTTCCAGGACATCCAGAAGACGGTATCCCATCTCCTGTTCGATCTCTTCCCTGCTTTTATCCGTATATCTGCAGGCAGAAACGATCGCCGTATTCTCGGCATTGTGAAACAGGACCTTTACCCTGCAGAAACGTTCGATCGCTTCATTGTCGGCATAGGTAAAAGGCCGGTTTACATTCAGACTCGCATTGGTGACATACGCTTCGATCAGGTACATAAGTCTATTATAACATCCATGAAAAAAGGATCGTCATCTGATACCTTCCCTGTCAAGTAGACAGAGGAAATAATTAAATCTCGGTGTATAGGATAACCATCTGTTCTGCAGATCTGATCTGCGATACAGATGGTTTTCTTTTGTTCTGTTATATCTGCACTGAA
>Ga0256405_10005025_pt1 | contig 23636 bp, 18 predicted proteins | sample RumenRJG_02DNA_FD_189096 | JGI IMG/M metagenome (GOLD analysis project Ga0256405, IMG submission 189096) | Bovine rumen microbial communities from Lethbridge, Alberta, Canada - RJG_02 | ecosystem: Host-associated > Mammals > Digestive system > Stomach > Rumen | place: Canada: Alberta... | reverse complement strand
ATGCGGAGCGGTAGTTCAGCTTGGTTAGAATGCCTGCCTGTCACGCAGGAGGTCGCGGGTTCGAGCCCCGTCCGTTCCGCCACTACTTCATTAACCGACCTTTAAGGTCGGTTTTTTCGTTTCTGGGCGGATGTGGTCTTGGATACAGAGCCCTAATGCCCACTGGTTTATCGTTAAATTACTCTTTGTTTCAAAATAGTGATACACTGTTTAAATTCTTACTAAAAACGATAATTTAACCTTTTATATTTTTATTTTTCTGTATAATCAGCATGAATGTTTTTTTTGAAGTGATTTTATTATGCAAGTACTTACGTTAGAGAGACAGCAGTATTTTCTTTCCACTGTGTCCAGAACTTTTGCACTTACCATACCTTTATTGCCTAAGGAAGTTGAAGACTGGGTAGGTAATTCCTATCTTTTGTGCCGAATTACGGATACCATTGAGGATGCGGTTTATCTTGATAAGGAATTAAAGAAGATCCACATGCAGAAGTTTGCTTCTTTCCTTTCATCTCCAATTGGTCTTGAGCAGTGGACTTCAGAAATCTGTGAACTTGTAAGAAGTTCATCCAATGAACACGAAAATGAACTCATGGCTGCTATCCCTGAGGTAGTGGGCAGATATTACTCCTATCCTGCTGAAATTCAGCATATTTTAAGGCATACCGTTACCATTATGGCTAAGGGGATGTCTCAGATTGAAAGATGGGCAAAGATTGATTGTCTTGATGAGGTTGATCACTACTGTTACAGTGTCGCAGGAGTGGTTGGAGAACTTCTTATCTCATTGTTTGCCGAACATTCTCAGGCGATGAAGAAGAATCTTGATTCTCAACTTCCATATGCAGTTACGTTTGGTGAAGCTCTTCAGTTAACCAATATATTGAAAGATGTGTGGGACGACTTGAAGCGTGGTGTAACATGGCTTCCTATTCAGAATACTGATCCTGACAGGGATGCAAAGGTACAGGAATATATTTCCATTGCATACGGTCATTGTCTTCAGGCTATGGAATTTATTAAGAGAATGCCTGTCTTACAAATAGGTATCAGACATTTCTGTCTGCTTACTAATGCAATGGCTATTCTTACACTCAGAAATATTCAGGCAAATCCTGGATTTAAGGATTCAAGTGAAATAAAGATTACCAGAGCTGAGGTTAAAAAGCTATATTACTTCTATAAGTATTTCGGATGGTGTAATTTAGCTATAGATTTCATGACTAAGCGCTGTTCCGGTAGCAGTTTAAAGCCAATAATAAGAAGCTGCGAGGAAATCCATAAAAAGGTTAGTTTTTGGAAATAATTTTAGCGACGAGGTTTAACATGTTTTTTAATTTAAAAATTTTTACCGCTGCCGTATCTGTGTTGGCAATTTCTTTATCTTCAGTTATGGCTTCGGAATCTGCTGAAAATTCAGCTACTTTCGAAACTCCACAGGCTCTTCAGGAAGCCGCTTCAAAGATCACAACTAAGTTTGAGGAAGGTGTTCACTATAAGGTTGTCGAAGGAGCTACTGTTTCTGAAGTGAAAGAAGTTCGAGAATTCTTTTCTTTCTTCTGCGGTCACTGTCATGCTTTTCTCCCCGTGATAAGACAGGTAAGTTATGCTCTTCCTGAAGATGTTGCTTTTGTCGGTAACCATGTAAGGTATCTTGGCGGACCTATGGGACCTGAGATGCAGAGAGCCTATGCATCAGCCGTTAACCTTCGTGTAACTGATGCTTTTGTTGATAAGGTGGATGATAATGTATTCAATAAGCATAAGGTTCCTCAGAAGCACGAAGATGTTGTAGCAATTTTTGAAGAGATAGGTATCCCGGCCGAAGCATTTGAAAACCAGTATAAGTCATTCCCTGTAATGAGTCAGGTGCGTCAGTATGATCAGTTGGCTGATGATATGCAGATTGAGGGCGTTCCTACTGTTATAGTTAACAAGAAGTATAAGATTATCACCGGTTCAATTAGGGGTACAGATGAGTATCTGGCTTTGGTTGATTATCTCCTTGCTCTTGACGACAAAAAACAGGACAAGCAGGAGCCGGCCAAAAAGGAATAAGATTCATTCGAATTATTCCTTCCTGAGATAAAGGACGTAATGTCCGTATTAGTTGATTTAAGAACCGTACTGTAATTTTTGTCAGTACGGTTTTTAAGTATCAATTTGATGTTTTTTAATGTAATTGACATATTTTAATATTTTTTTAGATATAGGTATAACATTTGGTATTTATCTGATGTAAAATACTACTGTTTGAGAATTGTTTGAATGTAACTGTGCAATGTTTAAGCATTCGAATCTTTAAAGAATATTAGGATGAATGTATGTCAGTAAAAGCAACTACTAAATATATTTGGTTTAACGGTGAAATGGTACCTTGGGCAGATGCCAAGGTTCACGTAATGACTCACGCTCTTCACTATGGTACTTCCGTATTTGAAGGCCTTCGTTTTTACAAGACTCCTAACGGAACCATTATTTTCAGACTTCGCGAACATATGCAGCGTCTTTTAAATTCTGCTCATATCTATCGCATCAATATTCCTTACACTCTTGATGAGCTGTGTGAAGCATGTTGCAAGACCGTTAGGGAAAACGGCCTTGAATCCGGTTATATTCGCCCTCTGGCTTTTATCGGCGACGTTGGTCTCGGTGTTAAGCCTCCTGCAGATGCCAAGATTGAAGTTATTATCGGTGTTGTACCTTGGGGTGCATATCTTGGTGAAGAAGGTATGAAGAAAGGTGTTGCCGTTGGTGTATCATCATGGAACAGACTTGCACCTAACACCATTCCAACAGGTGCGAAGGCCGGCGGTAACTATCTGTCTTCTCTCCTTATTTCAAATGAAGCTAAGCAGAATGGCTATACCGAAGGTATCGCTCTTGACGTTCAGGGCTTCCTGGCTGAAGGTTCAGGCGAAAATGTATTCTTAATCAAGGACGGCGTAATCTATACCGCTCCGATTACCTGTAGTTTACTGCCTGGTATTACCAGAGACTGTGTTATGAAGCTGGCAAAGGAACTCGGCATTGAAGTTAGAGAAGAGAGAATTCCAAGAGAAGCTTTATATCTTGCCGATGAAGTATTCATGACAGGTTCAGCCGCTGAAATCACTCCTGTAAGCAGTGTTGACGGTCTTGCCGTAGGATGCGGTGCCCGCGGTCCTATCACTGAAAAGTTACAGAATGCATTCTTTGGCTTATTCAATGGTCAGACAGAAGATAAGTGGAACTGGTTATACCCTGTAAATAAGTAATCAGATTTAAATTACCTTAATTAACCGAAGCCAAAAGTTCATTGTTTACAATAGCTTTTGGTTTCTTTATTATTATACAAACTGAATTTTTTATTATTTTATAAATGGAGCTAAGTATGCCTAAATATCGTTCCTCTGTAACAACCGAAGGTCGTAACATGGCCGGCGCCAGAGCATTGTGGCGTGCTACAGGTGTTAAGGACGGAGATTTCGGTAAGCCGATTATTGCCGTTGCCAATTCTTTCACACAATTCGTTCCCGGTCATGTGCATCTTCATGACATCGGTCAGCTTGTTGTTAAGGAAATTGAAAAGGCTGGTGGTATAGCAAAGGAATTTAATACCATTGCTGTGGATGACGGTATTGCCATGGGGCATTCAGGCATGCTCTATTCTTTACCTAGCCGTGAAATTATTGCTGACAGCGTAGAATATTCATGTAATGCCCATAAGGCAGATGCTCTTGTATGTATTTCTAACTGTGATAAGGTAACCCCTGGTATGCTCATCGCAGCAATGCGTTTGAATATTCCTACCATTTTCGTATCCGGCGGTCCAATGGAAGCCGGTAAGGTTAAGGAACCTATTGCAGGTCATTCAAAGCTTGATCTTATTGACATCATGGTTATGGCAGCCGATAAGAACATTACCGATGAACAGATCAATGTCGCAGAAAACTACGGCTGTCCTACCTGCGGTTCATGTTCAGGCATGTTTACGGCAAATTCAATGAACTGTTTAACCGAAGCGCTTGGTCTTTCTCAGCCTGGTAATGGTTCACTCCTTGCTTCTCACGTATTCCGTCGGGATCTGTTTGTTAATGCTGCAAAGCGTATTGTTAAAATGGCAAAGGATTATTACGAACACAATGATGAATCCGTATTACCACGCAGCATTGCCACAAAGGATGCGTTTGAAAACGCCATGACTCTTGATATCGCAATGGGCGGTTCAACAAATACCGTTCTCCATCTCCTGGCTGTTGCTCAGGAAGCTGGCGTAGATTTCACAATGAAGGACATTGATCGTCTTTCAAGACATGTTCCTCACATTTGTAAGGTTGCTCCTTCAACTTCACTGTACCATATGGAAGATGTTCACAGAGCCGGCGGTATAATGGCTATTCTCGGACAGCTTGATAAGAGTGGTCTCATTCACAGGGATGCTCATACATGTCTCGGTCTCACCATGGGGGAAGAGCTGGATCGTTATTCAATAGATCGCAATGCGTCAGATGAAGTAAGAAAGATGTATCTTGCTGCACCCGGCGGTGTCGTTAATCTCAGTGCCTTCAGCCAGAGTAAGGTTTATGATGCTGCGGATACCGACCGTGAGAACGGCTGTATCAGATCCAAGGAACATGCATATAATCAGGATGGTGGTCTTGCCGTTCTTTATGGTAATCTTGCCGTTAACGGATGTATTGTTAAGACTGCCGGTGTTGATCCTTCAATCTATAAGTTCAGCGGCCCTGCACGTATATTCGAAAGTCAGGAAGATGCCGTTAACGGTATTCTTGGCGGTAAGATCAAGGCCGGTGATGTTGTGATTATCCGCTACGAAGGTCCAAAGGGTGGCCCAGGTATGCAGGAAATGCTTTATCCTACTTCATACCTGAAGTCTGTAGGTCTTGGCAAACAGTGTGCTCTTATTACTGACGGTCGTTTTTCCGGCGGTACATCAGGTCTGTCAATCGGACATGTTTCTCCAGAAGCTGCCAATGGCGGTAATATAGGTCTTATCAAGGAAGACGATATCATCGATATTGATATTCCTAACAGAGCGATTTCAGTACGTATTTCTGATGAAGAATTACAGAAGCGCCGTGACGAAATGGAAGCTCTCGGAAACAAGGCCTGGAAGCCTGTAAACAGACAGCGTACCGTTTCAGGAGCATTAAAGGCATATGCCGCACTCGCATCTAGCGCAGACAAGGGCGGTGTAAGAGACGTTAGCAAGCTTTAAGAGGCTTGGACAACTGGCGACAGCCAACGTGGCTGTCGCATTTATAGGATGTATATTGAAATGGAACACCCAACTAAAGAAGAGTATTTACGTAAAATACTTCTTTCTCCCGTATATGATGTGGCAAAGGTTACACCTCTTCAGAAACTTGATAAGGTTAGCGAAAAAGTAGGTGTTAACGTACTTATTAAAAGAGAAGATCTGCAGTCAGTTCATTCTTTTAAGCTTCGCGGAGCATACAATAAAATAGCCGGATTAACTAAGGAACAGCTTGCTAAGGGGGTTATTGCCGCTTCTGCCGGTAATCATGCTCAGGGCGTGGCCCTTACAGGTAAAAAGCTTGGTATTAAGGCTACGATTGTTATGCCTAATTCCACTCCGGACATCAAGGTTGATGCGGTAAGACGCTTAGGCGGCAATGTGGTTCTTTTCGGGGCTACCTTTGATGAAGCATATGCTGAGTGCATCAGAATTTCAAAAGATAAGGGATACACCCTTATTCCTCCTTATGACGATGCTGATGTTATTGCGGGACAAGGTACAATAGCTCAGGAACTGCTGAAGCAGGATTCTCATATTACTCATGTGTTCGTACAGGTTGGCGGTGGCGGACTTGCCGCCGGTGTTGCAGTGTATATAAAGCAGGTAATGCCGCAGGTTAAGGTTATTGCCGTAGAATCTGACGGCAGTGCATGTCTTGAAGCTGCCCTTAAGAGCGGTGAACCGGTTACCCTGGATCGCGTGTCTCTGTTTGCGGACGGCGTGGCTGTAAAGAGAATCGGTGATGAAACCTTTAGGGTTCTCAAGGACAGCATTGATGACATAATCACCTGTTCAAATGATGAAATCTGTGCCGCCATGAAAGATATCTTTGAAGATACCCGTGCAATATCAGAACCTAGCGGTGCACTGTCTCTGGCAGGTCTCAAGAAGTATGTAAAGCAGCATCCTGAACTTAAGAATGATGAATCAGTTACAATGGCTGCCATTCTTTCAGGTGCCAACACCAAGTTCCATACTCTGCGTTTTGTTTCTGAACGCTGTGAAATCGGTGAAATGGGTGAAGGTATAATCTCTGTTAAGATCCCTGAAAGAAAAGGTGCATTCCTTGAGTTCTGCAAGCAGCTCGGCGGCAGGGCCGTAACTGAGTTTAACTACCGTTTTGCCAAGGTTGAATCAGCCAGAATTTTCGTGTCTGTGCATCTGACAAACGGCAGAGAAGAACTTGACGGTATTATTGAAAGCCTCAGAAAAGCTGGATACGAAGTATCAGACATGACCAATAATATTTTGGCAAAGAACCATGTCCGTTACATGATCGGCGGTCATACTCCTGTAAAGGTAAATGAAAAAGCCTACGTATTTGAGTTCCCTGAAGTTCGTGATGCTCTCCTTAATTTCCTGGAGACTGTCGGTACGGATTACAACATTACCATGTTCCATTACCGTTCCCGCGGTATGGAGTACGGTAGCGTACTGTGTGCATTTGAGGTAGATGATAACGGAGTAGATGAGCTTAATCGTCATCTTAATGAACTTGGTTATGAGTATAATGAAGTGTCTGACGATCCTGCTTATACTCAGTACATGAAACCGTAAGGTCATAAATCTGAAATGATAAGAGCCGGTCTGATGATGAAGTTTCTGATGCTGTCGGTTATGAGCTGCGCCGTACTGTCCAGTTCGGCGTTTGCTGGTGAGGATTTACCTGATAACTGGAAGCTGACTTCAAGGCAGACCGGCTATATTTTTTTCGAAAAGACAACTCCAAGAGCCGAGTTCTCATACTACAAATATAAATTAAATAATCCTGACAAGAGTACCAGAAACGTTGCCATGGAGTTCATGAAGAACGTAAAGGGTAGGGATTTGCGTCCAGTTCCCAAGGTCAAGGGATGGGAATACAGTTATGTGGGTAATCTTCCGTGTGCCACGGTAGTGACAAAGGAAGGTGAGTACGCAGTTCTCATAAATGTCTGCGGCAGTGCCGATACAGCCGAGATTTCAAGATTAATAAAGATTTCTAAAACACAGTTCAACTAATAAGCATAACGCCGTCGGTGTTTAGCATTATCATTTTTCTTTTTTGTTATAATGTTCATCAGTATTAGTATTAAAAAAATATGATGGATATGCCATGAGTCAAGAAGATATAACAGATAATCTTAATGTGTCTAACAACACTCCGGAAAATCCTGATTTATCAGGAAGTATTGATGATGTAAGTGATATGGATGAACAGAGGGATTTCTCTTCCGAATCCTATGGCGAGTCATTACGTAAACTTCAGAGCAGACAGAAAAGAAATACTCTTTGTACCGCAGTGCTTGCTGTTCTGTTATTCGGATTCGCAGGGTATGAACTTACGCGTCCGGACGTTAAAATTCCACAGCAGGTTGATTACAGTGCTGATATAAATTCCGTAAACGGCAGTATCAAGGCATTGGAATCATCAATGAAAGGAATGGAAGTAAATGTTGCATCAAAGTTAGATGCTTCAGCACTGAATGCCGTCAATTCAAAGATTACCGGTCTTGGTAATAATTATGATGCCATGCAGTCTGAAATCGCCAGAATCAATGCAAAGCTGGGTGAAGAAAAGACCACCAGTCTCAGCTGGGCAATTTTTGATGCCAAGTATCTGCTTACGCTTGCCAATAGAAAGGTGGTGATTGATCGTGATTACGCTACGGCTATTTCTCTCCTGAAGGAGGCTGATACCGTTATTGCCGGTGTTAACGATCCCCGTACCAGACAACTGAGGGAAAGCATTGCTTCTGATCTCAATGCTTTGGGGAATATTCCGACAATCGATTATGAAAAGCCGTTACTTCGTATAAATGAGCTTATCAGCAATGTGTCAAAAATGAAGATAAAAGGGCTTCAAAAGGTTAATCTTGTTGAAGAAGGCACTGTTTCTGAAAATGTCGACGACTGGTGGGATAATCTTAAAACTTCAATGGGGTCGTTTGTAAACAGCTTTGTTGTCATTAAGAGGAAGGATGTTACCGATACGGCACTGATGGCTCCGGATAACGAAGCCTTTTTAAGAGCAAATCTTGAAAATTATTTGCTGCTTGCGGCAAAGGCCTGTTTTTACAGGGAACAGGAACTTTATTCACAGTATCTGAACAGGGCTCGTGAGCTGACGGAAACGTATTTTGATGAAACAGATCCTGTGGTTCAGAATACCCTGAAGGGAATAAATGAAACAGCTGCGGAAAAGATTGCCTCAACTGACGTAAGATTTCTAAACAGTACTGTGGAAATAGGTAAGTTTATTAACGAATTTGCAGGGAAGTAGGTGTCAAGATGGTTAAATTGGTGATAATGCTTCTGGTGTTGGCAGGACTTATGATTACCGCTCCGATGCTTGCTAACAACCAGGGTTTTGTATACATTGACACCGGCAGTCATGTAATACAGCTCAGTCTGGTATCAATGATTATTATTTTGATTCTGGTGTATCTGGCCGTGTATCTTCTGTTTGCGGTAATCGGCAGAATTGCAGGAGTCAGAAAGGGACTGGTCAACTGGTACGGCTCCAGCCGCACGGAAAAATCAAAGAAAATTCTTGAAAATGCCATTTCAAAATACATCGAGGGTGATTACGCTGCCGCTGCGGCTCTTGCAGAAAAGGGAAGAAAGTGGAGTGATGTTCAGTATGTGAATCTTATTCTTGGTGTTGTTTCCAATTATAAGTCAGGTAATATCGCTGAAAGTACCAGACTGTTTAATGAAGCACAGAAGGTTTTGAATGGTCATGCTCAGGCTGTAAGCATTCTTAGGGTAAAGATGTATCTTGAAGCCGGTGAAAATGAAAAGGCCATGAATATTATTACGTCACTGAGAAGAACTGCAAAACCAACCAAAATGATTTCATCACTTTACTATAAGTGTCTGGAGAGATTGGGCAGATACAGCGAAATAATGGAGAATCGCAAGGAGTTTCTCGGTAACGGCCTTCTTGATGAGAAGTCATACAGGCGTTATGTGTCCGAGAAGATTGTTGACGAAATTAAGGTTGCAAACGACAGGTACATAGTTGACAAAATGTATGCTGAACTTCCTGATGACATCTGTGACGGAATTGATGTTTCCAATGCCTTTGCGCTGGCGTATAACCGTTTCGGAGAGGAAGGTAAGGCAGAAAAGATAATAATGAGAAATCTCAAGAGCACTGTTGATTCATCCAGAATTTACAGTAATCTTTCCCAGTGGAATACTTCAAATCACAAGATAACCGAGTACCTTGAAAAGAAACTCCGGAAAGACGAGGCAGAAAATCTGAATAATGCCGATTTAATGGCCGCACTTGCCAATATGTACATGAACCGCAATGAATATGAAAAGGCTGTGGATCTGTACGAAAAGCTGGTAAGCAGAGCTCCGTGCTCTGATTATTTCAGCAGACTGGCGCAATGTTATCAGCGTCTCGGAGGTTATCAGAAAGCGGCAATGTACTATAAACAGGCACAGAATGATGATTAATATTTGATATATGTCACATATGTAGTACAATTTGAGTAAGTAGTTTATTATTACGGCCTTTTTCAGTTTTACTGATATAAGGCTGTATTTTTATAACGGGTTTGGAATATTGTTTAGCAAAATCAAATTATATGAGCAGAGGTACCGGGAACTGAACGAGTACCGTCTGGAAAAGGCTCAGGAATTTGTGAATGAGAAGGGGAAACTTTTTTTCAATCTGGTTCCCCTGATGCTGCATCTTAACAGTTCAGCAGTTCCCTGCGCTCTGGCCGGTGATGTTCCTCACGGTATCTGTAATTTCAAACTAAATGATATTCAGCGTCGAGTGCTTGACGATTATTCCGAAGCAACGGCATTAGTGATTGACACAAATACCACGGAAGAGTCAATTCTCGGCCTTTACTGCATGGGCAGCACCGCTTCAGTAGGTCAGAGCCCGAATTCAGACTTCGATTACTGGGTATGTGTATCTGAATATATGCCTGACGAGCGTGTCAGGCTTCTTGAGAAGAAGTGTAAGTTCATAAAAGAAATGGCTGCGAGCAGTGAGTATAAGCTCGATGTCAACTTCTTCATAGTGAAGACGGATAAATTCAAAAAGCGTCATAATACTGAAGAAAAGAATCCTGATGAACGCATGGACTCCGGAATGGGAGTAGATGAAGAAAACTGTGGTACTGCTCTTCACATGTTTCTTCTTGATGAATTCTATCGCAGTGCCATCTGTGTGGCGGGAAAACTGCTGACATGGATGATAGTGCCGTGCAGTCATGAGCACGATTATGATGAATACGTGCAAAAGCTTTACGCCAAACGAATTATTTCCCGTGATGAGTGGCTTGATCTTGGGGCTATCGGGGATATACCATCGGATGAATATTATGGTGCTGCACTCTGGCTTCTCTATAAGGGGATAGATTCTCCTTTTAAGGCTTCCATTAAAATTCTTCTGATGGAAACCTACAGTGCCGAATATCCTCAAACCCAGCTTATCTCCATGAGAGTAAAGGACTGGATGCAGAATAACGAGGGATATAGTCTTAATCTTGACAGCTACTATATGGTTTTTGAAAAAATCAGCAGATTTTTACGTAATCATAATGACTATGAAAGACTTGAGCTTTTGCGCATCTGCTTCTATTTGAAAATCAATGAAGGTTTTTCAAAAATAAGTGATCCGGTAGCCCAGTCAGCCCGTCGCACTCTTATTAACAACATGATTGAGGCCTGGGGTTGGAATATGGAGACGGTAAGCCGTCTGAGCAACCGCAATAACTGGAATATTGTTGACGTTGTGAGCATCTACAACCGGGTTTTCAATGTCATGATTCAGAGTTATCATGCTCTTCTTACCTTTGGTGTGGAATATAAAGTTACTGATGCGATAAGTTACAGAGATCTGAGTGTTCTTTCCCGTAAGCTGTTTGTGGTGTTTGATAAATTTCCGGGGAAGATTCAGCAGTATCTGCTCAGCTCAAAGCTTAATCTTGCAGAAAAGCAGCTGTCCTTTGTTGAGGTGCGTGACAGTACTGTTCTGAGAAAGGGATGGTATGTCTATAATAAAGCACTTAATGATCTTTCCATTATAGGAACGCCGCCGATTTTTTATTTTGACAATCTGGTGTCGGCAGTTGCCACCTGTTACTTTAACGCACTGATTAATCATAAGACCGTTATCAACGTACATTCAGCAAACAGCAGTCTTACTTCCGAGAGGGTTAAGCTTATCTGTAATGAACTTAAATCCCAGTTCGTGAATTATCCTGCGGAAGTCGGTAATACCAGTCTTCTTGGCGTGACCTCTGTTAAGAATGTTTTTATTTTGGTCAATTACTCGTCAGATCCAACCAGAAAACATAAGTTTCAGGGAGCCATGGGCAGAGTACCGATGAGTACATTTTCATATGGTTCCTCAAAAGAGTGTCTTGTCGGTTCCATAGCTGCAGTTCTTTCCAATTCGTGGAATGAACTGATCTGTTACAACTATGAGGGACCTAATGCCATGGTGGATTTTCTGAATGAGATGTCCCACCTGTTTGTTCCGGGAGCCTCCATGCCGGATTCGGCATATGTAATGGATTTCAGTGCTCACATGGGGGATGCGATGATTAAGCCTGATGTGGAAAATCTGCTCTCTCTGTGCATGAATAATCTTAATAAAAAGCTTTTGACAAGTAAGAGCATTACAATTGGTGGTGTGGACTACGTGCTGCAGTTTAATTCCAGAGCGATGAATCTTGTGAGAGCTGAGGAAATCAAGGAAAAGAATCCTATCAAGGCTGAAATTCTGAGCAGTGGCGAGGCGAACAGAGAGCTTGTGCCTTCAATAATAGAAGCCAACTGCATGTACGGTCTTACTCAATATTTCTTTGTGAAGAATGATAACGAAACCTACCAGATTTTTAATTCCTCTGAAAATCAGGAATTAAGAATCTACGATAATTTTAAAGCTTCAATCAGCGAGCTGATTCTGGACATAACTTCTTATTACACCCGCAGCCAGAGCCAGTTTTCAAAGGAAAAAGAGAAGCACAGATACAGACAGTATTTTAATCTTCCACAGTTTTTCCTCGTGGATGTGTCCAATAATACTATTTCTCCGCTGTAGTTGGATGTATTGTGGTCGTGTGATTTAATGGGAATTCGTTTTAAGGTTTATAGGATTTTTTTATGTTAAAACAAGTACTGATCTTGGCTGCTTCGTTCTTTGCACTGTTAATGGCTTCAGCATGCGGTTTAAGAGGTTCATTGTATTTACCAGAAGATCGACCTGATGCGTCGCCGACAACAGAAGGGGTAAAGGTGTTTGATTCCGGTGCTGAAGATTCTTCAGAAACCGATGAGACTGGCAGTTCATCGGTTGATGAGTAGTGTCGGTATAAACATATGCTCATGTATCAATACTGATAAATTACATTCGGTGAATTAAAAAAAGAAATATAACCATGTTTTTTATATAGGTATAAAAATAAGATGTTAAAAAAGATATTTTTAGTATTTAGTGCTGTTGCATGTCTGACTGGCTGTGACTATTTTAATCGGTGTAAATTTGAAAGAAGTGCTGAGCATGATTATGAATCAATAACTGTATTTAATTACGAATTAAGACATTATTTGTTTGATTATGACGGTTCTCAAAATGTATTTGGTTACTTTACTTCAAATATTCCCTGGGATGAGTTTTCAAGTGGGGATGCCGGGATAAGATCTATCCTTGCTGGTATTCCTAATTCCACAATGCACAGCGCGGATCAGGGGGAATACCATATTACTCATAAGAGAAAAGACGGTGAGACCGTACATTTAATTTTTTCTTATGATGACAACAATAACGTTGAGGGTTTTGGATATGTGGACGAAAAGGGAGAATTTCTTATAGACGAATTCTTCAGCAGGTGTGACAACCTGGTTAAGGATGTTAACATGAGCAATAGGTAATCATGGCAGCATTGAAAGAAGAAAACCAATAAATTACGGGGCGTATTGAGTGACCCCGTAATTCAGTAACTCAAAATAATGATGTTATTATCATTACACCGTCAGACATTAAAGATAAATATCTAATCGAAACCAGGTTATTATGGAACCTGTTTGTAAGTCTTCTAAAGACGGTTGCAAGCGGGAGTGTAACAGCACTTTCATTGTATCTGTCGCCACAATTATTTACCTCCATGGTTTATGAAGCCGTCATGGCACTTAACCGTTCCATCGCTGTATCTGGTCGTACAGGTGTAGGAGTTTCCGTTGAAGTGCACGTTTCCTCGGTAGCTTCTTGTGCTGCCATTGGAATAGTGGGTTGTTCCAGAGAAGGAATGGGAGCTTCCGGAGGAATTGCTGCCGAATGAGCGGCCTCTAGATGAGTAACCGCGACCGGAATATGAAAAAGATCTGGCCATAATGTATTATCTCCTTTTGTTTGTGTTGTTTTTACTCGTTACTTAAGAGTCTTTACGTATCTCCTGTACATGGATAAGTATAAGCCCGTGATTTTGTGTTTTTTTCAAAAAACGTATAAAATGCTTTATTTAGGCATGTGAAATGCGTCTGACTGACTTTGTAACTGAATAAAATCACTTACACACATTGTGTTTCACGGTATTTTGCGCCATAGATTCCATGCTCTGTAAAGGAGCAACAAGTAGGGATGTGAATATCCTGAAAAGCATAAAAAGATAACAAGTCTGTCAAAATATAGTAAAATTTCAGAAACGAGGAGTTGTCGTATTTTTCCTCCGGTTATTGATAATGATAATACTCAAATCAGGAGTTTATAATGAGTTTTATTTCAACTAAAAGTAATGGGTTGGTTTCCGTAGAAGATTTATCAGTAAAGGAACTTGCTCAGAAATATGGCACGCCTCTTTATATTTATTCTAAGGCTCAGCTCGAAGAGCACTTAAATGCGTACAATGCCGCAAGTTCAGATGTTGAACACCTTGTTTGTTATGCGGTAAAGGCTAACAGCAATATCGCCATTTTGCAGCTGATGGCTTCATTAGGTACCGGCTTTGATATTGTGTCAGGCGGTGAACTTGCTCGTGTCATCGAAGCCGGCGGTGATCCGAAGAAAGTTGTGTACTCAGGTGTGGCTAAGAGCTTCAGTGAAATTGAATATGCGTTGGATCAGGGAATTCTCTGTTTCAATGTGGAATCTCCTGCTGAACTTGAACGTATCAATAAGATTGCCATCGGTAAGAACGTGAAGGCTCCGATTTCAATTCGCGTGAATCCTGATGTTGATGCCGGAACTCATCCATATATTTCTACCGGGTTGAAGAATAATAAGTTCGGTGTTCCTGTTGAGACTGCTTTTGAACTCTATAGACATGCCGCATCTCTTGAAGGTGTAAAAGTTATCGGTATTGACTGTCACATAGGCTCACAACTTACGTCACTGACTCCTTTTGTTGATGCTCTTGACCGAATCCTTGCACTTGTTGACCGACTTGAAGCTGATGGTATTAAGCTTGAGCACATCGATATCGGTGGTGGTCTTGGTGTTGTATACAAGGATGAAGTACCTCCAGCCGTTGCCGACTACTTAAAAGTCGTTAAGGCAAAGCTTGCCGGCAGAAATTTAAGATTAATCTGCGAACCCGGCAGATCAATGGTCGCAAATGCAGGCGTACTGGTGACCAGATGTGAATATTTAAAGCAGGGAGAGGTGTGTAACTTCTGTATTGTGGATGCGGCCATGAACGACATGATTAGACCTTCTCTCTACAGTGCCTGGATGCGTATTGAAGAAGCTGATCATAGTCTTGAGCGTCCGGAAAATGTATATAACGTCGTAGGCCCTATCTGTGAAACAGGTGATTTCCTCGGAAAGGAAAGATCTCTTAAAGTTCAGGAAGGTGATTTTCTGGTAATGCACGGTGCCGGAGCTTATGGTTTCGCAATGTCATCAAATTATAACTCCCGTCCTAGAGCCGCTGAGCTGATGGTTGATGGTGATAAGGTTTATGTGATTCGCGATCGCGAAAGCGTTAGTGATTTGTGGCGTCATGAACATAAGCTCTAATTCTTGGATTCAACCTTTAAGTTGAGTAGATATGCTGATTAATTTTTCCAAGATGCATGGTTGTGGCAATGATTTTATGGTTATTGACGCCGTAACCCAGAAGTTTTTTCTTTCCGAGAACAAGATTAAAAGTCTTGCTGATCGGCGTCTGGGGGTGGGGTTTGATCATCTGCTGGTGGTTGAACCTCCCTACGATCCGGAACTCGATTTTCATTACAGGATATATAATCCTGACGGAACGGAAATTCAGATGGGGGGGAACGGAGCCAGATGCCTTGCCAAATTCGTGACGGAAAAAAAGCTTATCAATCGGAAAAATATCCGAGTCAGCACCCTCGGAGGTAAACTGGTACTGACCGTTAATGATGATGGTTCGGTACTGGTTGACATGGGGGAACCTGTTCTGGAACCTGCAAAGATTCCGTTCAGGGCTCAGGGCAGAAACAAAACCTATGTTCTGCCCGTAGGTGACGGTCATGTACTGTGTGGGGCCGTATTTACCGGAAATCCTCACTGTATTCTTACTGTCGATGATATTGAATCTGCAGATGTGTCCGGAACAGGAGAACTTATTTCCGTTCACGAACGTTTCCCGGAAAAGGTTAATGTCGGATTTATGCAGGTTCTGAATCCTCGTGAAATCAGACTGAGAGTCTACGAACGTGGTTCCGGGGAAAAACCTTCCTGCGGAACAGGAGCTTGTGCCGCAGCAGTAGTAGGCATTGAACAGGGGCTTTTGAGTTCCCCGGTTACAGTCCATTTCAGCGGTGGGGATTTGACGGTTGAATGGCAGGGGGAGGGGTGTCCCGTAAAAATGACTGGAAACGCCTCACTTGTTTTTGACGGTTGCATTGAGTTCTGATTTCAATACTGATCTTGCGTCACCGGTGAATTATGTTTTGTCACTAAAAGCATGCATATTCAGACGAACGTGAGGTTAATGTCTGGGAACCCGTGATTCTTTATCGAGGCTGTAATGCAGGATGAAAAATACGGCGGACTTCATAATGCCGTATCAGATTTTATCAGTTATCTTACCTATGAAAAAAGGTACAGTGTTCACACCGTTAAAAGTTATGAACGGGAACTGCGTCATTTTATTGAAATTCTTAATGACAGGATTCCTGATTTAACATCTTTTACTGATGCAACGGATCATGATTTAAGACTTGGTATCAGGGAAATATCTTCGGCAGATCCTCAAAAGGATAATATCAGTAACAGGTCAAGAGCTCACCTTGTAAGTACCTTAAAAAGCTTCTATAAATATTTATCTCTGATGAATCTCATAAAGGTCAACCCGATGGCAGATATAAAAACGCCGAAGTTTACGGCTGATCTGCCTGCTTATCTGACGTATGAGCAGTTTGAAAAACTTGCAGTGCTTCCTGATGACCCATCTCCTAAGGATTATAGGGATCGGGCCATTGTTGAGCTTCTTTTTGCAAGTGGAGTCCGTGTATCAGAGCTGGTCAGTATCCGAATCGGTGATATAGATTTCGAGAAAATGGAAATCAGAATCACGGGTAAGGGTAATAAGGAAAGGATTGTGCCTTTTGGCAGTTATTCTCTGCAGGCCATGATGGAGTGGTTTGCAGTAAGGGATTTGCTGGCATCTGCTGAATGCGATTACCTTTTTGTCAACAGATTCGGGGAAAAGATGACCACGAGAGCGGTTCAGATCTCCATTAAGAAAATGGGCCTTGCTGCCGATATTCCATTGAAGATTACACCTCATAAATTAAGGCATTCATTTGCTACGGAAATGCTTGCCGGCGGTGCAGATATCAGGGTTGTTCAGGAAATACTGGGGCATACATCGCTGTCTGTCACTCAGATTTATCTGCATCTGAATATTGAAAGATTAAAAGAGGTTTATACCAAAGCTCATCCTCTGGCTTTCATGGATGAAACCTCGTAGTCAGAAGCCATTGGAATCAGAGTTATTTAATAATCTGTGCTGAAAACATATTAAGTTTTTACTTAGTTATAATATGTTATTAAGTTACAATAACAGTGTAAATATGCTTTAAAATGTGTTTTCTCCGCCATGTTCTCCTATGGCGAAATATGGCAAAGGACAATTATGATTTTTTATCGCAACTGGCATAAACCCAAACTTCTGACAATTGATCTTGATGATACCCTGTATGACAATGGACCGGTCATAGCACGAGCTGAAGAGTATATTAAGACTAAAATAGGGGTTGAATATCTTGACGGTTCACGCCTGAGTGATTCCCTGTATTATGCCGTGAGGGGGAAAATGCTTGATATCTGTCCCGAGCTCGAGTATGACGTGTCCATGTTGAGATATTTCATATTCAAGGAACTGCTTACAGGTTCAGGAAGAACTTCAGATGATGCGTGTCGTTTGGCAGAAGATCTGATGCATGATTTTATCAGTGTCCGTTCTGAAATCAATGTTCCACGTGAAACACTGGATGTGTTACACAGATTAAAGAAATATTATCCAATCATCGGTCTGACTAACGGAAATTCAAATCCTAAAATTGCCGGATATGATGAATGTTTTGATGACGTGATATGGTCCGGCGTAAATATTCCGTCTAAACCTCATCCACATATGTTCCGCCAGGCCGCCACGTTGGCAGACGTGGATCTTGAAGACGTCTGTCATATCGGAGACAATGAGACTACTGACATTTTAGGGGCAATAAATGCCGGAGTTATGTGTGTAAGACAGACACAGTACCACCGTGAGGAGTCTGAACTTAAGATCCTGCCTCATGTTTCAATAAATCATATAAGTGAACTTATTGATTTATTACTGTAATAATTAGATGTACAATAGACAATTACGGATTATCTGTCAAAAGTTGTTGTCAGGTTGTGTTCTGATTTTCGGGCGAGATTAAAATGCCTACTTATGTGCAAAATCGTCAGCCGTAAATTGTTTTTGCCGAAGGGTTTCAGGATTTGAAATCTACATCAAATAACATGACCCAAACGACCACCACCGTTAATATACGAAGAAAGATGTATGCTGACGTGACAGGTTTGTAAAATCATGTATGGGTGTAGATCCGTTGGTGTATCCACTGAGAATAAAGAGAGTCGTGTACCATGTCATTAGGATTTGTTGATACTATTGTTAAAGGCCTGAATCCAGAACAGCTTCAGGCCGTTACGGCGGAATTATCAAACATGCTGATTATTGCCGGAGCCGGAACCGGTAAAACAACCGTTCTGGTCAGAAGACTGGCTTATCTTATAATCAAATACAATATTCCCTCTCATAACATTTTAGCCGTGACATTCACTAATAAGGCTGCCAGAGAAATGAGTCAGCGTATACATGACTTTGTAGGTGAACAGAATACCAGATATCTGTGGTGCTGCACCTTCCATGGTGCCTGTTGTAAGCTTCTGCGTAATTTTGCAAATCAGGCCGGACTTAAGCCTAATTTTAAGATTATGGATACCACCGAGCAGGCCAGAATAGTTAAGGACTGTTTCGATGAACTTAAAATTGAAAAAACAAAGGAATGTTCTCCAAAGCAGTATGCGGCATATATTTCAGAGCTTAAGGATAAGGGACTGAGACCTCATCATGATTTCGGCGGACTGAATGGTATATACAGACTTGATGATGTTTATGCCCTCTATCAGGATAAATGCAACAAAGCCAATGTTCTTGACTTCTCTGAGCTTATTTTGAGAAGTGTTGAGCTTATGAAGGGGAATCCGGATGTCAGAAAATTTCTGAATGGAAAATTTAAACAGATTCTGGTGGATGAATTTCAGGATACCAATTCAATTCAGTATGAGTGGCTGAAGCTTATAAGTGGAGAGAACAGCAATGTTCTGATTGTCGGTGACGATGATCAGTCAATTTATGGTTGGCGTGGAGCGGTAATGGATATTCTTAACCGTTTCTATAATGACTATCCGCACGTTACCATGTACAAGCTTATACGAAACTACAGATCCACCAGTGCTATTCTTGCCAATGCAAACAGACTCATTGGTTTTAACAGTAGGAGATTTGCTGAAAAGAATCTTGTTACCGAAAGAAGCGATACAAATAAGGTCAGGGTCATTCAGACAAATTCTCCTGATAAAGAGGCAGAAATAATTGCTCAGCTGATAAAGAAGTATAAGGTGGCATATCACTACAAAAATTCTGATTTTGCCGTCCTCTACAGAACCAACATGCAGTCTCGCGCCATTGAATCAGCTTTTGTGAATGCCGGCCTTCCTCACAGGATTATCGGCGGGCTGAGATTCTATGATCGTGAAGAAATTAAAAACGCGCTTTCGTATTTAAGTCTCATCACGGATCATGATGATGACGTTTCCCTTGAAAGAATCATAAATATACCGTCAAGAAAAATAGGCAAGGTTACGTTGTCAAAGATTAAGACGGTTGCTTCACAGCAGGGGGTGTCGCTGTTTGATGCCTGTGTCCTTTTTTGTAATGCCAACAAGAAATCCTCAGGGATTAAAAGTTTTGTGGATTTTATTCAGAAAGCAGGTAAAGAGTTTAACGATAAATGCGCTGATTACGGTATCGGTGATCAGGTTATGAACCTTCTGGTGGAATCCGGACTTATTGAGTATTACCGACAGAAGGATGTGGATGAAAACCATGATGAATTAAACAGAAGCAACAATATCAGAGAGCTTGTTGATGTTATAAGTAAACTGGATGCCAGCGATTTTGATCCTAATATGGATTTTCCTGATGAGGATATGGATGGTAATAATCATGTCAGTGCTCAGGACGGCGTCACAGAATCTGACCTCAACGTGAATATGGATAATACCGGACATGCTGCCAGAACACTCAGACCGGTTGAAATGATCCGTGGCTTTGTAACAACCGTAGCCATGAATGGGGATAATGACCTCGGTAATGTCAGAAGTGATGAAGAATCAGGCGATACGGGGGTTAACTTGATGACCATTCACAGTGCCAAGGGGTTGGAGTTCCCATGTGTAATTGTTGCTGGTTTTGAAGACGGCCTGTTGCCTCACGGTATTAACAGATATTCAATAGGTGACAGAAAGAATCTTGATGAGGAACGACGTCTGGCTTATGTGGCCATTACAAGAGCAAAGAATAATCTTGTACTGACCTTTGCTGACATGAGAATGAGTTTTGGTAATTTTTATTCGGGAGGGGCAAGCATGTTCTTTGACGAGTTGGATAAGGATTATCTGGAATACTATGTTTACAATTCCAGAGGATGATGAGACTCGTGAGGGATTCCTTCATTAGCAGTCATCCGTGATTGATATTATGTGTAATGACTAATGAGATTACTCTCCTTTGGCAGTGTTTAATTTTCTGTATTCACTCGGTGTGACTGAATAATGTCGTAAAAACATTCTTGTAAAGTATGACTGGTTGTAAAAACCACAACTGTTAGCGATGTCTACGACTCTGTCATCGGTGTCCTTGAGCATTTGTGAAGCTTTATTGAGTCTGTGTCCTATAAGGAATTCATTAAAGCTTTTTCCTGTAGTTTTTTTAAATATTTTCATGAAGTGGCTTTCTGAAAGACAGCACTCCGCTGCAGCATTTTCAATGGTAATTTTCTGTTCATAATGGTTGATTACCGCATTGATGGCCGGTTTTATTTTTGAAAAATCAGCCCTGTATTCACTGACGGTTTTATCGTCACTAAGAGAATTTTCTCCGAGAATCTGAAAAATCAGATAAAGGCATCCAAGTACTCCCATTTGGAAATCCGTGTAACTTTTTTTTCTGTATTTGATAAGTTCAACAATAAAAGGAGTGAGTTTCCGGTTTATGGGAGTATCTTTCCTCAACAGTTCCGGAAAAATCAGCTTCCCTTCAGTAATGTTCTCAATTTTTTTGATGTTTTCATTATCGAGAATTTGATCCTTTAAGAGATTAGGATTAAACAGAATTGAGAAAAAGTCGGCTCTGCTCTCCCCGTATTGTTCAACACTGTGTGGGTACCGGCAGTTGGCTATGAGAATATCGCCTTCCGAAACGAGAAGCTTTCTGTTACATACGGTAAAGAGCGCAGAACCTTCCTGCATATAAGTTATTTCCACTTCATCATGCCAGTGAAATGGAAAGCTTTTTAGCCAGTATGGAATGATGGAGTGGTAAACGGAATAGGAAAAATCATCTTTTCCGTGCTTTTTACTCTCGTGAATCGGTTTAATGCTATTCATAACAGTTCTGTTTAACAGGTATTTATATGGAGAGAATAATAGGATTGTGTTAAATTGTAAATAGAATCATTAAAGATTTTATTTTTGAATATTCTTAAACTAGAGTCATTGGATAACAGCTGGAAGGAGCTAATATCATGATGTACGAAGGAATAAGTCACAGATGCGGTTACAATGACTGCTATTGTCTTAATGAAAACGAATTAAGAATTAATCTTCATGCCAATCGCCGTGTAATCAAGGCTGTTTTGGTTTGTGAGGACCCATACATTAACGGGATTTCAGGTGCTTCCTTTTGGGACGGTAAGCCTGTGGAAATGAGATTGTCTTCAGAGATGGCTTTTGAAAATATTTATTCCGTAACGGTCAATCCTCCGTACAAACGTCTCCAGTATTATTTTCTACTGACATTTGATGATGGCAGTTCAATGTGTCTTTTGGAGGATGGAATCTATGACACGTCAATTATCAGACGTAATGAACTGGCAAAACATTTTTTTAAATTTGCCTGGATGAATGATTCTGATATCTGTAATCCTCCAAAATGGGTGCAGGATACCATATGGTATCAGATATTTCCGGATCGCTTTCGCCGAGAGGAAGACGGATATAACGGAAATTTTAAAAAATGGGATGACATGTCAGGCATAGATCATAAAAGTCTTTACGGGGGAAATATTAAGGGGGTTGTCAGCAGACTTGATTATCTTGAGTCTCTTGGAATTACCGGTATTTATTTTAATCCTGTTTTTTTGAGTAGAACCAATCACAGATATGATACTACTGATTATGAAGTTATTGATCCGGCCTTTGGTACGAATGAAGAGTTTGTTGAACTGGTCAGAAAGGCTCATGCCAAGGGATTCAAGATTATGATTGATGCTGTATTCAATCATTCCGGAACTGATTTTTTTGCATGGAAGGATGTTCTAAAAAACGGCAGGGATTCCGAGTTTTTTGACTGGTACTATGTTAATGACGAAGACTTTAATAAGAAGGGAAATACAAAGGACGGCCGTTTTTATTCATTTGCATTTGTGGCGGAAATGCCGAAGCTGAATACTAACAATCCTAAGGTAGTGTCGTATTTTACGGATATATGTAAAAAATGGATTGAAGAGTTTGATATTGACGGCATACGATTCGATGTCGGTAATGAGATTTCCCACAGCTTTATTAAGCATCTGAACATTGAACTCAAGAAAATTAAACCTGAATTGTTTCTTCTCGGTGAAATTTGGACTGATTCAGCCCCGTATCTTGACGGTGATGAATATGATTCGGTAATGAATTATCCGTTTATGCAGGTTATAGGCAATTTCTTCAGGGACAAGAGCCTTAACACGGGAGATTTTAAGCATAAGATAAATTACTGTTATTCAATGTACAAACAGCAGATTAATCATGCTCTGTTTAATCTGCTGGACAGTCATGACGTATCGAGACTCATTAACATGGCAGGATCATATGATGGTTTCATTCAGCAGCTGACGCTGCTGTTTACAATGCCCGGTTCTCCATGTATTTACTATGGCACCGAAATAGCCTTAGAAGGGGAAAATGACCCTTATAATAGAAGGCCAATGCCATGGAATGATATAGATTCCGGGAAATATCTTAATACATTTGATGACGTAAGGACTCTTATCAATGTGAGAAAGCATAAGTCTTTCAAAAGTGCGAACGAGCTTGTATGGGAACAAGATGATCACTCAAGACTTATACATTACTCAAGAGGGGATGATGGAAAATCACATGTCTTCATCAATGCCAATGAATACGATGCTGATGTTTGTGTTGAAGGGAAGATTCTTTTTTCACATAAGTATGCGTCAGGCAGGCTTGAAAAAGGCGGGGTTATCGTCTTCGTAAAAGAACAGTAAGGTGGGGTGGTATGGTATGGTATATCTTAGTGGAACGGGGATTACCATGCCGTTGAATGTAAATAAGACGCAGAATTTACCATTCAGCCTGAGAATTTTGAGCTCATCAGAGAAAGATACAAGGGCAGGATAATAATTTCTTCATAAGTGAGCTCCAGACAGTCACCCATTTTGAGAATCAAATCTGTGATTATCTGGATGATGTGTTTAAAAATCATGGCTCAATCATTAATTTTATGTGATCGCTGATTCCTGATGTACTTCTTCCTACTCGCATCTATGACTTTCAGGAAGAAGTATTCGTCATCCGGATAACCGTAACCATGTCGTCTTATGGTCTTGA
>Ga0256405_10005024_pt1 | contig 23638 bp, 25 predicted proteins | sample RumenRJG_02DNA_FD_189096 | JGI IMG/M metagenome (GOLD analysis project Ga0256405, IMG submission 189096) | Bovine rumen microbial communities from Lethbridge, Alberta, Canada - RJG_02 | ecosystem: Host-associated > Mammals > Digestive system > Stomach > Rumen | place: Canada: Alberta... | reverse complement strand
GCCGCCGAAAGCATCCGCGATTGCCATGATGAGCCGATCACGCGGCTGAACGCCTCCCTGGGAAATGAGACGCCACACTATTTCGGCACAACCTATGATCGTGCCCATAGGCTTAAGCAACGCTGCAAACGCCACCACCGATATGATCCCCGCCTGTCTTCTGGTCATTGTTCTATTCCTCCCTTTATTAGATCAAATGGGGAGACACCCCTTTGGCATTGCTGTTTTTGTCGCCCATTTCCATGTTTTCCTGCACTTTCCTCATTTCCAACAGCTGTGGTGCATATTATAGCGAAACTGCCGCGATAGAATCAAGCACGGCGAAATGAGATTACGGTGCGGACGAAATCGCGGCAGTCATGGGAAAGCGGGCGCCTCGGAGATGCGCCCCTACCAATACGGCGCGACGGATTTGCCGGGCGGGAGCGGAGGGGGTCAGAAATTCTGGATTGCGGCGCGGATTTCGGCGAGAGTGCGGACGGAATTGAGGCGGGCGCGAAGTGCCGCGGCACCAGGCCGGCCGTTGAAATACCGGAAAAGATGGACATGCATCTTCACCGACGCAAACGCGTCCTCGGAAGGAATGTGGTCGCGAGGGAAGCGTTCGGCAAGCTGGCGGCGGAACTCCAGCAAATAGCCAAGATGCTTCCGCACGACTTCGCTCTGCTCGCCGCAAGCCGCACGTCGCACGTCGCCGCCAGACTTCAGCGCGGCGAAAATCGCCGGCGCGGCAAGCGACGCGCGGCCAACCATGATCGCATCAACGCCAGTCGCCGCCATCGCCGCCGCGCTCTTCGCGTCAACTACGCTTCCGTTGCCAGTTACGGGAATCTTCGCGCGGCTGACGACTTCGGCGAGCTCGTCGAGATGAACCTCGCCGCCATGCATCTGAGAAGTGTAGCGCGCATGAAGAATGAGCCCCTTCGCGCCCGCGCGCTCAGCCGCGTCAAGAAGCTCAAATACAGTCCTGCGGCGAGGATGCGGTCCAAGCCGCGTCTTCAGCGTCACAGGGAGATCAGTATTCTCGACCATCGCCTTGAGAAGCCGATAGACCTTCTCGGGATCCTCCGCAAGCTTCGCGCCCGCGCCTTCGCGCGTCACCTTCGCCATCGGACAGCCGGCGTTGAGGTTGATCTCCACGAATCGCGGCGAGCCGTCGGCGGCGCGGCACGCCGCGGCCTCGCGCGCGGCGAACGCGACGTCCGACTCGCGCGAACCGAATATCTGGCACGCGACAGGCCCCTCACCAGGCATAGTCTCCATCAGATGGCACGTCGGCGACGAGCCGTGCGCGAGCCCCGCGGCGGAAACCATCTCGGTGTACGCGAGATCTGCACCGCCCTCGGCGCACAGCCGGCGGAACGGCGCGTCGGTGAACCCTGCAAGCGGAGCGAGGACGAACTTCATTTCGCCTCTATGCGCGGAACGAGCGCCGGGTCGTAATACGGCGCGTCCTTGTCGATGACGGAAAACGAGATGTACGTCGGGGCTCCCCAACCGGTGCCTGGGTTGCGCCCGAACGCCGCGATATCGACGCGCACAGTGCCCTTGAGCTTCTCGCGGTCTATGGAGACAAGCGCCGCGGGGCCCTTCTGCACCTTGATCTTCGCCGCCCCGAGTGGATCGTGCACGATGCGGTAGGCAATCTCGCCCGCGCCCTCCACCGCGAATGCGAACGTTCGCTCCACATCGGGGGCACGGAGGACAAACGCCGCGGCGAACGGAGTGAGGTAGGTAAGCTCCGGGACGTCCGGCTTCTTCTCGACGGGCGCGCCGAAACGCGTTATGCGGACCACCGGCGGAATCGCAGTCGCGCGCATGTCGGCAGCGAGCTTCTTCAGCCGCGCAAGGTCGAGCCCGTTCGGCGGAAGGCATGTCGGATGCGCCTTGTCGGTGAGATAGTCGTCCTCGCCCTTCACGCCCTTGAGCGATTTTCTCAGCAACGTCATCACCGTAGGCGCGAGAAGCCGCCTCTCCACTATCTCGCGCTTGACGGCCTGGTCGAGCGAACGGCTCGCCTCGAGCGCGGCGCGGAGGTAGTACTGGTCGCTCCAGCTCCGCCCCTGGGTGACTATCCAGTAGGGCGTGACGGACGCAAACACGTCGCCGTTCGTGCCCACGGGCGGGAAGTCGGCGTTCGCGGGAAACACCCATATCTGGTTGTCCATGTAGAACGATGACATCGTCCGCAGGTTGCGAGTGTCGCTTGTCATCATCGCGCGCGGTATGGAGCGCCAGTAGACGTCGTGAAGGTACGCTCGGCTGCAGTTGCCGAACACGGGGCGCGGGAACCTGATGTTGGGGAAGTCGAGATCGAGCCGTCTCTCGCGGCCTGTCTTGTCGAGCTTGACCTCGGTGATCCCCGGGAAGTTCGTCACCACGAGGCGCGAATGCCCGCCGTCGCGGTTCATGTAGAGGTCCCCCGAATTGCCGTCTGCGACGCCGGGCGCAAGATCCATCTTCGCCACGAAGCAGCCGACGTCAAAGTCCCAGAGCATGTTCTGCTCCCCGAGCGCAAGCGACCCGCCGACCACGCCCGTCGCGTCGGCGACGGCGAGCGGCCCTATCATTATCGGACGGCCGGCGCTCTCCTTGGCGTATTCGACGAGCTCCTTGAACCTGCGCCGCGAAGACACGCGCCGCAGGTCCGAGTCGGCGGCGATCGCATCAGCGTCGCGGAACCCGAGGTCAATCGCCTTCTCGAGCTGGTCAAGCGCCTCGTCCGGGTTCTTGCGGTACGCAAGCGAACACGCAAGGTTGTAGGCCCACGTCGGATCGTCAGGAAGAAGCTCGGTCCCCTTTCTGGACGACTCCTCCATCTTCTTCGTGTCGCCGGCGCGGACGGCCTGCACGAACTCCGCGCGCAGCAGCTCGTGCTGCGGCTGACGCGCCGGATAGTCCCATATAGAAAGGACCGCGAAAAGCGATAGAACAGGTGCCGTCATTTCCCTAAACGCATCCAGGAGGGGAGCTTCACGAGCTTCGCCTCCCTGCTCTGGTTTGTGGAGAGGGTGGAGGAGGTTCCTATCGACGGAGACTCGAGCGAAGCGAGCCGCGCCATAAGCGCCTGCTGGCTCGCCGCCTGGTGCTGGCGCAGATTCTCGGTCGTCTGCTTAGACTCCAGAAGCTCCTTTTCGCGCTGCTGGAGGCGGAGCTTCAGGTCCTCGATCTCGGCGCGGAGCTGCGTGATGTCGCGCATTCCCTCGGCCGCGCGCGCGGTTTCGGCCCTGCTCGTCCTCAGCTGCTCGGAAAGCTCGCGTATCTTCCTCTCGGACTCGAGCGCAGTCTTCTCCGCGTGCTGGCGGAACGCGTCGTACTCCTTTCGCATCCGCGCCATGCGCGGATCCTCCGGACGCTCGACGAGCGCCCGGCGCGTCATGTCCTCGATATTCGACCCCGCGCGCTTGAGAAGCATGCGCCTGCGCTCGAGAAGCCTGTCGGCGCGCTCCTCGTGGCGGCGGCGGAAATCGTCGGCCTCCTTCTTCTCGGCCTCCATCAGCGCGGCGAGCTCCTCGGCCTCGGCAGTCATGACGGAATACATGGCCGCCTGTATGTCGGCGACTTCGCTCGCCGTCTGCGGCAGACGGCGCAGCTCGTCCTCAAGCGCGCTCACCTGCTCGCGCAGCTTCTCCTCGACCGCCTTCGCGTCCTTGACGGCCTTCTCGTTTTCCCCGGCGACGCGCGTCGCCGCCGCGAGCATCTCCTCGAGCTCCTTGACGCGCGTCTCGTCGACGACCACCTTCTCGACGATCTTCTCCACGGGAACCTCGACGATCTTCTCGACAATCTTCTCAACGGGAACTTCGACGACTCTCTCGACGACCTTCTCCTCCACTTCCGCCGCGGGAGCTTCCACGGGATTCTCGGCCGGCTCGGGCTGCTCGTGCTCCGGCTGCGGTTCGGGAGCGGGCGGTTCCGGTGCCTGCGGTTCCGGTGCCGGCGGTTCGGCTTGAGGAGCCGGCTCCTCGGCACTCGGTGCGGGCGTGTCGAACGGCTCGCGCGACTCGATCATCGTCGCAGCCGGCGGGAGCCTTCCGCTCGCAATCAGCGCCTCCGCCGCGGCGCGGTTGAAGGGCCCGCGCGGATTGCCGTCGCCTATGTCGATCGAAAAGCGCATGTCGAGGAACGGAACGTCCTCGACGCGCCGCCACACCTCGTTGTCCTCCGAGATCTCCTGCCCGGGCTGGATCCTCCCGAGCTTCGCCCATTCTATGAGCTTCTCCTCGCTTTCAGGTCCGAACGTCTCGTCCTGTGTCCTGAGATACCACTGGCTCATGCTTTTTTCCTCCCGAAAAATCCAAACCTGTTCTTGCCGGCCGCGGCAAGCTCGCGGCGTGCGGCCTGCTCAAGCGCCTCGAGGCCGGACCTGCTGACATCGCCGAAGAGCCCTGCTCCGCCCGCACGGCGCGGCGGCTCGTTGCCGGACGGCTCGACGACCTCCGGCACCACGACCGTGGTGCGTGGCGGCTTCTCGACCTCTACGATCTTCTCGACGATCTTCTCGACCGGAACCTCGACGATCTTCTCCACGATCTTCTCGACGGGAACCTCGACACGCTTCTCAACAATCTTCTCGACGACAACTGGCGGAGGGTCCTGGTCGACGGGGAACTCGTGGAGGCGATACACCTTCGCTGTAGCGGGAAGAGAACCGTCCGCGCACGACGCGATGAGGAACTTCCTGTTGTACGGACCAAGCGGCTTCCCGGGCTCTATCTCGACGAGCCACTTCATCTCGAGCTCCGGCATGAGCTGCGCGGGCGTCCACTTGATTCTGTCCTTCGACAGCGACGACGACGGATCCACCCGCCCGTCCTCCGCCCAGCTTACGAGCGCCGCGACGTCGGCCGGTCCGTAGACGTTGCCGTCGCTCATCCTGACGTACCACTCTTTCCTGTCGTTCATTTGCCAGTATTATACCAAAACGCGGTGCGGAAAAAAAAGGCGCTTGAGGCATTTCGAACCTCAAGCGCCGCGTTGCGGTCTTCAGAACCGCCTCTCTTACTTCTTAGCCTTCTTCACGGCCTTCTTCGCGGGCGCCTTCTTGGCAGGAGCCTTCTTCGCGCAGCACTTCGCGCATGCCTTCTTCGCGGGCGCCTTCTTGGCAGGAGCCTTCTTGACCGCCTTCTTGGCAGGAGCCTTCTTAACCGCCTTCTTGGTAGTAGCCATGTCTTGATCCTTTTGTTTTGTAGAACCCGTCGGCGCGGACTGATGCCCGCAACTACCGCGGCTTCTGACTGAATGATACATTTTTTTTCCGCAGAGTGCAAGCGGAAATGGAAAAAATTTTTTGGGCGAAAAAATTCGTCAGATCACCAGCACCTCTCGCGCGGCAAACATGTAGTTCCCGCCGACGACATACTCGACGGCTGTCGGAGAGAAAACGTCCTGCACCATGATGTGCTCATGCCCCGCGAGAATCGCCTTGAGCAGCGGCTCCTTCCCGAGATACTCAATGAAGTCGCGCGTGACGGGATCCTCGCGCTGACGGAGGAAATCGCCTTCGCGCGGCGGAACCGCCGCGTCGTCGAAGCGACGCGCGGGGCGGCGCCAGTACTTGTGCGTCGCGCGCCAGATCTCGTCCGTGTAGAACGGAACATGCATGCACAGGATGATCGGCAGGCCCTTCGCGGCCTCGGCGCGGAAGCGGCGCACCTGATCCTCGGTGACCGTGCCGTAGACGTCGTCGAGCGTAACGAAGTTGACGCCGTTCACCACCTGCGAGTGAAGGACGACGTCGAACGGATACACCGCGGCGAGTCGGTCGCGCGTCTTTGCCTTCTGCGCCTCGTCGTGCGTCTCGGCAGGATCGCTCAGCCACATGTCGGGCGAGAACTCGTGGTTGCCGAGCGCGCCGAACACCGCAGCCCCGCCGAAGTACTTCTTCACAAGCTCGAGGTTGCGGCGGCTCTGGAAGTCGATCAGGTCGCCCGTGTGGAGGACGTAGTCCGCGTTCTCCTTCGCCCAGGCGAGCGAGTCGCGCAGCGCCTCCTCCTGGCGGCCGCCGAACGTCTGGGCGCGGATGGCCTTCAGCTTCAGCTTCTTCTCGCCCTCGTCGTCGTACGCCTCGATGAGATGTGTGTCGGAGATGTGCAGCACCGAGAACGGCTTCGTCGCTCCCGCGCGCACAGTCGCATAGCCCAGCGCGAGGCGTTCGAACCCGCCGCGCTTCGGAAAGAGCGACGGATCGTCCGCCAAGGAAGGCAGCTCAGCCGTCGCGATGAGCGCTCCGCCGGCGAAGGCGGTCTTCAGGAAATCTCTTCTGCCAAGATGATGTGCATTCATTTTCACGGTGCTGGCCTCTCAATGGACTTTTCGTTTCCTCAGCTGACGGCACCGGGGATCTCCGGGCCCCTCTTCCCCTTCGCGGTGCGCCTCAAGTAATCGTCCGTCACGCGCCAGACGACAGGCGAGAGGAGAAGCAGCGCCACGAGGTTCGGGAACGCCATCAGGCCGTTGAACGTATCGGCGATGCCCCACACCGCGGACACCGTGAGGTAAGGGCCGACGAACACGATCGCGACGTAGATCAGCCGGTAGGCCTTCACAACCCCCGGCCTGTCAGACCCCGCGAGATACTCAAGGCACTTCTCGGAGTAGTAGTCCCAGCCGAGTATCGTCGTGAACGCGAAGAAGGTCAGCGCGACCATGAGGAAGAAACTCGCGAGATATCCGGAGCTCGGCCCGAGGAACGAAAGCCCGCGGCTGAACGCCTCGATCGTAATGTCGACGCCCTTGAGCCCGAGCGAAGGCTCCCACGCGCCGGTCACGACGATGGCGAGGCCGGTCATGGTGCATATCACGATCGTGTCGATGAACGTGCCCGTCATGCAGACGAGCCCCTGCCGCGCCGGCTCGTTCGTCTTGGCGGCGGCGGCGGCGATCGGCGCCGAACCGAGGCCGGCCTCGTTGGAGAATATGCCGCGCGCGACGCCCATCTGCATCGCGACGAAGATCGAGCCCACCACTCCGCCGGTGAACGCCGCAGGATTGAACGCGGCCTTCACGATGAGCTCTATCGCCTCGGAGATCTTCGAGAGGTTGCCGAGGAGAAGCAGGCCGATGATGACGAGGTAGAATACGGCCATGAAGGGAACGACAACGGTGGAGACCTTCGCGATGCGCTTGAGGCCGCCGATTACCACGAGGCCGACGCACGCGGTCACGATGACGCCCGCAACCACAACCGCGAGCGAGTACGTCGTTCCGAACATCTGCACGCCAGTCGTCATGTCTGCGGGATTGAAGCCGGGATCGAAGAACCTCTGCACGGCGGAGGTGATGCCGTGTATCTGCGTTATCGTTCCTATGCCCATCGCGCCCGCGATGACGCCGAAGGCCGCGAAGAGCACCGCGAGCCACTTCCATTTGGAGCCGAGGCCCTTCTCGATGTAGTAGAACGGGCCGCCGAGAACCCTGCCGTCGGGCGTTATCTCCCTGTACTTCACGGCGAGAAGCCCTTCCGCGTACTTCGTGGCCATGCCGAAGAAAGCCGCGACCTCCATCCAGAACAGCGCCCCCGGGCCGCCTGTTCCGATCGCCGTCGCGACGCCGACGATGTTGCCCGTGCCTATCGTCGCCGAGAGCGCCGTGCAGAGCGCGCCGAACTGGCTCACCTCGCCGTCCGCGCCCTTGGCGTCCTCGCTGGAGAACATGATGCGAAACGCCTCGCGCAGATTGAAGATGTGGCTCAGGCGGAGAACGCAGGTGAGGACGAGCCCGGTCACGAGGATGGCGGCGATAAGCGGAACGCCCCACACATACCCATCCGCCTTGTCGACGAGCGCCGTAAAGCTCGCGAGCCAGTCGCTGGTGGCCTCGACCGACTGCGCTATATGCGGCGAAGACTGCGCGGCCTCCGGAGCCGATGCGATCGTCTTCAGCGCAGTTGTCGCGACATTAACTGCATTTGTCATCTCTTCTCCCCTTCATTCATTGGTTCATTTACCGTAATCGGCATATCGATATCGTCAAGGACCAGCGTGCCGAAGGCGCTCTCGTTCACATAGGGACGATGCGGCGTACCCGTCCAGTAGAGCGTGTGGTCGCGGCGTCCGCCTCCGTCGTCGTCCTGCACCCCTATGTTGAAGCCGATGCGGTCGGGACGTTCCGTTTGCCCCATGGCCTTCCATGAAAATGCGAATAGATAGCTTGTCGCCTTCCCGCCCTCGGGCCAGAAACCCTCGGGGCATCCGGGCGAGGCGAGAATGCAATTCCGAAGGGCGTCGACATCGGGACCGCGCTGCACCTCGCCGGTCCAGAGGGCGTTTGTGGCCGACCCAAGCGAACGACGCGCCGTTTCGTCGCGGCAGAACGAGTTCGGATAGCCGGAGTAGTCGCTGTTCGCCGCGCCATTGGCGACAAGCGCGAACTCTCCGCCGTGCCTGAGGTGAACGCCTCCGTCGGCGCGGCTGTCGGGGAGGCGCGCACATTCGCCGTCAAGGAACACCTCGACCGCATCGTCGTCCCAGGCCGGACACGACGTAGCGTCCTTATCGCACGAGTCCGCCGAAACATCGTCGTCGATCGTCAAGACGACGACGGCGAGACCTTCGTCGTCGCAGACGCATGTAAACGCATAGCATAGGTCGTTCATCCCCGACGGGGCCGTCGTCTCGTCGTCAACGACGCCGTTCTCGGGCGTGACGAAGGTCCACTCGAGGTTCGAGTCGAAGGGAACGGCGCGCGCGGTCGGCCTTGTCCTGCAGCCTCCCGATGCCGCCGCGATCGCGACAAGCGCCGCAATCGCGGCAAAGGCGGAACTCGCGGCGCGTTTCATTGCAAAACTACCTGCGGCGCGGCCCGCCCATGCTGCGGATGTCTGAGCTGGATCCTTTCATCATGGGCCGCTTCTTCGTGTCCTGTTTTTTGGAATCGTCCTTTCTGTTCGTCTCGACCGGCACAGACGTTGCCTCTATCCTTGCCGTACGGGCGAATTCAGGAAGCTCCTTCGCGAGCTTCTCGGCGACAAACTGGTCCCTGTTGTCGAGCTTCGCCGCGTCGCTGCGCACCTTGCGGCGGAACTGCGACCACTCGCGCGAAAGACGGTCTACGGTCGCCTGCTCAAGAAGGAAGAAAGGCGTCTTCTCGCCGTATGCGAAGGGAGCCGTCCATCCAACTACCTTGCCGCCGGACTTGATCTCGTGCAGGCCCTCCGGAGCCGCAAGCCCCTTCTCGACGTTCGGAGCGACCAGCGCAAGCCTGCGGCCCTGGGCCTCGTCGTTCATGTGCACGACAAGCGTAAAGCGCTCGGCGTTGAGATTCTCGACAAGGCGCCTGAACGTATCGCGGTCGGGATAGCACGTGTCCGAGATGACGTTCGTCACCGAATCGTCGCGCAGCATCTCGAGGAAGTCGGCGGTGCGGCGCCTCTGCGAATGGGCGGAGAGCCTAGTCCACCTGTCCTCATCCACAGAAAGCTTCACGGCGTTCTCGAGGCCGTACTCGAAGCACACGCGGACCTCGGGCCTGAAATCGAACGACGCGACCTGCGCATCCTCGAACTTCTTGAGCTCCTGCTGTTCGGCGCGGAACTCGGCTTCTGCGCGGAGGCGCTCCTCGGCGCGCTGCCTCTCCTCCTCGCGTTCGCGCTTCTCGCGCTCGCGGGCCTCCTCGCGCGCCTTTCGCTCGGCTTCGCGCTTCTCGGCGAGCGCCCTGCGCTCCGCCTCGCGTTTCGCGGCCTCGGCCTTGCGCTTCTCCTCCGCGGCTCTTCTTTTCTCCGCTTCGGCGCGCTCTTCGGCGATGCAGGCCTGCTCGGCAGCGACGCGCTCGGCCTCGCGCTTTTCGCTCCACCAGTCCCAGCCGATCTTGCCGCCTACCGCGACGGCGAGAAGAACGGCCACGAGCGTCGCGTTGGAGACAATCGAGCGTATCTTCGCCCTGCGCTTCGCCTCCAGCGCCTCGCGCCTGGCCTCCTCGAGATCAAATCTGCCGCCGACAGCCACGAGCCGCCTCCGTCAGTTCTTGTAGGTGACAACGCCTGTGCCCTTCCTGATCACGCCAATGACGTGATAGGGCTGGTGCTGGGCCTTGAGTATGTTCGTCGCCTTCTCCATCTGGTTCTTCGGGATGATCACGACGAATCCGATGCCCATGTTGAAGACGCGGTACATCTCGTCGCGATCGACCTTGCCCTGGTTCTGGATGAACTTGAAGATCGTCGGGACCTCCCACGACGCGCGGTCGATCTCGGCGTTGACCGCCTTCGGGAGGACGCGCGGGATGTTGTCGGGGAAGCCGCCGCCCGTGATGTGCGCCATTCCGGTGATGCGCACCTTGCGCTCAAGAAGCTTGGCGACGGGCTTGAGAAAGCTCTTGTGCACCGCGAGGAGCGCGTCGCCGAACGTCTGGTTCGTGCCGGGCAGCTTGTCCTGCCACGAATACTGGCAGAGGTCGAAGATGACGCGCCGCGCGAGCGAAAAGCCGTTCGTCTGGAGACCGCCGGACGGGAAGCCGATGATCATGTCGCCTGCGCGAATCGACTTGCCGGTGATGAGCTGCGACTTCTTCACGTGACCGACGATCGTTCCGACGAGATCGTATTCGCCCGCGGGATAGAGGCCGGGCATCTCGGCCGTCTCGCCGCCGAGGAGCGCCATGTGGTTCTCCTTGCACGCCTTGCAAAGACCAGACACGACGGACTTGAACACCACGGGGTCGACCTTGGCCGTGCCGATGTAGTCCATGAAGAAGAGCGGCAGCGCACCCTGGACGAGGATGTCGTTGACGCAGTGGTTCACGATGTCCTGCCCGACGGTGTCGTGCTTGTTCATCATCGCGGCGACCTTGAGCTTCGTGCCCACGCCGTCGGCAGAGGCGACGAGTATCTCGTCCTTGCCGGTCGGAACCTTGTGGAGACCGCCGAACGCCCCGATGTTGCCAATCACGGCCTGAGTCTTCGTCGCCGCGACCATCTCCTTGATGGAACCGACGGCGTTCATCTTGACGTCGATGTTGACGCCCGCCTGCGCGTACGCCGACTTCTTCTCTGACTGAATACCCTTCGACACGATTGAGACTTCCTTTCGGGAATGAACGTAAATGAACACCAAGGGGCGCGTGACGTGCACGCGCCCCTCGTTGCGACGGCTCTTAGAGCTTGTTGTTCGAGCCGAGGACCTTGACGATCTTGTGGATGTAGAGCTCCTTCATCGCCTCGCGCGCCGGAGTGAGGTACTGGCGCGGGTCGAAGTGCTCGGGATGCTCCGCGAAGTGCTTGCGGATCGCCGCCGTCATCGCGAGGCGCGAGTCGGAGTCGATGTTGATCTTGCACACCGCGCTCTTCGCCGCCTTGCGCAGCTGCTCCTCGGGAATGCCAACCGCGTCGGGGAGCTTGCCGCCGAACTTGTTGATCGTGTCGACGTGCTCCTGCGGGACGCTGGACGAGCCGTGGAGGACGATCGGGAAGCCGGGGAGCTTCTTCTCGACGGCCTTGAGGACGTCGAACGCGAGCGGGGGCGGGATGAGCTTGCCCGTCTTCTTGTCGCGCGTGCACTGCTCGGGCTTGAACTTGTAGGCGCCATGCGAAGTGCCGATGGAGATCGCGAGGGAGTCGCAACCGGTCTTGGTCGCGAACTCGATCACTTCCTCGGGCTTCGTGTAGTGGCTCTCCTCGGCCTGGACTTCGTCTTCGACGCCGGCGAGAACGCCGAGCTCCGCCTCGACGGTGACGTCGTGCTTGTGCGCGTAGTTGACGACCTTCTTCGTGAGCTTGATGTTCTCCTTGAAGGGAAGGGAGCTGCCGTCGATCATGACGGACGAGAAGCCCGAGTCAATGCAGCTCTTGCAAGTCTCGTAGCTGTCGCCGTGGTCGAGGTGGAGGACGATCTGGGGCTTCTTGCAGCCGAGTTCCTTGGCGTACTGAACGGCGCCTTCGGCCATATAGCGGAGAATCGTGGGGTTCGCATACTTGCGGGCGCCCTTGGAGACCTGCATGATCACGGGGGACTTGGTCTCGACCGCGGCCTGGATGATGGCCTGCATCTGCTCCATCGTGTTGAAGTTGAACGCGGGAATGGCGTAGCCGCCCTTGACCGCCTTAGCGAACATTTTCTTGGTGTTGACGAGACCAAGCTTCTTGTAGCTGACCATTTTAGGTTTCTCCTTGTAATTTTCCCTATTTTCGGGAATTGCGCGCGAGTATACCAAAAATCGGCGGCAAAATCAAGGGCAAGAAGCGTCCAAAGGCGAAAAACCGCCCTAATCAGGCAATTGGGGGAAGGTGGTGGGCTATAGTGGATTCGAACCACTGACCTCTTCCATGTCAAGGAAGCGCTCTAACCGCGTAAAATGGGGCTGAAATCCGCCCTTTCGCCATAGTGTCCGTACTTTTGCACTTTTTGACCCTTTACTTCTTGGCTTTTCGTGAACCAAGTTGTCACCAACACGAAAGGATACAAAGTTATGGGAATAAGGATTCTACCCTATCGCGGGGGCTACCGCCACTACTGGTACGGCGAGTACCAGGAGGGTGGTAGGCTACACCAAGTCCGTCTTTCAGTGAAGATTACCGGTGTACCGCCCGAAAGTCTTTCCATAAAAGACGAGGGGAGTGTCTTGTACGAAAAAAGCAAGGCAAAGGCTCTGGCCGAGTTTGAAGCCTTTGAGAACGAGCGGAAGCGAAAAGGCTCTTCCGAACGGCTGATGGAGGAGTTGATCGCCTCGAAAACCGACAAGAAAATAGTCTACCACAAGGTGAAAGACATTGGAATCCTCTGGAATAGTCCCTGCCTGACCTTAGGCGGCGCCCTGCCGCCCTGCCGCCCCCGTGAGCAAGCCCTTGCGACGGCGATACTCTTCACGGCGGGCGGCATTCCGTTCTGCGCGACGAGCGAGGACTTCATCCGATGGCTGACGTAGACCGTTCGTCAACTCGTAAAGCGACCCCTCTTTCACCAAGCGCCGCCCTGTCGCCTCAACAACATCAAGCAGCCCATCGGCTATGGCTCGTCTGACCTTGGCATAACTCCATCCCAAAAATCCCCTCGCCTCGCCAATGGTCATCAATCGTGTGCGCTTCGTCGATTCGCGGGACATATCCTTGCCTTCAAGAATCGTGTCTATCTTTTCTAATATTTCTGGAGATGCCTTTAGTAGCTTCTCCATTCTTGTTTGAAAGTCCATATTGGCTCCTTGTACTTTTGTAACAAGGAATGCCTACTGGTAAATCAAAATAGCGTTACACAACATTCCGCAATACAACAAGAATTGGAATAGAAACGTCTATTCCCATTTGCATCAAATGCATCATTTGCATTGCCTGTCGTCTCTTTAATCACTTGGTAATGACTAGTCCTGAATTGGGAACTTGCGTCTTCGGATATGAGAAATGCAATATCGGAGTCGGATAATCTGTTCTCTGCAAAGAGAACTGGCCATACACTCCTTGAAATCTTCCCTATCTTAAGTTCGGCATCGCCTTCTTGAACTTGCGCCGATTCTGTGATGGGCTGTGATTCGTGCGGCTCTGCATTAACAATTTCGCTCTCTTGCGACATTGCCATCTCGATTGATTGAGCCTATGGCGTTTGAGAGCCTTGTGATGACACAGTTTGTGGCATGTCACCAACTCCCCAAACCGAAAGGAACTCTTCCGTTAGTTCGTTTGTCCTGTCGCGAATGGTCTTTTCGTTCCAAAGATAGTTGTTTTCGTTGACGAGCGTTACAACATCCTTCGTATATAGCATATCCGACAACGCCCCAATGCCAGGCTTATTGTTACCATTGCCTAGCACTTTTTCGCGCATCGTATGATTACGTATTGATGTATTAAGCTTCTGATTAACAAGTGCCATGTTGCCAATCTCATACACCGCCTTGGTGCGCAACTCTGCAACGTCAGACCGGTCGAGTTGTGCTCCAGTTTCAGCATCTACAACCGGCAACAATGACACCGGCCAAAACTCTTGCCATTTCTGCGGCATGAGATGCTCCAATGACATTGTATCTGGCAACTTCTTGATATCCACCGGATTGCAAGCTCTCCGCCTAAGCTCCAGCCAGAACAAAATGCATCTTGCAATTCTATTATGCTTGATACGCCGAAGTCCAACTCTGACATTTTCATTGTTGATCTTGCCCTCCGCCATTTTCTCTGAAAGATATTCGTCTATGCTCTTGGCGCCGCTAATGACCATAGCGCATTCCTTGTTGAAATTCTTGGTCGATTCTTCGCATACTACATGCAAGAGAACATACTTTGCAATTCTATCAAGAGATTGCATAAGACCTTCAGACTCAAACCCGTTGTCTAATTGCGAATTGTCATAAACCAGTTTGAGAACGAGTGGATCAAACGTGCTTGTATCACAGGCGCGAAGGATGTTTAACGTTCTATCACGCACATCTGAAAAACCATATAAATGACCAGCATCCTCATCCCTGAAGGATTCCCTATAGCATTTTGCATACTTGGCAATCCTGTGAATAAATGCTTTTAAATCGGACAACGGCTTGTCGCAGATAAATTGCTTGTAGCAATCCGAAAGGTCACTCGCCGAATGTCTATTTGGATCATAAAACCCTTCAACAACAGCAACACAATGCAACAGCATCTCCAGCGTTATGCGGTTGATTCGCCCCTGACTATGAATTTGATACCAGTAATCTTGTGCTTCGCCGTTGAATATAGCATCCCAGTAATCATCATACATTTTTTCAATCTCAGCATGACCATCTTCACCCGCAAGGTCAATCACCCGCTGAAAAAGCAAATTTTTGATTGTGTCGGCTGCTGTGAACCGAACGCCAGCAGAATTGATTGTGTCAAATATAGCCTGCTCCCTAGCCCCGTTGAAAAAACGGTATGACCAAATACTTGTCGTTTTCAACAATCTGAGCAAACGATTGCGCTTCTGCTTTCATTTTGCTTGTTCCTCCTTATTTGCTGCACTGAGTATCTATCATAGAAATGAGGTCGGTCGCCCAATCAACGGCCTCGTCAAGAGGCCTGATTCCCGAAATGCCCGCCTTGGCTGCGTCGTAAAGAGACTCCCAGTCGTCTCCTTTTGCTATCATCGGCGGCCAGGATTGCATTTTCCGATTTGCGAAAAGACGCACACATACCTGTCTGATGCGCTGGAAATCAATCGGCTCATTGGCAACCATGAGTTGAAGATCGACAAGGTCTTGAACTCGATGACCGCTAGGTTCGGTCAAGCCATGCAACTTCTGCGCAATCTGAAACGGGATAGGCATCACTGGAATGGGGTCTGGAGTTGGGAAACCAAGCGCAAGAAAGGCATCGGAGATTTCCGTCGGAATTGAAACCAGTTCAAACTCGTCCGCATCTCCTATTTCATCATAAGACACCTCGAACCTGACCGTACACCATGGGTGATGCCGATATTGCAGCTTTACATCATACGGGTGCATCACATATTCAGCAGGAACTCCCCTTGGATGCTTCTCGCCGGCCTTTACGACAAATCCATCAAATTCGCCCCAGCCCGCTTTTAGCCTTTCGGCAAAATTCGACATAAAGGCCTCAAGTGCAGTCTTTCGAGCGACATCAAAATCCATCGTAAATCTAGTAGTGTTCGCCCCGTACCGAAGCTTCATTGAGGTTCCGCCGCGCAAAACGCCATCTCGCAAAAACTGGCCGACAACGACGTTCGCCATCATAACACGAAGCCTGTATGCCTTGTCGTTGCTGTCAACAAGCGCACGTATTCCACGTTCGAGGAAATTGACGTTCTGTGGGATTTTCACTTTGCAAGTTCCCTCCTGACAAGCCTCGCTTCATCACTTCCAACATATCCACGCTCGACACCGCTGACCAACGCCCCGCGAAGACGATCATTCACGACCGCGCCACGGCACGACACGATTGCGTCTGCCACGCTTTGTGCACGAACCCCCTCATAGTAGGATGGCTGATAGCCCGCTGGCGCCTTGTGTATTCTTATACCGTTGGAGAGTTGCTTGCGAACCCGACGAGCGGTTGCGACATGAATCCAAGTCGGATTTGTCGCCGCAAGCCCAAGCATCCCAATAACCGACTCCCCGTAGAGATAGGCATCCTCTCCGACCGCTTCGACTGCGGCAGCAAACTGGTCGAATTGAGAGGCAGGGAAATTCGAGATGCGATAAACGCCGCGTCCGGCACGTTCCAACCGACCAGACTTTACCCATCTGCTGAGTTCACGATTGGAAACGCCAACCGCCTGCGACTGTTTGGCAGTCACAAGCCCAAAATTTCCCGATGCAATCTCATATATGGCATCAAATGACTTCATGGCAATACATAGACACTTTTGTCACCTTTTTGACATTGCGTATTCTATCAAAAGCAGATCGCCAACGTCAAGGACGCCCATAAATTTCGACATTCAATTCTACCCCCTTGCAAACCAACACAAAGATTTGATACAATACCAGCCGTCAAGACATCAGGAGTCGATGAGCCGCAAGGCAAATCGCACCAACCGAGTGGAACACCACGGTGGTAGCCGAGAGGCGATGTGCCCGAAAGGGAAAACATGTTTCAGTAGGCCGCTCGTCTTGATCGCAAGATGGGCGGCTAATCGTTTGCGGGGGATAAGCCCCATTCCTGGTCTACCTTGACTAAAATGAAAGGAAGAAACGATGACAACGAGAGAACAGTTCGAAGCTCGCTATGCGAAACTTGCAAACGGGAAGAGACAAGCGGCGGGGGCAGACTTCCGCGACAGGGCCAAGGGAGCATTGTGGGGGCTCATCGTGGGCGACTGCCTCGGCAGCCCCATACAATTCAGCGGCAAGGAGTCCCATCCGTGGATAACGGGGATGGTGAAGTGCCCAGTGTTCAACCTTCCCGCTGGCTACTGGACAGACGATGGTTCGATGGCGATGTGCATCATGGATTCGTATGTCCGCAAGGGCGGATACGATCTCAAGGACATCGGCACGACATTCGTCAGGTGGTATCAAGACGGCTATCTTTCATCAGTGGAGGGTAGGTCGTTCGATGTCGGGACGACGACATGGAATGCATGTCAGAACATCGCATTCAGAGAATCGTTTATCAACGGAAGCGAAGAGTCACAAGGCAACGGCTCAATTATGCGGTTTGCCCCTTCGTGGTTCATAGCGCAAAAGGAAAAAGATCCGGCGGCGGTAGTGCATGAGATTAGTGATCTCACCCATTGCTCTAGGAGAGTCCGCGAGACGGTTGACAAGCTCGCAAAGATTTTCGACGAACACATCGCGGGCGGGCGGACTTCGGAGGTCTCGGCATACACGACCCGTGAAGAGGTGAACAACTCCGGATGGGCGGTGTCAACCCTTGAAGCGGCTCTATGGGCATTCAATACTACAAATAACTTCCGCGATGCCCTCGTCGCCGCCGTGAATTGCGGCGGCGATTCGGATTCCGTCGGTGCAGTATGCGGCCAGATTGCCGGAAGCTACTACGGTCACTCCGCTATTCCGAGGAAATGGATAGAGGCCGTAAAGGACTGGCAAAAGGTTGATGCCCTCATCGAGAGATTCCTCAACATAGCGCTATAAAATAAGGAGGCTCTTACATGAACAAGGATATACAAGAGAGTCAAATCAGCACAGAAGAATTGAGGCTTCGCATTGCGGCCCGACAAAAAGAATTTTGCAGGGAACAAATAAAGACAGTTGGCAAATTTCTCGTTAATCCACAATGGCGCGAGATTTATGATAATCCATTGCATCCAGGCATAGACAGGTACTCGCTTAACATCGCTCGTGCATTCCCAAAGGCCGACGACGAAGAAGGAAGGCGGATTCTGCACAGCACAATATTCCCCCTGCTGGCGGAATCCGACCTACGGCGCATTATAGACTGCACTGAAAACAGTAAAGTCGTGCAGGTACTAACGGAGATGTTGAATGACTATCTCGAATGGAAAGTGATACAAAATGACAATGGCTTGAACCGTTCATAGACAATGTGCATAACGAAAGATAGGTAAAACGATGGACAAGCTCAAGATGAACCTGAAAGGCAAGGACGCCCTCAATGAGTGCATCAGGTTGTGGAGGCTCAACAACACCTTCAAAGGACGAATCGTTGAACACGACGGAATTCTTATACCTGACGACAGTTTCCGCACTATGAGCGACGAGGCTTGGGACTATTTTGTTTCGCACAGCGGATGCGGTACGGCAATATGCGGCTATGGACAGCAGCGGGCATACTTCCAGTTCATGCCCAAGGGGACACCTTGGCTTTACGGAATGGGCGATGTCCCCAAGGCCCGCGAAACGGAGTTCCGCCGAACTGAGCATGGACGAGCCATGTACGACAATGCCCCGGAGAGGGCAAAGAGGTTCTACCGCCGCGGGCCAGGCTACGGCGAAAAGCCTGTCTACGACCTCTACCGCACACTCGACGATACCTCATGGTACTACATCATTGCTCATGCCGAGACAGAACACCTCAAAGCCGACCTTGACGACATACGGGCACACATGCAAGAACAACCTAAGGGAACGAACATGTTTTGGTGGCGGGGGCGGCACCGCCCCAAAAACAAGGATTCGTTCAACAAGGTGAAGATGCGGAAGATAGCCGAAGAGCTTGCCCTTGCCAAGATGGGCTACGGCGATGGCCGCATGTGGTTCACAGAAGAGAAATGCCACGATATGACCTTAGCAGAGATGCGGCGAAGCGGCCTCAAAGCTCTCTCTATGGACTTGCCAGAGAAAGGATACGAAAGCAACAACTTCTTCTTTCGTGGCCCGTTCTGGGACTTACACTATTGGGACGAATCATCCCGTAAACGGTTCATCAAGACCGTCCATGAGATGTGGGAAGAAGAAAAGAAAGGAAGTGCCCAATGACAAGAACAAATCGGTTTGCAAAAGAGATACAAGCTATATCCAAGGTTCTATCAAAAGACACCGAGACAAAAGACCGATATTCGAATGCTACAAATCGCGGCAAGAGATGGCTTTGCTTTTCAGCATGGCTTGCAAACAACCGGGAGCGGTGGCAAGACCGCGAAGCGGCGGAGTGTCGCGACCGCATTGCCAATCGGCTCTCTTCTACGGATATTACCTATGTTCTACAATTCGAGACGGACATAGATGTAGTCGCCTATTTGAAAGCGAAGCTCATTGCAGCCGCAAACAGGGAAACGACACCCATGCAACTCGCAAAGCGGGCAGATTGGCTATCTAATGCCCGCAGGCGATGGAGCGAGTTTACCTCAAAGGTTCCAACCGAGTCAAAAAGTCTGACGGGCCGAAAGATTCAAATCGGCAATTGTTTCTATGCAAAGATGATGCCGATAAAGGAGGCATTGTCAAAAGACACAGACACAAAGCAACAATACGAGTTCGCACGGCGAGGCGGCAGGGAGTGGTTTTGCTTCTCCTGGTGGATTGCCGAAGACCGCACAAGGTGGAATGACAGGGATGCAGTGGAATACCGAGATTCCCTTGTTTCCTGGCTTGGGTCTATCGACATTGCCTATGTGTTGCAGTTTGAGAGAAAGGTGGATGTTATAGCCTACTTGAAAAGCAAACTCATATCTGCAGTTGACAGGGAGACTACCAAATGGAGATTGAATCGCAAAGCCAGTATCATGGGCACAGGATTGCATAATCCTTGGTATAAAGAATATGGACGAAAGAAAACCACTGATGAGCTTGCCAAAAGCACAGGATGCGGAATGATTTGCAGGCTCTACAGTGCAATGAAAGGCTATGCGAATTACCTTCGCGGCAATTCACCTGGTCCCAGCTTCTGGGCTCATCCCGACTGCCGTTTGTATTTGGAATGGTACAACAAGTATGAAGCCCCCACAAGCGGACTACGACGGGTGCAATAGGCATCTATACCAATCAGAGCGGACATCGATCAATATCCAATACCGCACAACTACCTACGCGCGCGCGCATGTGCATGTATCTGCGCGCGCACGTGTGCGAAGTCTATTGGCCCACTCTTACGATCTTGATATAATATACATCACTTGGGACACGAGGCACCAAGAGGTTCTTCGGTCTAGGGGAGCAGAAGATTGTCCGTACTTTTGTCCGTACTGTAGCCAAGGAACACAACCTTGCACGAACGAACACGAAGAAGTGGGCTAGACTTCGGGCTTGAGGCGACAATAGGCAGAACAAACCATAAGAAAGCGAGAAGTCCGCACAAAACAGCGAACCTCAGAGTCTTCTTGGGGTGGTGGGCTATAGTGGATTCGAACCACTGACCTCTTCCATGTCAAGGAAGCGCTCTAACCAACTGAGCTAATAGCCCAAAACGGCGCGTAGTATACCAAACGGCACCGCTGGAAGTCAATAGCGAATTTTACGACTTCTTCAGGCGGTCGCGAAGATCCTTGTCGCGGAGGTGGCGATGGTAGGTGATTGCAAAGCGATGCGCCTCGTCGCGAAGCCGAGTGCATACGAAGAGCGCCTCGGAATCGCGCGGCAGAAGAAGGTTCTCGCGCCCATCGTCGAAGACGATCTCCTCCTGGCGCTCGGCAAGCCCCACCGTCGGCACGTCGTCGATGCCAAGCTCCGCGAGCGCAGCACGCGTTGCGCGAAGCTGGGTTATTCCTCCGTCGCAGATGAAGAGGTCTGGCTTCTGGAGCCCGAGCGACTTCGCGCCTGGCGCGGCATCGTGCGTGAAACGCCTGCGAACGACCTCGGCCATCGAGCGCGGATCGTCCGCGCCTTCTATCGTCTTTATGCGGAAATGCCGATAGAGCCGCTTGTCGGGCATCCCGTCGCGCGCCACCACGAGTGATGCGACGGAATGGGTCCCGAAGAGGTTTGAGATGTCGCAGCACTCTATGAAGCGAGGCGGCGCCTTGAGCCCTATCGCCTCGGCGAGTTCCTTAAGCCCCTGTTCGACGTTGCGCCGCCGCATCTCGGGCGGAGTCCTCACGAAGTGCGCCTTAGTCATCTCCTTCAGGGCGAAGAGCGTGTCTCTGAGCCGCGCAGCCGTTTCGTATTTTCCATTCTCCGCCGCTTCGCGCATCTCGGCCTCGACTTCCGAAAGGACGCCTGGGCGGTGGCCGGCGAGGAACTCACACGCCTCCTCGAACCGCGCGCGGTACTCATCCTGCGATATCCTGCCGAGGCACGGCGCGGAGCAAGTGCGTATCACGTCTGCGAGGCAGTGCTTGTGATCTTCTTCGCAGGGACATTCCGACTTGCACTCGCGGATGCCGTACCGCTTCTCGACAAAGTCCTTCGCCGTCCTTACAACTGGACTCGAGGGAAAAGGCCCGAAATACTTTGCGCCGTCGTCCTTCACCGTGCGCACGCACGAGAAGCGCGGCCATTCCGCGGCGGAATCGCCGCGGAGCGCGAGATACCGCTTGTCGTCGCGCATCAGTATGTTGAAATGCGGCTTGTGGCGCTTGATGAGCTCGGCCTCCGTTAACAGGGCCTCGGCCTCGTTCTTGACGACCATCCACTCGAAGTCGAACACTGTGTCGACCATCGAGCGCACCTTCGGCGCGTGGTCGGCGCGCAGGCGGAAGTAGGACGAGACGCGCCGCCTCAGGTCCTTCGCCTTGCCGACGTAGATGATTACGCCCCGGCGATCTCGCATGAGATAACAGCCGGGGCGACTTGGGACTTCCTTGAGTCGCTTGCGTATCAGCTCGCTGACCACTTACGCCTTCTCAAGCTCCTTGGCGGGTTTTCCCTCCGCCTCGGCCTCTTCCTTCTCGCCTTCCGCGAGCCCTTTCTTGAACTCGCCCTTCGCCTTGCCGAGCGAACGCGCGAGCTCGGGGATCTTGCTACCTCCGAAGAGCAGCGCTATGACCGCGACGACGATGAGCAGCTGCCACGGGCCGATGTTCTGAAGAAATCCGAAAACCATGATTGACTCCTTTTCCTTTACAGTCGTTTCGCGTAATAGGATACCGAATTTTCGCCGCGAAATCAAGACTGCGACGCAAAAATCATCGTCTGAATCTCACCGCACTCTGGCCCAGACAAAGTCGAGCCTGTCCGGAACGGTGGCGGTGAGAACGCCGTCCTTCACGACGGCTGCGCCGCGCGGAGAAAGAACCTCCGCCGAAGAAGCGGGTCCGAACGGCCCGAGATCGAGCGTACAGTCCTGCCGCGCGTTCAGCTCGCGGAACAGGACGACGTCTAGTCCCTCCTCCCCCTTGACGACGAAACCCGTCCAGGCGACGCCGTCGGGCTTTTCGCCGACCGGATGGACCACCCCCGAGTGCAGGCGGTCGCGGTGGCGCTTCCATACGGCAACGAACGGAGCGAGACGCGCCACCGTCTCCGGTGCGAGGCCGCTCGCCTCGAACCATCCGAGCGGACTGCCGAGCATGACGGATGCAAACACGCTTTCGATCGGCCAGTTCGCCGGCGCGAGCGGATCGCCCGCATATTTCTCCCTGTTGCGCAGCGGATTCAGCACTTCCATCCTCAGCCGGACCGGATCAACCACGTCCGCGAGCGCCCAGAACTGCCGCAGCGTCTGATGCGGCCAGTACTTGCCCCAGTCGGTGTAGCGGTTCTCGACGAAGACGGGACCGATCTCCGGAAGGCCGAAGTAACCCGGCCTGCGCTCCGCCGTGACGTCGAGATCAAATACGACACGGCCGCCAGAGCCCTTCAACACCTTCTCGAACAGCGCGGACTGGCGTTCGAGCGAGACGGACGAACGCGTCTTGAGCGAGTCGATCTTGAAGTAGCTGATTCCGAGCGTGCGGTGGAAGTCGAGCAGGAGATCGGCGTCGCGCTCCCAGTTCGCCGCGTCGTTCGAAGAGTCAGGGCCGAACCAAAGTCCGAGTCCCATGCCCTTTGCGGCCGCCGCGTCGACAAGGGTTTTCAGTCCGTTGGGGAAGCGGACGGGATCCGGCTTCCAGAACTCCGGGTCTGTCGCCCAGTAGCCGTCCCACACGCCCTTTCCGTTCGCGGCGGACGAATTCGCGGTGCGGCCCTTCTGCCATCCGTCGTCGATCTGCACGATGTCGACGCCCAGCTTCGCCGCCGCGTCGATCTCCTTCAGCATGAACGGCTCGCACAGCCGCGCGTCGCGGTTCCGGTCGCCCCAGGTGTTCGAAAGGAAGAGTCCGTCGCGCCCTGGAACGAACGGACGCAGTGCGCGCTGGGCAGCCATGAGCGCGGCGCGGCGGCCGATCGCGCCGCCTTCATACGGAATCTCCAGCGTGCGGCACGGACGCTCAACGACGGTGACGCCTCGTGGCGAATCGGGCCTGACCTCGAAGTCCGGCCCCTCCCAGCTGCGCGAACCGGGAAGCGGGGCCAGACGCAGATAGACCGTGCCCTTCCCAGTGACAACGTCCTGCACGTCGACGACGTTCGCCGTCAGTTCGAAGCCGCGAGTCGTCGGCAGAAGCAGCCACTCGCGCTTCTGAACAAGCTCCCCGACGTCGTCGGTCCGGTCGCGAAGATCCCACGCGGTGACCCTGAGATGCGGCCGCGAACTGGCGCAGGGCGCCTGACACTCCGCGCCAGTTCCGGCGGGATCGGACTCAACACCCGTCGCCGCGCCAAAGAGCGCGGACGACGCGAGCGACAAAATGCACACGCCCAGCACAGTGGCAGGAATCATGTTCTCCACAGACGACGCTCCTTTTTCTTGACTGCACCCTATACGGACATTCGCAGACATGATACCATCGTCTCGCCCGAAAGGCAACCGGAAATGTCGGTCAGCGCGTCGAGCGGACAATCCTCC
>Ga0256405_10005022_pt1 | contig 23642 bp, 47 predicted proteins | sample RumenRJG_02DNA_FD_189096 | JGI IMG/M metagenome (GOLD analysis project Ga0256405, IMG submission 189096) | Bovine rumen microbial communities from Lethbridge, Alberta, Canada - RJG_02 | ecosystem: Host-associated > Mammals > Digestive system > Stomach > Rumen | place: Canada: Alberta... | reverse complement strand
TGGGGAAATGGCGGACATTGGGCTTACCACTATGACCCACACAAATTCAACTGTTAGAAAGGAGATGAATCATTATGGCACAACTTAAAGGACAGAGAGCAACTTTCTCTGATGATAAGAAAACGATAACCACAAGAGCCTACCCTAAAAAAAGCGGATATGCTTACAAGATTCAAGAAAAGACTTGGAAAAATTACTGCCCTTTATGTAAGAAGAGCGGAACACTCACATTCAACCCTAAAAAAGCTCCTGAAGCCGAATTGACCTGTGGGAATGGACATCCCCCTAATTATGGAGGTGGTTGTGATGCGGATTACTGTTGTGTTAGTGGATTGGATACCCATAGTGGTAAACCTTGGGGGAAGTTGACTCCTGCAACAGCGACTCCGAACAAAAGAACAAAAGTCGCAAGCAGTAAGACAAAGAGTCAGAAATGCAGTATGACTCGTGCAGAAGCAAAAACCAAGGCAAAACAATCAATCAACACAAAGACAGACTTCAAAGCAACCTTGGAAATCACGAATATTGGCAATTTGAAGACAGGAGACCTTTGCGAAGTCAGTCTAGACAAATTCCCAAAGACTAAAGGGAAAGCACTCTACATTGACAAGATGAAAGAAGACATCGACAATCAAACACTCACACTTGACTTGATTGAAGGCAAGAACCACTACAGCAAGACATACGATGGTCAAGATGTTGCAAGGAGTAAGGATGGGGCAATCCTTGGAAATAGCAAATCCAACCCCCTTAATGCAAAGTGCAGTAATGTGAACTTGAAAATAGGTTTGAAGGCGGATAGTAAGATTGCGAAGAAAATCTTGCACAAAGGTCAAGAGCTTGGCACAATCAAGAAATGCTACAAATGGTTGAGAATCAAGTCCGCAGGCGGAACTGGTGGTTGGAAATACAAGAAATACACCGACCATATTGTCAAATCCGAGAAATACAACAAATTCGGAGAGCAATCTGCGAAAAAATGTTGGGATAGTAAAACTGCAAATTGTTGTGATTTCAGTTGGCTTTTCGCAATGTTGACAAAGGGAGCAACTGGAAAGCCTGCAGGCATACGAAAAGGAACATACACACTCAATGGCAAAACGAATGGTCATATGTGGAATTACAGCGGTACAAAAACATATGATTGCAGTAGCAATGCAAAGAAGAGCATTGAGATGAAGAAAATAGAGAAGGTGAGCTAGACTTGGCGGATGAGGAGATATATGGTTGCGACTACTCTTCAGAAGGCTTCGTGTCTTCAACAGGGGATATCGGACTCGTGAGTGAATTGGATAATGCGAGACAATCTATCCGAAATCAACTCTTGACTCGAGTGGGAACATATCCTAGTATTGATTCGGATTATGGTAGCGAGTGCCTTGATGTACTTGGAGAAGACAAAAACAATGCAACAATGCAAGCCCTTGCAGTATATGTCAAGGAAGCATTGTTAAAACAAGAGAGAGTCGCAAGTATTGAAAATATTGAACCACAGATGACAGAAAATGGATTCAAGGTACTCATACACATACTGCTCGTGAATGGTACTGAAGAAGAATTAATAATTGATATAGGAGACTAACAAGAATGGCTGAAGAAGACATAGAATTCACCACCCTAGATGGGGATGACATAACAAAATCAGACATTCGTGATGAGATACAAGAAATGTATCTTGATGCAAATACTGAAGGGTATACGAAGATAACTGATTTCTCAATCGGTAGCGAAGCATACCACTTGATTGACACAATGGCAAACTTGATGCTCGAGCATATTGAGATGAGTGATGACAATGCGAAACAACTGCTCATATCCACCGCTGAAGGAGAATTCCTTGACAGTTGGGGGGACAGAGTAGGAGTCCATAGGGGGACTGCAAGTGCATCCGAAGGCGTAGTCACATTCAGCCTGCCAACAGGGTATGCGAGTGAAAATACAATCACAATCCCAGTTGGCACAGTAGTCAGTACTGATGATGCAATCGGATTCACAACCGAAACAGAAGTCATACTCAACAGTACAAACTTGACTGGAACAGCTGAAGTAGTGAGTGAAGAAGATGGCGAATATAACAATGTCCTTGCAGGAACTATTGTGCATATTCTCTCTGATAGTGTGCCTAACATCGTGACTGTCACTAACGAATCTGCGATGACTGGTGCGACAGATATTGAAGAAGATGATCCATACAGACAAAGATTGATTCTTGCTCCTTTTAATTTTCCTGTCAATAGCAGGCGGTGGTTTATGACCGCTCCCCTTGATGATGAGAGTGTAGCCGAAGCAGTCAGCGACTTGTATAGTGTGAAATCAGATTTAAGTACTACAGATATACTACTCTACTTCAAACCTACAAGCCTTGGTAGTGAATTGACTGATTGCAATTGTCAAGCAGATCTTCGTGAGTATGAGAATGATAATGTTAGGATGATGACAAAGGCGGAGTGCAGATTGAAGCAATTCTTCAACCTTGAGGAGAATGATATTGTGGGGTTGGATTTGAGCATACTCCCTGCGACTAGCAAGACTTTCTTGGTTGATGAAGAGATTGATGGTGTGGAGTACTCCTATGCTATTGCTGTAATGTGGGATAGTGAAGATTATCCTAATGCGACCCTGTCAAGTGTCTCTGATAGTGTTCGTAGTGTGATTAATCAATTCAATGATGATGGTTTGATTGGTAATAGTTTTGTTGCGACTAATTTGGCGGTCTTGATTGAAGAGCAGGTGGAAGAAGTGACTGTTTGCAGAATCGTGCAGATGGATGGTGAGAATTATCGTGAAGTGACTGATGAGATGACTGTGAATCAGAATGAGTATTATATTGCGAATCCGAATGTGGATATCATCAAAGCAAGCTTCAAGAGTGTGATTGTAAGGGATGATGCGTAATGGCTTATGATGGTACTAGTTTGTATGGGGATATTATTTGTGATGATTTTTATGACACACAAAACAACTTGATGAATCCCCCATCAGATGTTGGTTTTTTCTTCTACAAGATAGTTGGCGGTGCTTTTGACCGAATGAGTGAGATTTGCAGTAACTTCTTGAATGATTGTGATGTGCTGACTTGTGTTCTCGTTGCTCGTGAATATGGTGCAAATGTGTCTGATTTTCGGAGCAAGAGTGGGGATACTGATTATGTTGTGACAATAGATTACGAATCATTCGACCATTACCTCTATGACAAATCTTCAGATAGTTTTGTCTTCGTGGAAACAACCGACAATGCATTCATAACAAGAACAAAACTGGATACTAGATGGGGTAGGGAGTATGACCTGCCAAGACCTTGGCTAGTTGATGATGATGAGAATTACCGACAATTGTATGATAATGAATATCGTGTGTACCTGTATATGAATATGTGCCGACTCTTGACCTTGCAGGATATCAGAATCGTAAGTGAAAGATGCTTCAATACTGAAAATGATTCTGTAGTAATCACAAAAGTGCCGAGTGGGATTTTCCAATTGACTGATATGCTTACTGATAATCAAAGCATTGCAGGAGTAACAGATTACATCAATGATGATAGTGAAGTGCATCTGACAGATATGCTTTCAAGGAATGTAGCAACTTTCACACAAATCAACATTCCTGCTCAAGGATGGGATACACAATTCCTAAATCTTGTCAAAGAATTCGCATCACTCAAAGGCAATGTACTCATACAGGAAGTGGTTGGATGATTGATTACGAATTGCTAGTCATCGCAATGAAAGACAGTATACTTGAAGATGATTGGGACAAGTATGATTTCGAGAGCATTGCAAAAAACAGCACCCCCTGTTGGGATGATACAGCAGTAATGTGCAGAGCAAACGATTTTCAAATGATAATAGATGCAACAAGTTATGATGTGCTAGATATAAGCACAAACGATGCACGCGGAGAATAGATAAATATGACCGAATATTTCACAAACAACAGCAGACCATATGTAGAGCAATTCAACGATGGCATACTACTCGCAGATGCTTTCGACTTAACAATATATTCAAGCCTACCAAGTATGTACTCTGATGGAAGTTTCAACAGTAACTTGAATGTTGATAGACTTGCAGGAGTTTCACTTGTGACTATGATCACGAATAATAATGTGACTGTGACAAGCACAAGCTTGAGTGGAACAGGCACTATAACTTTCAGAGTCTACCCCAACTTCGCACTTTTCGAGAAATGGAGCAAGATCAGTTGGGAAGCAGAAGGGGATGTGTCTTGCAGTCTAGCAAAAATCGATGGGACTCCCATTAGTGTGAGTGTTGCAAATGGTTCTGCATTGGCAAGTAATGTTGAATTATCAAAGCTTCAACAGATAGATGTGACTTTCACATTAACTGATGCGACAATCACAAGCATAGCTTTGGAGTACTCTTCAAATAGTAGAGACAGGGTTGTTGCAAGTGTTTCAAAAAGTAATGTGACTGGTTTGGAAGATGACTTGCAATCATTCAAGGATTTCATTGACTGCTTGATTGCAAGGTTGGATGCAGGGAGTATAGAAGATGTCTGATGATTTTTTCAGTAACCTTCAAGCGGTGACTGACAATATAGGAGACATCGCTTTTACGAAGTATGCGACAATCACAAATGTGAGTAATGATGGAACTTGTACTGCAAAGGAAGATGAAGAGGATGGAGTGACACACGAGAATGTGCTAACACTTGCTCACAATCTCCAAGTCGGTGATAAAGTTGTTGTAGGGTTTGTGGATAATAGCATCTACAATCCTGTGATTCTTGGCAGTATGAATGAGACCTTCGGAGATTCGTATACCAAAGCCGAACTGGATGGTTTTGTCAATTGTCTCATCGAAAGATTGGATAGTGGGGATGGTCAGAGCGGTGGCGATGTTATCGGTTTTGATGTGAATGTTGACCTACAATTCACAGGTGTCAGCGGAAGAGATGACACAATCACATTAAGTGCGAATGTAGTATATGTGACAGGAGAATAAGAAAAATGGCGGATAAAACAATAAGTGGAATAGTGACTTGGTTGAAAGGATGGTTCTACGATAAGGATGAGATAACTACAAAGGAGAATGCTTTGCAGACACAGATCAACAACAAGGCTTCTCAAAGTGACTTGAATACTCTGTCTTCTACTGTGAGTGGTAAGGCAGATAGTGTGCATACCCACACTACTGGTGATGTTTCAGAGGCTTCTGCACTTTCTCATATTGGAACTAGTGCTAATTCAAGTCAACACAACATCAATGTAGCGATAGATGGAATAATTGGCAACCTTACTGGAGCAGAAATCATCAAGGTAGTTACTACATTGCCTAGTGCAAGTGCATCTACTATGAATGCATTGTACTTGCTTTCAAGCAATAGTCAATATGATATTTATATTACAATTGAAAATAGTGGATCATACAGTTGGGAGAAGTTGGATGATGATGTGTTATCTGATTTGAGTATTGCTTGGGGTGATATTACTGGGAAACCCTCCAGTTTCACACCAACAAGTCACAGTAGCTCTGCAACCACCTATGGTGTGGGTAGTGCTAGTAACTATGGACATAACAAGGTAATTGACAATCTGAATCAATCTGCAAATCAGAATGGTTATTCTTTGTCTGCTCATCAAGGGTATGTTTTGAATCAGAGTAAGGCAGATAAGAGTAGTGTGATTGATTGGGATAGTTTGACTTTTGTTCCAAAGGCTGATGATGATACTGGTGCTATAACCTTTGATTATCTTGAGTAGGTGGTGCTATGAGTAAAACAATCAATGGGATTGTTACTTGGCTTCGTAATTGGTTTTATACGAAATCGGAAGTGGACTCACTTATCAGTACTGGTGGTGGAACAATCAGTATAGAAGACACCGACCTATTCGATGTACTACAATGTGTAATTGATAATTTTGATAACTTCGATGATGAATGATATGAATGGAGAGATTATAAAATGACTGATAAAACAATATCTGAAAAATGTGAAACCTTGTATAATAAATTGAACAGTTTTGTCACAAGCGTGATAAACAGAGATGTAACACCGCAGATTAACAATTTGGAAAGTGGTAAGGCAGATATTGCACATACTCATTTCACTAGTGCTGTGAGAGAGAGGAGTCCATTATCTAATATTGGTACAAGTGCTAATTTTCCTCAGTCTGAAGTTAATAGGCTTATTGATAATAAGATTGGTTCGTTAAGCACCAGTATAACGAACCTTGCAGACACTACATCTTGGACTTACTACCTTAGTGATAGTACCTACAAGGTCAAGTATAATGCTTATCGTGTCAATGTTGATGTGAGCATTACTGGAACAAGTGCAAGCACCACACTTTCAGCCTATGGTGCAACAATATTATCTAATGAACTCCTACCAAGGTATCCAATCAGTGCATTCAGTCACGATGGAAATGTATTGGTGCAAATCAAGGATAATGATACTAAACTGTATCGTAAGAGTATGACTAGCAATAGTCAGTCCAATATTAATATTTATGCTCATTTGGAATGGGATAGGAGATAATCATATTCTAGGGTAGAGTACACCAAAGTATAAGGTTACTCCACCACCACTACTGTAAGTGGAACGATTAATAGTAACCTCAATTGCTCCATTAGTGTTAATCCTTGCAAAAGCATAAGGATTACCATTATACATAGCATAAGATGGCACATTAATGGGGCTTGGTGGAGCATAAGTGCTACCTATATTAAGATTATAAGTTGTCGGAACAGTACTTGTATTACTCCCTTGTGTTATCTTCACATACACGAAGTAATCATTGTAGTAGACTGTCGCATTACCAAAATTAGCAGTACTCCAATTCGTTATACTGGTGAAAAAAGAACAACATAAAGACAGAAAAAAAAAAAAGAATAAATGATAGGATTAAGGATTATGCCACGAATAAAAAAACAGACATAATACACGAAATCAAAAGCTGAAAAAAAAAATAAGATGAGATGATCCAAAAAATGACAACCTTAAGATTTACTAAAAAAATGCTCCAAGACGGAGCAAAAAGAATGAACACTTGGCTCAAAAAAGGCGAAGGATATCCCAATTGGTTAAAAATGACTGATATGGATAAACACAAAGAATACAAACTCACACCAAAGCAGTATAATGGATTATACGAAAATGTGAACTTGTTTTGGGTAAAGAATGGCAGATACCCAAACTATGCCAGTCTTGACCACAATGCAACCTATAACTGCTTGGTTATGGATTATCAAAATGTAAACTATAGCTGTTGCAGTCAATCCTTTAGTATGGCTTCACAATTACTATTCAACCCAAAAACAGAAAGCCAATGTATCAAGGCATTAGGGTCTGCTCCCAAAGTGGGAACAAGCCCCCAACAACTAATCGACAATGCCCCAAAACTGGGGTTCATAGCAGTCCCAATCGAAAGAACTGCAAAAGCAGTCAAAAACCAATTACACAAAGGTTTTCCAGTCATCTGCCATTGGCAAGTAGACCAAACAAAATCCTGCAAAGGAGACTACATATCCCCATTTGGTCATTATGGACTCATATGGAGAACAACCGCAACCGAATATGTAGTCGCAGACCCAAGCAAGGGAGTCAGCAGGAAATACAAATTCACTTGCCTTGACAAAGCCAACAAAGGATACAGACAAAACTACTATGCAATCAAACCCAAATAATAGGAGAAAAATATGACAGTACCCACAAGCTTCAAAAAGAAAAGCAGATTAATCACAGCAATAAGTTTCATCATCACTATACTCGCTTTTATTAGCGTTGATGAATGGGCAAGCGTGTTGCCACAAGATTTTGTCTTCCTTGCACCTACCCTAGTCGCAGTTATCGGTTATATTGCATCACAATTGTCCGAAGAAGCGAGAGTGGTAAGAGCGGAAGAAATTGCAGTCAAGAAAGCAGAAACAGAGCAAAGGGGAGTAACACTCAATGAAGAACCTATTTTGAATGATGAGTATGTGTACTCTGAAACAGTTGCTCCGAACACTAATGATGATGATGATGATGGTTGTTAAGAAAAAATATTATATAATATTAATATATAATATTAATTAGTAACTCCTTTTTGGGGGTTACTGTGTTTTAGTGTTCCAAAAAAGGGTTCTGTGCTATTATAGTATCAGAACCCTTAAAACATAAAAATCTATTTTTTTTGTTATATAGTTATCCAATAGGTATATATAATTTCTCAAACATACATTACCTTGACCAAAAAAGACCTAATTAGTAATAAAAAGTATACAGAACATACTAGTTATTTCATTAATAACAGTCTAGTTACCCCTACTTTTTCAAATATTAGTTTTCAAATGCTCTCTCACACAAAACCTAACTATTTCTACAAAGAGAGATGCATAGTATGAAACAAGAAGACAAAACACTACTACACGAAATCGGAGTAACACGAAACCTATCCCCTAGCAGTCTCAAAGTCTACGAGAATGCAATGCAAAACTATACTAGTTACTGTGGAAGATCTTTCACAGAATTATTAGGTGAAGCTGAAGATGAAGAAGAACAGGGGGTAAGGTGGAAGCATCGCAAAGTCCGAACTTATCTAATCGGCTTCAGAGCCTATTTGATGGAGAAGTATGAGTACAAGGAGACTATCAGAAGATATTTCACGATAGTGCAGACAATATACAGACATTTTGAGATTGAGCTTCAACCATTGCCACGAATCAGCACAAATACAAAGAAAACAACACAAATAATGTTTGATGACCTGCCTAGCAAGGATTTGATTCGTAAGGCATTGCAGATGTCAAATCAGAAACTGTCTGCAATAACCTTGTTAATCTGCAGTAGTGGGATGGGTCGGACTGAAGTCGCAAACTTGACAATGCAGGACTTCATAGATGCAACAAGGGAATATCATAACAAAACAGATATCCCCGATGTCTTAACCACCCTATCTGCGAAGGATTATATCATCCCCACTTGGCATTTAAGGAGACAGAAAACAAACAAACATTACCTTACTTTTTCAAGCAATGAGTCTACGAAGCAGATAATCAGTTATTTGCAATCTTCAAATCGGAATCTCAAGAATGATAGTAGTTTGTTTGATATTCAAACACAATCAATCAGTCTAGCCTTTCAACGCCTAAACGATGCACTAGGGGTAGGTAGAAAAGGAACACACAGACTCTTCAGACCACATATGCTACGAAAATACCATTCAAGCACATTAATGCAAGGGGAGAACAGTCTCACAGAGTCTGAAATCGATTTCCTGCAAGGAAGGACAAATACGAAATTGCACGAATCATATTTCTTATATGATCACGAGAAGTTGAAACAGAAATATTGTTTGAAGGTTGCTGATTTGTGCGTGACAAATGATGTGAGTGTTAAAGAGTATAGTGCTTTGAAACTTGAGTATGATAATTTGCTTGAAAACATTGATTCGTATGTTGAATCTGCTTTTGAAGAAGCTATGAGCAAGTTTTATGAGCAATTCGAGTAACCAATACTTTTATATAGGTGTATTACTATATAGTAATACAAGAAACATTTTTGGAGAAATCAAATATGAACACTAAAACAGACATCGAAAAAGCATATGACAAGGTTGGAGTTGCAATCAAGGAACTTGTAGAAGTCCTTGTAGACTCTGATGACAAACTCGAAAACATCTTGAAGGAACTTGTTGATGACCCTGCTTGCGAATGTGGAAATGCTGTCGGAATCTTCGCAGAAGCAAGATACAAGAATGCAGTACTCGACAAGGCAAGAGCAGAAGGATACAAACTTGAACTAGATGACTGGCAAGACCTGATCAGTTACTCCAAGGGGGACTGCTGATGATTGTGACTAATGAATCAGAATTCCGAGAAGCAATACAAGAAATGATTGCAAAAAGGAATGGTTATCGCAGGAACAGAGCAAGGAAATACTATATCAAGACACTTGAAACTGATGAGCTTATCGTTGTAGGCGGTTATTTCCGAATCCATATCCAATTAGGTGAAGAGAGACCATTCAAAGAAGCGTGGTGCTACAACATCATATGGAACAAGCAGAACAACACCCTGCTTCTGAATGATGACAATACTATCTTCAAGGAGTTTGAGAAAACAGACTTCAGCAGTATTGATGCGAGTGCGATTGGTGAGTGGGGGGAATCTGTGCAAGCAGTCTATTCCCTTGATAGCGTTCGTGAAATGTGTTTTGTACATTTTTAATTTTTTCTTTTTTTTCTCTTTTTTATTTTTTTTTCGTGATCATCTGACTGTTTTTTCACCTTTTTAGCGATACCTTTATATACTGGTATTACTAATATATATTACTATGAAAGGATTACTTTTGTAATCCTAACTTGGAGGAACACTAATATGAATTACATTAGAAACGAAAACCTAACTGTGCAACAGACTGTCGAAATCGTTGGAAACATCCCAACAAAGCACATTTCCGAATTCCATTTCGAGTACCTTGACAAGGGTGGCTTCAGAGTGGACTTCATCGCAGAAACCCTTGATGGAGCAAAATGGTATGACTTCGTATATGCGGACAACAATCTTGCAAAGGAAATCCGATATGCTGTGCTTGACACCCTGCAAGAACAAGGAGTGACAATACACTCCTAAAACCCCTATTTTTTTTGGTGATGGTGATTAATTATGGATGCCTTTGACAGAGCTTTTATGAGATGTAGCAAAGAAGAACAAGAGCAGATCTTGAGTATGAGTGCGGAAGAATTCGCACGAGACTTGTTACGAACTTTCAAAAAGGGGGATGAGTAAGATGAGTGAACTATTAACACAAACTGAAATCGAAGGATTAATGACACAGTATGGAGTTGACCGAGAAACCATTGTTGAACTGTTCTTGAAGCAGTACAACTATCTCCCATCCGAAGAACTTGTAGGGAACATCCCTTTCAAACTTGCAACTGATTACACAAAAACTAGGAGCAATTCTATTAAGGAGTACATATGGACTGTTCTCACAAATGTGCCAAGTGTACAACAAATTATCGAGCAAATGCAACCAGTTAGTGAACGAGAATGGACTTTCGAGTTTTACACAAGGAGCAAAAATGCAGTACTGTTTGATGTGCAGAGTAGGGATTGTTTCTATGTCCATTCTGAATTCATTGGGCAATATGGAAAACAATACTGGGTATGTGTCAATAATATCAATTCTCACTTGAATGCTCTTCCTTCAAGAAAGGCACTTATGAATCTTGAAGTGGGGAAATTTTACAGGTGCATCAAGCACGAATGCCACAAGGGGAAAGGGTACACTTACCACGAGTATGAATTTGAAGAGATTGCTGAAGATGAATTTTTAGCAAGCATCAGCAACCTAAAAGAATGGAGACGCAATTACTGGGGATAAAACTATAATCCCCCCTAAATTTTTATCAAAAACATTAATGGAGAGAATAATTATGAAAACAACTACAATCGAAAATGCAACAAAAACACAAGTAAACAACAAATTAGCGGAATTACAAAACCACAAAGGACACATCTCAACCGAGATCATCGTGACTGAAGACAAAATCCAACTGGACTATGTAGTCAAGGTGCATACTCGTGATGAACACGATTGTTACCTTATTGAAGAAGTTGACCGCACAAGCTTTGTGTGGGATGCTGATGATTACACAATCGACAAGTGCAAGAAGCCTATGTGCAGTAGTGTCTACAGATTCGGTGTGGAGATGATTCAAAACTGCCTTGGGAATGTAAGTATGAAATCCTTATACGATGCTATGCATATCTTCAGCAATGCATCATTCCCACATAATCATCGTGACAAGCACCTTTCTTGTCTTGATTGGATACTTGATGATGATGCGAGCGATTGTTTGTGGGCTTCAGTCACCTATGGGACTAGACCTGCGACCGAATGCACATATGCGATTGGGGACTTGACTGGTAGAAAAAGAGACAATTATGAAATCTATCACTTTTTGCTCATTGAGAAGAAATCTGAATTGAAAAAATGGGTCTTGGAGAATCACGATTTCACAGATGATGAGAAGAGACTCTTACATTATTTCCGAGAGGGGGGTGCTGAATGAACTGGGAACTTGAACGATTACTGTGGGAGTTGTCACAATGTGGGGATGACTTCGAGAAATATGATGTTGAACAAGATTTGAAAGATTTGGAAGTAACTGGGGGAGAAGCACTTTGATGCTTTCCCCCTATTTTTTTTCAATCAAATTTCGCACTATTTTAAATGAAGATGTGTTCGTGGAAACAATAAGCACAAGTGGGAAGTCTTACGATTTATCATCAAAGGTTTGCTTATTTGAATCGAGCATAATTTTTTGAGCATTAAATAGGAAGTAATATATAGTTGCTATGATAATAAGTAATAATTAAGAATAATACAAAGGTGTAATACTATGTTTTTCAAGAACCAATATGATTACAAAATAATTGACAAGAATGTAACAGAAGAAGAAATCAAAGAAGTATTGAAAGAGAACAACATACACTTAAGCATAGAAGACCCAAGCGGAAAATGGGCAGGCTTCAGCCACTACTATGGATTACAGAATGGCTTCAATACTGTAAAAAGCGGAAGCTTCGCACATATGGTCAGCCTGTTCTTGACTGGATTGGGAGCATCCTGTGGAACTGAAATGTACTACAAGGAAGAAGAAATCGAGTACACTCTCCTGCAAGCGGTACAGAACATCACACACTTGCAAGACTTGACAGAAGAAGAAAAAGCGAAGATGGTTTTCAACTTTATCTTCAATTTCTATAAACTCGATGCAGACAACTATGAAAGAGTCTACACCACATTCACAATGAAATTAACCTATAGTGAATATGAAAAATTCATTAATGTCACAGGCGAAACCAAAGCTGACAAATTCAGAACATTACTCGCAAATTATGAGTGAGCTTTTCGTGATCATCTGACACAAAAAAATTTTTTTTTATTGGGGGGTATTACTTTTCAGATGCTCTCTCACTTCATTTATATTCCCTTCTGACCAATATTGTATTGGTTACTCCTTTTCAAGATTCAACTTTTTTGCTTCAAAAAAAAGTATTGTTTGGCTATTTTTTATCAAAGTTTTTGGAGCGGTTAAAAATAGATATTTATATGTGGAATTACAAAAATAGGTTTGTCGATAATTAGATTTCACAGAAGATCTTGAGCATCAATGGGGTATGCTCTCTCGACCAAAAAAGAACCTTGCCCCTTGATGCTAGTCTTCTTGTGATGCACTACAGGGAAAAATAGTAAGACACTTGAGATGTGATACAATTTTCAGAGTAGCACTATTGGATATTATGTTTATGATTGTATTTATACTTTTTCAGATTGGAGAGGCTTGTTTTATCCAATTCTGACTGTGTTAGCGAAGGCTTTTGCACAATAATATTTTGTTCGTAAACATACCAATAATCTGTTTCTTGAAAAAAAAATTAAATTCACTCCGCAGGATACAATCTGATACAGACTTCATCAGCACCGAAGTCAACTTCTTGTATCATTTCTTGTCCCTGCTCCAAGGACAACCCCTGCACGAAAGCATTATGAATAGTGATGATTAAACTGTTCCCATTCTTTCGTATTCGTGTTCTGTATCGTACTATTTTTTCTGTCATTAATTATCAATCCCTTTGTAAATTATTCGTATGTATATGTATTGTATTCCTATATTATATAGTTTAGTAACTTATTACTTACTACAATACAATTAGAATACAACTAAAATAGATACATTTATATACTTTCAAAAATAAAACAATAATCAGTAATACTGTGCAGGTATTACACTCGACCAAAAAAACCGAATCAATCATTTTTAAAAATTGTATACCAAAAAAAAATTGAAACAATGCAAAACGAATACCTGCACCTATTACATTAACTGACACTTGAGATGAAACAATGAAAAACAAAACTCAACACGAAACCGATGTTGAGAAAGCTTTAAAATTCGCCGAATATGTAGAAACTGGCGAATTCAAAAAAGCCTTTCTGACTGCTTTTATACGAACAATACACGAGAAAGGGCTGAAGCAAAATGGCAACTAACAAACTCGAATTCAAAGACTTCAGCACATTCAAAGTAATCGAACACGAAATCACTTACTCTGAAGCATTACAGAAATTTGTCTGCAAAGAACAAAACTCAAACAGAGTAATCTGCACAGACAAATCGGACACAGGTTGCTTCTTGAAAGCACTCAAAACTTTCAAGGATCTGGACACAGAGAAAGTACATCATTTCGTACGCTTCCCAAGGGGGGATGTACAATGAGAGACATTGATGATTACAACAGACTCTTTGTAGAACCACAGTACGCTGATGTTGATGATGACATTCCTTGTGATGATGATTATTACTACGAGATGATGGAAGCTGAAGCAGAAGCACATCTTGATGATTACTATGAAGACAAGATGGATGAGATGAGACTCCAAAAACTCATTGCCGAACACGAAGCTGAAGAGAATGGGGGATTCAGATGAGTTGCATCTACGATGGATATTGTGTCTGCTTTGACTCTGAAGAAAGAGAAAAGTATGGGGATGAACTCTGTACCGATTGCGAGTACAATTACGAGAAGGATGTGTTCTAGATGAATCCTGTTATTTATAACCTGCTTGTTTTTCTATGTCTTTTTCTGAAAGGCGAGAGAAGACTTGACAGCCAATACAACCAGTACAAGCAAATCACAATCCTGTTGTGCTTTATAGTCTTGTGCATATTAGTGCTTATCATATTAGGTGTGCTGTGCTTCATTATCCAACCGCCTTCTTACTATAGTACTGAACTGGCGATGATATAATATGCAGACACGATTATCTGATTATGATTACGAAAATATGACTTTATACGAACTTGCACAGAGCATCTTGAAAACACTCAAACACGAAGATGAGCAAGATTTCAAGAGAAGAAGATTTTATATAACCAAAATCGTTCGTGATCAAACACGAAGATGATATTTTTTTTGGAGTGAATAACGATGGCTATGCAAAGCAGAGCAACACAAGAAAAGATTGGAAAATTCCAATTCAAAAAAAGGAGTAAAAACAACAGAAGGAAAGTACTGATTTATGGCAATGATGGAAGTGGGAAAAGCACTTATGCAGAGACTTACTGCAGGGAACATAATCTTAATCCAGTAGTCCTTGATTTGGAAGATACTAACTATACCGACCTTCCAATCGCAAATGAGTTTGATTTGACAACAGATATCAAAGCGTATCGTTGTATGAATCAAGTACTCTCACAGATAACTGAATCTGAATTTGACACTATCATCATTGATGGTGTAGATAGTTTAATTGAAGCATTCATAAGCAATGCAAATGGTCTGAAATGCTATGCAGACAGAAGCAAAACATTCATCAAATTCACAAGGGATTGCTTGAAGACTGGCAAGAACCTTATTTTTGTGGGTCAGAGTCCAGTCGACCTTGATTACTACAAAGGCTCTGATGCGAAACCGAACAGTTGCATCATAAAGCTGAACGCAATGGTGAACGAGAAGTACAGGCTTGGTGACAAATTCCAAGTTGAGACTGTGAAATATCGTGTTAAGGAGTAATTATTACTCCTTTCAAATTTTTATTAGGTGATTAATGATGGCACAAGAAAAAATCGTAACAGAAGGAGTGAAGGATACACAACCAAACATCCTGCTCCAAGTGAATGAATTCCTTGAAAAGTTACTAGCATTGGAAAAGGAATATCACAAGCAAAAAGATGAACTTGATATAGCAGAAGCAAAGATACTAACAGGAACAAATTGGAAGGAAGTGAATGCTGAAAGAGAAGCACAATTATTACCAAAGATAACTAATGAAAGTGGCAGAAAAGCATATGTCACTCTCAAATTAAGCACACAGATTGAAGAACTACACAGAGTTAGTGAAGCATATTCACAGATGAAAAGACAATACGAAATACTATTCAGAAAATAAGGAGTATGAGATTATGGCAATGAACAAAAACAATAATGTAGAAACAGTAGCACCGCTCTTCGGAGTAGAAGTAGAAACAGTACAAGAAACAGAATACTTTGATGTGACTGATTACGAGAAATTCACAATCAACGATGCTGAAGTAGGCACTACCTTCAAGGGCAAACCAAATGTCTTCAGATTCGAGCCAAAGGAAGGAAGAAAAAGCACAAGCGTAAGAATCAGACTCATTGATGATGAAGAAAAAGAACTGCTTGATGCATATATGAATGTTCCACTTGATTTCCCTATGATTAAGAACATAAGGCAAGGTTTTGACTTCTATCGCAGTACTTTTGACTGCATCACTTCCATACTGGAGAAAATCAATCCCAATATCGTAAAAGATGCAAGGGGCAACAGAATCAACCGCATAAACAAGATAAACCTTGAAGAAGTAATCGAGTACATTAACAGCAAGGAAACAATCACAATTGAAGTCCTTGAAGGAGCAGAAGACAGCGAGTATAATTCATTCAGAATAATTGATTGGGAGTAGATTCATTTCTACCCCTTTTTTTTTAAAGGAGAACTGAACAATGTCTGTTGAAATAGAAGATATCACTCTATCTGAAGAGTACTCTATGAGAATACAGACTGCACGAAAAGAAACACAAGCAACTTACATATTCTTGCGAAATGGGTCACCAGTTAGCGAACTGACAGGAGTCCCCCCTTTGCAACTAGCCCCACAATCAGCTATTGCAAGGGAAATCAAGAAAAAAATAGACCCCCAAGGAGTCTACAATAAAAACAAAGTCAATAGTCAGTACGAGTTTGTGAAACAAATCGCAGACACACAACTCGCAATGCTACGAGAAATCGAAGCAGAACAACAACAAATACAAGATGAAGAAGCAGAAGCAAAAAGATTACAAGATCTCGCCGAAGCGGAAAAAATCTTGAAGGCGTTGGATCATCCATTGATTTACATTGGTTCTCTTGTTGACTGGGAAACTGCGAGTGAGAGAAAAAACATATTGATTTCTTTCTTGTGTTATTGCTCACAGGTTCTGCTCCACGAACCCATCTCTGTGATTGGATTGGGCGAAGGTGGAACAGGAAAAACACATATACAAAATGTTGCACTCTCAATGATTGATGATTCTCATATCTTGAATGAGAAAAGCATAACAGAATCCGCTATGTTCAACCAAGCAAAGGGAGACCACAAATTCTATGATGGCAAAATCGTGAACTATGGAGACTTGGGCGGTAATAACGAGCAGGAATTCATAGCTGAAGCTAAAAATCGACTTAAAGAATTGCAAAGTGATGGATTCCTGCGAAAGCCGACCAACATTCCTGCTGAAGATGGTGGTTGGGAAGTTGTGGATATGATATTAGAAGGCAGACCTGCACTCACATACACAACTGTTCCGAACTACAAGTTTGATGACCAAGAAATCAGCAGGAGTATTTTCGTAACTCCGAAGATGACAAACAAGGACTCCTACACAATGCGAACAGTTGTCTGTGAGATGAAGGGTGCAACTTGGCGTAAATGTCAAGAATACCATCAAAAATTTGAACTAATCAAAATGATGGTAGAGCATCTCATCGACTGCTTGGAAGATGTTGAGATAATCAACATCTACACAAGTGAGATAATGAAATTCCTAGAACACTCAAAATACTATAAGCGAGATTATGACAAGTACAATAATATTATGAAAGTTATCTGTGCTTTGAACTTCTACAACCACGAAGTCCTAGAAGTAGAAGGACAGAAAGTCATCTTCACAACCAAGGATGATTTGCAAATCTTCACCACACTCTTCAAGGATTACCGAGATGCAAGCAACTGGAATGTAAGCCCCAAAGCGGTGGAAGTCTTGCACGAGATTGAAGACCTTGAACCGCAGATGATAGAAATCTTCAGATTACAAGATGATGATGAAGAAGAAGGAGATGGGGAAGTTTTCGGCTACAATCGTGAAAAAATCGAAGCGAAAGGCTTCACAGTTAAGGACTATCATAGTCTTTCAAAGTTGAATCTTTCACAGCGAAGTTTGTACAATTACCTTCGAGAGCTTGAAGAAGCCAAACTCTTGAAAGTAGTCAATAGGGATAAAAGGGGAAACCAATACCTATTATCCCCACATTATCAAAAAACTTCAGAGCCTAGTATGGAATTATCAGATGAGATGAAAGAACTTATCGAATTCGAGCTGGGGGACACAATGAGAACAATAATGGAAAATGATATCCCTACTGCTGGTCTTGATATAATGTGGCAAGACCCTAGGGTGGATATTCCGATTTGGAATGTTGTGGAGTTGGCGGATGATCACGATGTTTCGCAGGATGAAAATTGAGTTTTGCAATGTAAAAAATATGCGACATTGCAAAATACGAACCAAGCAGACCCTATTAAAAATCATTTTTGATGATGCTCCTTCCTTGAAAAGTTGGAAAATTGAGTTTTGCAATTTTGCAACAGGGTAAGGAGGGGGTGTGTTAGTTGACTAACAATTTCAGAACTTGCAAAATCATTGCAAAATAGAAAAACACAGAAAAAAGTCAAAGGAAAAGTGGGTTAAAACCAAAACTGACTATGGAATGAGTTTTGCAATAGGGTTTTGCAAAATAGGATTATTGGTGAAAAAGTATGAGCAGTCTAGAAGAAATGTTAAGGAAAGTGAAAAAACAAAGATGGGAAAACCATCAACAAATAGTTGAAGAGAGAAACACTTGCAACTATAATGAAGGAAGTGGTTGCAGTTTCTGTAGAAACAAGAACAAATGCATACTCGATGAAGTATTATGGTCGGATGTATGGGAACTTGAATACTTGCGAAGAAGGAAAGGTGAACTCAATGAAATCATAAGGATTTCCGAGTATGAAAAAGAAGCTATAACTGGCGGAACACAGGATGACAAACAACTACGAAAATGGCTCTACAACAACTATGGAGTCTGTGATAGTTGGTTGGATATCGTGCCAAAGGTAAAGCAGGAATTATCCGAACTTTCTCTAGCTGAAGAGAAACTGGTTCGGAAAATCAATCGTGGAAAAAACAATATGAAAAAATGGAGAGTAACAAATTAGGCTTTATTTACCCAAATAATACTTATAATGTATTATTTAAGGAAAAGGAGGCTTCTCCTTTATTTTGCAAGGGTTAGTGAACTAGATTTAAGTCACATAATCGTGAAAAACTAGAACCCTTCTACTACTCCTATTGCAATATTGCAAAACAGAACAGGTGGAATACTATGACAACAGTAACTATAGTGGGGATGGATAAATTTTTAGATCTATTAGAGAAACAGAACAATCTCCTTACAGAGATTGACAAGACCTTGACTTGCATTGATGCTGAACTCAATGACTTGATGGGAGATGGGTATACCATTGAAAGCATCTGTGCAAACCTACATAATAGTGGGGATGATGATGAAGCTAGAGATTGACTATCGTGAAAGGGGTGAGAATGCAAGGAAGTCATCTCGCAGAGAAAGAGCGGAACTCTACTACACAAACAAAGGAATTGAAGTGGAATCAAAAAGCTTGGAACTGGGAGACTTCGTATTCGATGACAAAGTCTGTTATGAATATAAGACTATTGATGATTTTATGCAAAGTTTCAACAAGAATCATATATTTAATCAAGTGACAAATCAATCTGCTTACTACCCCTTCAGTTTCTTGATAATTGAAGGCAGTATAAGTATATATTGACTCAAAAAGACACTACTTGAAAAAACATTATGAAACACAAAAAGAATACAGCATCAGATTGACTAACAAATACAAGGGTGGTCTCCGAAGGTGCAGAAGCATCTGCAATGTCATAACAGTCAATACAGAGCATCAAGCATTCCAAGAAATGTTCCTGCAGACACAAAAATGCTTGAACTTGAAGAGTTATGGTGCTATGAAAAGAGACAACCTTGCAACAGAATCAGTAGTAGATGTAGTCTTGTGTAGTGTCAAAAACATTAGCACGAAAAAAGCAGATGTGATAAAGGAAACACTAGACATAACAAATCTAATTGATTTAATAGGTTGTTCTGTTCAAGATTTCACAAGTGTGAAAGGAATTAGCAAAAAAACAGCAACAAATCTACACAACTTCATACACGAAGGAGAACTTGGAGAAATATAATGCCAATCCACTACATTGGAATAGTGTGCTTATTACTCCTACTTGGAGTAGTGATGTGCCTAAATGGAAGATGAACTCTCGTGATCAAACAAGGTTGATTATTACAATCTTGAATACTCGAAGTTGCAACAGTCATAATACAAGTAACTTATTAGAATATATTGGAGAAAGGATGATGATGGATAAAATACACGATACTGAAAAAAAAGACACAACTGAAGATCTGGACTTCTTGCAATTAGCACTTGATAATTTGAAATTAGGCTACAGGCAATTACTAATTGACCTGCCACTTGATGATAGTGATGAGATGCTGAACAAGATGTTCCAATCACGAACCGAAGACATACAATACATTTTGAACAAGTACAAAAACATAATCGATGATGATGAGTGAAAACACACAAAACTAGGAGAATAGTAATGCAAACAATAATGTGCAATTACTGTGGAAAAAAGACACGAGTCAGCGAATTACGAATATTCCTACACTACATACTTGGCAAGGAGTATTATGTGCAATGCCCATACTGTTTGAGCATTAGCAGTTATATAATTCGCTTATGGCTCGTACACGATACAATGAACACGAAAGAGAAAGAAATACACAAACTCAAAAGAAGGTGAACTGATGGTGCAAAGGAATATAATTGATGTTATAATAATGGACATTACTGGCGAAACATATGACATCTCCAATATAATAAGGAAAGGCAATGATGAGTTAACTCTCGTGATTAAGAAACGAGATGATGACTACATTTCACAGGAAGAAGCTGAAGAATTGTATGATGAAGTGAACAAAATATGTTGATGGAGTTTTGAATATGACTGATGACCAACTCTTCGGTGAGAAAGACATTGAAAAAGAAAATGAAATCTTGCGAGATGAAAACAGGCGATTAAGATTAATAGTAAGTGCTTATGAAGATTTAACACAAAAATATTTTGTGGATTTGCGGAAAGTGAAAACAAAGGTAATGCGTGATGAGTGATATGGTCTGTGAAAATGGTATGGGATTCAATAGCAAACAATACAGGAACTACAAACCCTACCAAGCCCCTGCAAAGGGGTACAATTGGAAAGATTATGTTACATTATCCGCAGATGGACAAAGCATAACCAATTGCCATACCTGTGATATACGAATGACAGGTTGCCAATCCCCTTTGCATCCACGATATTACTGCAAGAAAAATAAAAAAGAAAAACAATTGACATTAGGGGATTATATATGAATGAAAAAGAGTATTGCCTATTGGGTGAAGGATTTTGTAAATGGTGTAGGTATTGTATAATCAAGTATAAGGAGGATTAATGAATGACTGATGATAGATTATTCGGTGAGAAGGATATTGAAATGGAGAATGAAGTATTGAGAGATGAGAATAATAGATTACGCGGAAAGGTAAAGCGGCTGAATGCTTTCATTGTTGAGCAGGGATTAGCAACCACCTATGTGAAATGGAATAAGGGAAGTGATGTTTGATGAGTAAAAGATTTGTTATGGGAGGAGATACACATATTATTGATACAAAAACCAATGAAGAGTATTATGCTCCTTGCGAAACTGAATTACTTGATTTATTAAATTCATTACATGAAGAGAATGAAATAAAAAATGAGGAGTTAATGCAAAGGAAACTCACTAATGTGCTACTTGCAAAAATTTATGTGGCTCAATTAAGTCTTAATCCACATATTAGCAATCCTTATGTAGAAGATAGTTTAAAAAAGGAGATGCAAAGTCTTGATAAAAAAATAAGAGAGTTGTGCGGAGATGTTTTCAATGAATGAGAAACGATTTAAAGTGGTTCAAGACCCAAGAGTACAGACAGAATATTTCATTTATGATAATGAAAATAAGATTTCAAGAAACATAACAGATTATCCATTCCTTAACCAAGATGTTTGTAGCAGAATTGTAAGGTTATTGAATGAACTGTCGACATCTTGTAGACAGTTAGAAGGGGAAGTGAAATTTTTGAATGCTTTCCTTGTACATAAGGGCTTTGCAGAAGAATATACCCGATGGAAATTGGAGGTTGATGTTTGATGAATGATAAACGATTTATTGTTGAAACAGTTGAAATAACTGATTGTGAGACAGATAAGAGCAGAATTGCAAAAGTAATAACTGATACACACGAATTATGCAGTTATGAGGATTTGTATGAATTATGTGATGACTTGAACAAGTTAGCAGAAGAGAACGAGCAATTGCAAAAGTATAATGAACAATTAAAAGAAAGACTGGAAAAGATTAATGGTGGCTATGGACATTTGACCCATCGTAAGGGATTGACTGCAAACGAATGGCTAATTGAGAGTCAAGAAAGAGAACTGAAAAAGAAAAATGAACAAATATCTGATTGGATAGAGCGACATAGTAAGGATATTGTAAAAATTGGTGAACAAAAAGCCACCATTTCTGCTCTGAAAGAAGAGAATATTGAGTTAAAAAAGTTAAGGAAATATTGTGCAGAATGGATGGGTGTCAAGGAAGAGAATCTCTATGATGTGGTAAGATGAGTGAGAAACGATTTGAATGGATTGATAAGGACACGATTTCAGACAATCAAACAGATGAATGGTATTGTTTCCTATTTGATGATATTAGAGATGACTTTGTTGATTTATTGAATGAGTTAAACGATGAAAACAAGACTCTCAAAGCACAATTATACTGTGAGGGCAGCGTATGCAATATCTGCAAACACCAACAACTAATCCCATATAAAGGTATGCAGGGATATTATACTGCAAAATGTGAAAAAGGACATAAAGAATGTTCAAAAGAGGATTTAAAACATTGCAAAGATTTTAAATTAGAGGGGTTATCAGAATGACTGAAAAACGATTTATACTTTGTAATAAAACAACTGATAGCAATGTTTGGGATACTTTGGACAAACAATACTATAGTTTGGAATATGTGGTTTCTTTGTTGAATTATTTAAACGATGAAAACAAGGAACTCAAAATAGAGAATAGGCAATTAAAAAGACAGAATAAAGCATTGAAAGACAGTTCTCTTATTGATGCATATAATCAATACATTAAAAACTGCACAATACAATCAAATAGGGAGTGTAAAGATGAATAAAAAAGAATTAATAAAAAATCTGGAATGTTTCGAGGATGAAGCAGAAATAAGACTCACAATTGAATGTGATGATGGAACCACAGTATTCGGAAAACTCGATGCTATTGGGCATACTTTGAAAATATTTGATGGTGAAAAAGAATGCCATGAACCTGGAATTGATTTAATCAGCACCTATGAAAAGGAGGATTAAAAATAATGACTGAAGATAAAAAGGGAGGAAACGGTTAGGATGGAAATAACCACCAAAGTATTATGCAAGAACTGCCGTCATAACAGAGTATTCACAGATGAGAACGGCAACCTGATGATAGGAGAATGCGAACTTGACCTCCCCCACTACAAACCTGTCGGCCTTGTTCGCTGCAGCAGCTACTACGAAAGGAGGAGAAAATGGTAATCGATTTCGACAGCAGATACTGCACCTTAATAATGAACAAACTAAAGACACAAATATTCTTCCTGAGAAAACCTG
>Ga0256405_10005021_pt1 | contig 23642 bp, 19 predicted proteins | sample RumenRJG_02DNA_FD_189096 | JGI IMG/M metagenome (GOLD analysis project Ga0256405, IMG submission 189096) | Bovine rumen microbial communities from Lethbridge, Alberta, Canada - RJG_02 | ecosystem: Host-associated > Mammals > Digestive system > Stomach > Rumen | place: Canada: Alberta... | reverse complement strand
CATCGTGTTCGCACCAAAGTATAGACGGAAGGTGATATACAACCAATACCGGAAGGACCTGGGGGAGATCCTCAGGCAGCTGTGCCAGTGGAAGGGCGTGGAGATCATCGAGGGGCACCTGATGCCCGACCACGTCCACATGCTGGTGAGCATACCGCCCAAGCTGAGCGTGTCCAGCTTTATGGGGTACCTTAAGGGGAAGAGCTCGCTCCTCATGTTCGACCGCCACGCGAACCTGAAGTACAAGTTCGGGAACAGGAAGTTCTGGGCGGAGGGCTACTACGTGTCGACCGTCGGGCTGAACGAGGCGACGATCGCGAAGTACATCCGGGAGCAGGAGAGGGCCGACATCGCCCAGGACAGGCTGAGCGTCAAGGAGTACGAGGACCCGTTTGCAAGGTAGGCCGACGTAGCCGGTTCCACCGGCTCGCCACGAGTCAAGGGGCCATCGGGCCTGAACGGAGTGAGGGCCAGGGACTTGAGTCCCTGGCCTGGAGCCCCTAGGGTTACACCCTAAGAGCAAACCACCCGCTATGCGGGTGGTCATGATTACCAGGTCTTCTCCGCGAGGCGCTTGCGGATGGAGAGGTACTCGTACACGAGCAGCACCACGAGGATCGCCATGATGACGAGGTTTGCGAGCACGGCGCCGGCGAGTCCGGAGAAGTTGACGAGCAGCATCGCGACGGGCACCGCGAACACGAGCGCGATGAGGTAGAGCTTGGTGATCGACTGCTGCTCGCGCAGCAGCGTGATGATCTGGTAGAGGAGGTTCGCGGTGGCGCAGAGGCCGCCCTCGGCGCACATCACCAGCACGAGCGGCCGGTACTTCTCGAAGTCGAGGCCGTAGGCGAAGCTGAACAGGCGGATGCCGAACAGCGACATGGCGAGGGCGACGAGCCCGGCGATGGCGACGATGACGCCGAACATCGCGATCACCGTGATGTCGAAGCGCTTGCGCTGGTCGGGCTCGGACCAGATCTTCGCGAGCTTCACGATCTGCGGGTTGAAGATGAGCCCGGAGATCACGAGCACCATCTGCGACGTCGCGTTGAGCGCGAGGTAGAACAGCTGGTTCTCGTAGGCGAGCGCGCCCTCCATGGCGAACTTGGGCATGCTCTCGAGCACGTTGTAGAGGAAGAGCGCGAGGAAGACCGGCAGACACTGGACAAAGAGCTCCTTCACGGCGCGCTTGGTCGCCGGGTAGGAGCGCTCGGTCTCGAAGAAGGTCAGCGGCAGCGTGACGATGAGCATGACCGCGGCCTCGGCGATCGCCATGGACCAGCATGCCCAGATGAGGTTGCGCGTGATGACGAGCACGAGCGTGCAGACGATGAACGCCGCGACGTGGCGCAGGGTCTGCGAGATGCCCGCGAGGTAGAGCTTGTCCTTCTGCTGGAGGCGGCCCTCGTAGACGTCGGCCAGCGCGTCGAATACGCGGAACAGGATGACGCCCAGGCAGATCGCCAGCATGGTGCCCTGGTAGCCGCGCAGCATGCAGTACAAAAAGCCGATAAGGAACATTCCCCCGCAGGTGATGAGGCGCTGGATCTGGTAGTCGTTGAACGACTGCATCTCCTCGACGTCGGAGACCTGGTAGGCGCGCACGCCGTAGTTGCCCACGTACATGAGCAGCAGTCCGATGGTGACCGACAGCGAGAACATGCCCGCCTGCTCGGTGCCCGCGAAATGCGTGGCGACGACGGAGATCAGGAAGAAGAAGCTGCCCGCAGCCGTCTGGCCGATGGTGTTGCAGATGTAGTCGCGCGTGGTCTGGCCCGCGGCGTACTGTCCCGCGCGATCGGAGAAGGAGCCCAGCCTGCGGGCCTCCTGGATGCGGTCGCGCCATTGGGCGAGGAGCTGGAAGCGGGGGCGCTTCTCCTGAGGCTCGGCCACGACGCCGGAGCGTGCGGTGCGGGCGCCGCGCCTCTCGGCGACGGTGCGCTTCGCATTCTGTGCGAGCCGCTCGAAGCGGTGCAGGTCCAAGCCCATGATCCTCCCAATCGACCGAATCGATTGTAGCAACCGCGGGCGCTGCGCAGGCAAAACTCACGGTTTCGTTACAGATGGCGGAGCGGGGAGGTTTTTCGAAATACCCCTTGCATCGGTGGGAATTATGCGTATACTGGGAGATGAAAGTTAACTATACGAAACTTTACCGACCAGGTTGATTCCCGCCGCAGCGCCCGCAGACACCTCTCCCTGCCGAGCGCACAGGCATCATCTGCGCGCCGCCCGTGGTTCCCCCCTTCTTGCACGGGCGGCGCCCCTTTTTTCTCCGTATCCCGTACACCTGTACGCATTTCTGCGGTATACTTACGAACACATGTACGTCGACGGCGGAACGGAGGTGGATGATGGAAGCCGAGCAGATCGTCAGGCTCATACTCGATGCGGCGCGCGAGAGCCGCGTGCTCACGGGCGGCGTGTACAAGGACGAGCCCATCATCCGCACTGGCCGGCAGGCGTACGGCCAGCACAGCACCGCTCCGCGGCGGAAGAGGAGGGGCGCCTCATCGCTCTGGGAGCTTGCCGGTTCGCTCGCCGAGCTCGTCTCCGAGGCAACGACGCCCACGCCGCACGCCATCTCGCAGATGCGCGCGCTCGCGCGCAACCGCAGCGGGCGGGTGTCCGCCTACGCGGATCCGCAGCTCTTCTACGAGCAGGCCCGCCTCATGGAGGGCTATGAGGACGACTGTCCCTATGCGGGGACGTTCCAGCGCTATTACCCCACGTACGAGGACATGACGGATGCCCAGCTCAGGGGCTATTTCACGTGGCGCACGCGCTACCGTGCCGGCGAGGCGCCCGAGGCTCCGCTGTCGTTTCTGTTCGTGCACGCCTACGAGCTGCTCTGCGGCGTGGGGACCGCCTCGCCCGCGGATGCGCTGGCCGCGCTCGCGCGTCTGCGCGATACCTACGGGCAGCTCCCCGGCAACGGAGCGCTGCAGTCCTATCTCACCACGTGGATGTCCGACCTCGCCATCTACCACGGGCTCGACCGGTCGCTGCTCGGAGCGAACGCCGAGGGAAGCGCGCTCGAGCGGGCCGTCGCCGTGCTCGACGGTGCCGAGCGCGCCCTGCTCGCGTCTGCCGCGCCGGGGCAGTGGGACGCCTCCGCATCCGGCCTGCCCCTCGGCGAGGACTTCGTGTCCGCGCTCGCGGCTGCCTCGCGCTACCGCCTCGAGCGTTCGCGCATCTTCTCGGATCGCTTTGATGAGCTGGCCGAATGCTGTTGCGCGGTCTTCGCGCGCATGGTCGACCACTGCCATCGGCGCCGCAAGCGCGGCTTCGTCGACGGCCTGTTCGGCGATGCCGTGGGCGAGCCGTACGCGATGTTCCGCTCGGCGGTCTTCCACGATCCCGTGCGGCATCCCGACTGCACGGTCGATTTGATGAGCGGCGTGCGCTTCCGCTGCCGTGCGGGCAGCTGGTCGCGCTACCGTCCGCACCGCTCGTCGGAGGCCAGCGCCGAGCTGGGCGACATCCTCCACGAGATCGACCGCGTGCTCCGGCTCAGGCTGGGCGGCCTGCCCGAGCTCAAGGAGCGCGAGGTGCCTAAATACGTGCGCGCCATCGTGGCCGAGGAGGTCGCGCGCTGCCTCGATCGCCGCGCGGCGGAGGAGGCCGCCCGCGTTCACATCGACCGCTCTGCCCTCGGCGTCATCCGCGCCGCGCACGAGCGCACGCGCGAGGCCCTGCTCGTCGACGAGGAGCGCGAGGATACGGTCGAGGATCTTTCAGTTGAGGCGTCCGCGTCCGCCGCATCGCCCGCGTCTGCGGGGCTTTCCGCGGAAGACGCGGCATATCTGCGGGCGCTGCTCGACGGCGTGCCCGCCGAGGCTCCGGGCGGCATGCCGTCGCTTGCCGCCGACCGCATCAACGAGGCGCTCTTCGACATCGTCGGAGACACCGTGATCGAATTCGAGGGAGACGTTCCGCGCATCGTCGAGGACTACGCGGACGACGTGAGGGAGGCGCTCTCATGACAGCAGCCGAGAAACCCCGGGTGCCCAAGCGCATCGCGACGGTGCTCATCAACTCGCTCAAGGGCGGGGTCGTGCCCCGCGTGGGCCTGCCCTACATCACCGTGGGCCGTGAGGCGGAGGTAGCGGCGCTTTTGCGCGACCTCGAGATCGTGGCCGACGGCGGGGCGTCGTGCCGCTTCGTCGTGGGCAAGTACGGCAGCGGCAAGAGCTTCCTGCTGCAGACCATCCGCAACCACGCCATGGGGCGCAACTTCGTAGTGGCCGACGCGGACCTCTCGCCCGAGCGGCGCCTGCAGGGCACCAAGGGCCAGGGGCTGGCCACCTACCGCGAGCTCATCTCCAACCTCTCCACCAAGACGCGCCCCGAGGGCGGGGCGCTCACGCTCATCCTCGACCGCTGGATCTCGAACGTCCAGCAGGAGGTGGCCGCCGCCGGCACGCCGCCCGAGAGCCCCGCGTTCACGGGCCTCGTCGAGGGGCGCATCCACGCCGTCATCGCCGACGTGCAGGAGCTCGTGCACGGCTTCGACTTCGCGCGGCTCCTCACGCTCTACTACCGCGCGCACCTCGACGGCGACGACGAGGCTATGGGCAACGTCGTCAAGTGGTTTCGCGGCGAGTACCGCACCAAGGCCGAGGCGCGCGCCGAGCTGGGCGTCTCGGTCATCGTGACCGACGACGACTGGTACGACTACATCAAGCTCTTCGCGCGGTTCCTGCGCGGTGCCGGCTACGAGGGCCTCGTGGTGCTCGTCGACGAGCTCGTGAACCTCTACAAGATTCCCAACGCCATCTCGCGCCAGTACAACTACGAGAAGATCCTGGCCATGTACAACGACACCCTGCAGGGCAAGGCGTCCTATCTGGGCATCATCATGGGCGGCACGCCGCAGGCCATCGAGGACCGCCGCCGCGGCCTCTACTCCTACGAGGCCCTGCGCAGCCGCCTCACGCAGGGGCGTTTCGGCCGCGAGGGGCTGGTCGACCTCATGGCGCCGGTCATCCGCCTCACGCCGCTCACGCCCGAGGAGCTTCTCGTGCTGGTGGAGAAGCTCGCCGATATCCACGCGGGCCTCTACGGCTATACGCGCACGCTCACCGAGGATGACCTCGCGACCTTCCTCGAGATCGAGCTGTCGCGCGTGGGCGCCGACACGCTGGTCACGCCGCGCGAGGTCATCCGCGACTTTATCGAGATGCTCGACATCATGCTGCAGACGCCCGGCCTCACGGTGGCGGGGCTTCTCGGTTCCGGCACGTTCGCCCACGCGGTCGCAGGCGCCGATGCCTGCGACGCCTCCGATGACGACGCCGCCTATGCAGAGTTCACCATCTAGCGCAACGCAACGAAGGGGGTACCCCCTCCCGTTGCGCAACAAGAGGGGGTACCCCCTATTTGGAAAACAGAAGGGTTGATTGACGTGGCAGGGATCTTCGACAGATTCGCACCGTTCGTGCAGGACTTCGTGTACGAGCACGAGTGGGAGTCGCTGCGCGCCATCCAGGTTGCCGCGGCCGACGCGATCTTCAACACCGACGAGAACGTCCTGCTCACCTCGTCCACCGCATCGGGCAAGACCGAGGCGGCGTTCTTCCCGATCCTCACCGAGCTCTGGGGGGATCCGCCCACCTCGGTGGGATGCCTCTACGTGGGCCCGCTGAAGGCCCTCATCAACGACCAGTTCTTCCGCCTCACCGACCTCTGCGAGGAGGGCGGCATCAACGTGTGGCACTGGCACGGCGACGTGGCGCGATCGCATAAGGCGCGCCTCATGAAGAAGCCGTCCGGCATCCTGCAGATCACGCCCGAGTCGCTCGAGGCCATGCTCCTGCATCGCCACGCCGCTATCCCCAAGCTGTTCTGCGACCTGCGCTTCGTCGTCATCGACGAGGTGCACGCGCTCATGCGCGGCGACCGCGGCGCCCAGACGCTCTGCCTCATCGAGCGCCTCTCGCGCATGGCGGGCTCCAAGCCGCGCCGCGTGGGCCTCTCCGCCACGATCGGCGACCCCGAGGCCGCTGCGCGCATGCTCAGCCAGGGGTCGGGGCGCGGCTGCGTCGTGCCCCGCGTCGAGGAGCGCGGGCAGACCTGGCGCATCTCGATGGAGCACTTCTACACGTACGGCCCGCAGGCATCCGAGCAGCAGGGCGCGCGCGTGGATGCCGACGGGTCGATCGAGGTCGAGGCCTTCGTGGAGAAGGTCGATTCTCCAACAGGGGAGCACCCCCTTTTGGCGAGCGCCACCGCCCTTGCACTGCCCGAACCCGAGAATCCCACCGACGATGCGCCCGCCAACGCCGACCCGGGCATCGGCTACATCTACGAGCACACGCGCGGACGCAAGTGCCTCGTGTTCTCCAACTCGCGCGAGGAGTGCGAGGCCGTCACCTCCACGCTGCGCAGCTACTGCGAGCACAACGGCGAGCCCGACCGCTTCCTCATCCACCACGGCAACCTCTCGTCGAGCTTCCGCGAGGCGGCCGAGGAGCTCATGCGCGACGAGGAGGTCGCCCTCACCACCTGCGCCACCGCCACGCTCGAGCTGGGCATCGACATCGGCCGCCTCGAGCGCGCGTTCCAGATCGACGCGCCATGGACGGTCTCGAGCTTCCTGCAGCGCATGGGCCGCACGGGCAGGCGCGGCCAGCCGCCCGAGATGTGGTTCGTCATGCGCGAGGACCCGCCCGAGCCGCGCGCCATGATGCCCGAGACCATCCCGTGGAAGCTGCTGCAGGGAATCGCCCTCGTGCAGCTCTACCTCGAGGAACGCTGGGTCGAGCCGCCGGAGCATCGTCGCCTGCGCTACAGCCTGCTCTACCACCAGACCATGGCGACGCTTGCATCCGAGGGCGAGCTCACCCCGGCGCGCCTCGCGTCGCGCGTGCTCTCGCTCTCGCCGTTCTCGCGCGTCGACGCGGACGACTTCAAGGTGCTTCTGCACCATCTGCTCGAGACCGACCACATCGAGCGCACCGAGACGGGCGGCCTCATCGTGGGGCTCGTGGGCGAGCGCGTCACCAACAACTTCCGCTTCTACGGCGTCTTCGTCGAGAGCGAGGAGTACACGGTGCGCTCCGAGAGCCAGGAGCTCGGCACCGTCGTGAGTCCGCCGCCGGTGGGGGAGAAGCTCGCCATCGCGGGCGCGGTGTGGACCGTCGAGGAGATCGACCACAAGCGCCGGCTCGTCTACGTCACGCAGGTCAAGGGCAAGGTGCCCGCGTATTTCGGCGAGTGTCCGGGCGACATCAACACGCGCATCCTCGAGCGCATGCGGGAGGTCCTCACCGAGCAGCGCAGCTATCCCTACCTGCGCGGAAACGCCGCGGCGCGGCTCCTCCACGCGCGGTTCGTGGCGCGCGAGGCGGGCGTGCTCGACGCCCCGCTCGTGAACCTGGGCGGCGACACCTGGGTGCTCTTCCCGTGGCTCGGCACCTACGCGTTCATCGCGCTCGAGCGTGTGATGAAGCTGCGCCTGCCCGCCGAGCTGGGCATCAAGGGCATGGACGTGTGCCGCCCGTTCTACATCCAGTTCCGCATGAAGGCCTCGGGCGAGGAGTTCCTCTCGGCGCTCGCCGATGCCGTGGCTCAGGAGTTCGACCCCATCGAGCTGGTGTATCCGGACGAGGTGCCCGTGTTCGACAAGTACGACGAGTACCTGCCGCCCGAGCTCGTGCGCAAGGGCTTCGCCGAGGGCGTGCTCGATCTCGACGGCCTGCGCGCCCGCGTCCTGAATTAGGGGGTACCCCCTCTCGTTGCGCAACATAGGGGGTACCCCCCATCGTGTGCAAGGAAGTGAGAACGCTATGCCCAAAGCCGCCCGAGTCAAAAGCGCGTCAGGCTATTATCACGTCGTGCCTAAGGGAATCGCCGACCAGCTGATCTTCGAGGACGATCTCGACAGGAGCATGTATCTCGAGCTGCTCCGTAAGGCAAAAACCGAGGTAGGCATCAAGCTTCACGCATATTGCCTGATGAGCAACCATGTCCATCTCGTGGTTGAGGACGAGCACGACATGCTCTCCGAGTTCATGAAATACGTTACCGAGCGTTACGCGATGTACTATGCGAAGCAGATCGGACGAACCGGGGGCGTGTTCCGCAAACCGTTCTGGAGCGAACCTATCGAGTCGGATGAGCATCTGCTCAGCGCTGTACGATACGTGCACGCCAACCCTGCAGCCGCAGGCATCTGTCCAGCTTCGGCTTACGAGTGGAGCAGTGCGAAAGACTTCCTTGGACGGGAGACCGAGATCACCGACACGGAGACGGTTCTCGATATGCTCGGCGGACGCGATGGCTTTATCGAGTTCAGCAAGCCGTCCCACACCACCGCAACACCGTTCCTTGGAAGCAGCCTCACCAACCACCTCTCCGACGACGAGGCGCTAACGATAGCGAAGGCTATTCTCGGCGATACGGGCATCAACCTCGCCGCATGCGATCGTGGGGTTCAATCCGCAGGCATCGTCGAACTGGTCCAAAGAGGATTTTCCGTTCCTCAGATAGCGCGTATCACCGGGGTGGGAGTAGGCGCCTGCAGATACACCCTCCGCTAAAAAAGGGGAACCCCCTCCCGTTGCGCAACGAGAGGGGGTACCCCCGAAATGCTGTTCTGGCTTGGCTACTTTTTGACGGTGCCCTGCTTGGCGACGGCGTCGATCTTGGCGGCGATGGTCTCGGGATCGCCGATGTAGTGCTTGTCGAGGATGTTCCAGTCCTCGTCGAAGGTGTAGGACAGGGGGATGCCTGTCGGGATGTTGACCTCGAGGATCTGCTCGGGGGTGAGCTTCTCGAACTGCATCACGAGGGCGCGCAGGCTGTTGCCGTGGGCGGCGATCAGCACGCGCTCGCCGGCGAGCATGCGCGGCTTGATCTCGGCCTCGAAGTACGGCCATGCGCGGGCGATGGTGTCCTTCAGGCACTCGGTGTAGGGCAGGTCCTCTCGCGGCACGCTGCGGAACATCTCCAGCACGTGCGGGTCGCGCTCGTCGCCGGCCTCGAGGGCGGGCGGGCAGATGTCGAAGCTGCGGCGCCAGATCTTGACCTGGGCCTCGCCGTGCTCGGCGGCGGCGTCGGCCTTGTTGAGGCCCTGGAGCGCGCCGTAGTGGCGCTCGTTGAGCTGCCATGCCTTGATGACGGGCAGCCAGTTGCGATCCATCTCGTCGAGGACGTGGTTCAGCGTGTGGATCGCGCGCTTGAGGTACGAGGTGTAGCAGATGTCGAAGTCGTAGCCGGCCTCCTTGAGGGCGCGGCCGCCGGCTGCAGCCTCGGCATGGCCGGTCTCAGTGAGGTCAACGTCGGTCCAGCCGGTGAAGAGGTTGAGCTTGTTCCACTCGCTCTCACCGTGGCGGATAATAACGAGCGTCATCTCCTTGCCCATGGCAGTCCTTTCTCGAGAAACGTGCGGGATACACGCAGCTACCAATAGTATGGCGCAGATTCCCCGCTCCCGCGGCCTGAAACGTCGACGAGTACGCCGTACGGCGAGTTGGGCCGTTCGCAGAAGGGGTAACGGAGCCGAAACACAAGTGTGATTATCTAATCGTGGAAGCATTTCCCGCAATCGCGTAAGGAGCTTGCATGAGCAGCGAGAGCAGCATCGATTTCGTCCTCAAGACCGTCGAGGAGCGCGACATCCGCTTCGTGCGCCTGTGGTTCACCGACGTGCTCGGCCACCTCAAGTCGTTCTCCATCTCCCCCGAGGAGCTCGAGGAGGCCTTCACCGAGGGCATCGGCTTCGACGGCTCCGCGGTCGACGGCTTCGCGCGCCTCGAGGAATCCGACATGCTCGCCTTCCCCGATGCCAACACCTTCCAGCTCATGCCCCGCAAGGAGGGCGAGCACAGCGCCGTCGCGCGCGTGTTCTGCGACATCCGCACGCCGAGCCGCGAGCCCTTCGACGGCGATCCCCGCGGCGTGCTCGAGCGCGTCTTCACGCAGGCCGACGAGCAGGGCCTCGTCTTCAACGTGGGTCCCAAGATCGAGTACTTCTACTTCGACAACGACCTCGATCCCGTGCCGCTCGACCACTGCGGCTACTTCGATTTCTCGCCCACCGACTCCTCGCTCGACCTGCGCCGCGCCATCTCGCGCGAGTGCGAGAAGAACGGCATTCCCGTGCAGTACTCCCACCACGGCAACGCCGAGTCGCAGAACGCTATCGAGCTGCGCTACAACGAGGCCGTGAGCTGCGCCGACAACATCATGGCCACGCGCCTGATTATCCGCGAGCAGGCGGCCAAGCGCGGGTTCTTCGCCTCGTTCATGCCCAAGCCCCTCGCGGACTATCCGGGTTCGGCCATGTTCCTGTACCTCTCGATGTTCGACCATGACGGCGAGAACCTCTTCTGGGCGCCCAAGGAGAGCAACGACGCGCACCTCTCCGAGCTCGCGCAGCACTTCGTCGCCGGCCTGCTCGCCTACGCGCCCGAGTACATGCTGGTCACCAACCCCACGGTCAACTCCTACAAGCGCTTCACGTCCGACGGCGTCGTGCCGCTGTACGCGACCTGGGGCCGCAAGGACCGCTCTGCGCTCGTGCGCATCCCTACGCACAAGCCGGGCAAGCACATCGCGACGCGCGTCGAGCTGCGCATCCCCGATCCGATGGCCAACCCCTATCTGGCGCTCGCCGTTGTGCTCGCCGCCGGACTCAAGGGCGTCGAGGAGGAGCTCGAGATGCCTGCCGAGGCAGCTGCCGAGACCCGTTCGCTCTCCGCCGACGAGCTCAAGGCACGCGGCGTCGTCCGCCTGCCCCGCACGCTCGGCGAGGCGGTCGAGCGCTTCAAGGCCAGCGCGTTCATGCGCGAGACGCTCGGCGACCACATCTTCGACTTCCTGGTGGATGCGAAGACGCGCGAGTGGGAGGAGTTCTGCACCACCGTCACCGACTGGGAGCGCTGCCGTTACTACAACCTGTAAGCGCCATTCCGCTTAACCTTTCAGCGACGGCCCCGCGCGATGCGGGGCCGTTTCATATCCGATGCAGTGCCGATAGCCGATAAACAGCAGCACCTCGGCGGTATCTTTACATTTGTCGTGCACTAATACCGTGCAAATGCATGGATAATAGAATGCACCTGTGTAAAATGTAAATAACGAAGGTTCCGCATTCACTACCGCGTCTGCCACATCGCAGCCGGAGTGCCATTTCCTCGAGAGAGGACCTGCAATGATGAACCTCAGCAGACGCGATTTCGTCAAGACTGCAGCCGTCTTCGGTGGACTTGCCCTCACCGGTTGCGGCGGCTCCAAGGGCGGCTCGGACGCTCCAGCTCCCGCCGCCTTCGCCCTCGTCAAGGAGGGCACGCTCATCGTCGCCTCCGACCTCGACTTCGAGCCGCTCGGATTCCTCAAGAACGGCAAGCCCGCGGGCTTCGACGTCGACCTCTCCAACGAGATCGCCAAGCACCTCGGCCTCACCTGCGAGTATCTGGAGCCGCAGGTCTTCGACGACATCATCCCCTTGATCAAGAAGGGCGGCACGGCAGACATCGGCGTCTCCGCGTTCTCGATCACCGACGACCGCAGGAAGGAGATCGACTTCACCGACCCGTACCTCGACTCCGGCCTCGCCATCGCCGTCAAGAGGACCCTGGGCATCGTCGGCACCGAGGAGACCATCGTCAACGAGCTCAACGCCCCCGATATGGTCATCGCCGTGCGTCAGGGCACCACCGGCGAGGCATGGGTGCGCGAGCACATCCCCAACGCCACCGTCGAGGCCGTCGAGGCGGTCACCGACTGCATGGCCGGCGTGTCCTCCGGCGCCTACCAGGCGTTCTGCGCGGACCTTCCCGTCGTCGCCGGCCAGTGCGCCTCCGCCTTCACCGACTGCACCGTCTGCCTCGAGATCCCCACGGGCGAGCAGTACGGCATCGTCGTCTCCAAGGACAACCCCGGCCTCACCGCCGCCATCAACACGGTGCTCGAGAACATGAAGGCCGACGGCACCATCGACTCCTTCAAGAGCAAGTGGCTCAGCGCCTAATCCCGACCGCTCCATAACCGGCACGACCTCATACGGGGCTCCTCACAAGGGGCCCCGTTTCTCGTTGTCCTGTTCCGGGTACCCGGGCGGTCCGCGCCTTGGGCATGATGCAATATAATCGGATATTTATGCAGAATTGATAATATAAAAGGTGTGTCTATGTCATTCATGTTAAGAAACGGTATCTCTCTATGCGTGCGCGGTATGCATCTGCCACACTGCAGTCATCAAATCGTGGCAACACGTTCCAACCAAGCGAGAGAGGATCAATCATGAATACCATGGATCGCAGGGCTTTCCTCAAGGCGACTGCAGCGTTCGGCGCGCTTGCGCTCACCGGCTGCGGCGGTTCCAACAACAGCGGTGACGACGCCCCCGCCGAGGGTCCCATCGCGACCGACTACACCCTCGTCAAGGAGGGCACGCTCATCGTCGCCTCCGACCTCGACTTCCCGCCGCTCGACTCCTTCGAGAACGGCGAGCCCCAGGGCTTCGACGTCGAGCTGTCCCAGGAGATCGCCAAGCGCCTCGGCCTCACCTGCGAGTACCTGCCCCCGCAGGACTTCGACTCGATTATCCCGATGATCAAGCAGGGCGGCAAGGCCGACATCGGCAACTCCGCCTTCTCGATTACCGACGAGCGCAAGAAGGAGATCGACTTCACCGATCCCTACCTCGACTCCAACCTCGGCATCGCCGTCAAGAAGGACCTCGGCATCTCCGGCAACGAGGAGGCCATCGTCGGCGCGCTCAACAACGCCGACATGACTGTCGCCGTCCAGGCCGGCACCACCGGCGAGGCGTGGGCGCGCGAGAACCTCCCCAACGCCACCATCGTGCCCCTGGCATCCGTCACCGTCTGCATGACCGGCGTCTCCACGGGTCAGTACCAGGCCTTCTGCGCCGACCTGCCCGTCATCGGCTACCAGTGCACCATCTCCTTCACCGACTGCACCGTCTGCCTCGAGATTCCCACGGGCGAGCAGTACGGCATCGTCGTCTCCAAGGACAACCCCGGCCTCACCGCCGCCATCAACCAGGCGCTCGCCGATATGAACGCCGACGGCACCATGGGCACCCTCAAGAACAAGTGGTTCGGCATCTAGGAGTCAACACGGAAGAGGTCCATATGCCTCGCGACACCAAACATGCAGCCATCTGCGGACGGGCGCCTCTGGCGCTCGTCTGCGTGTTCGTGCTGCTCATCTCCCTGCTCTTCTCGACCCCGGCATTCGCGCTCTCGACCAACAAGGCGACCGCGCGCTCCAACGAGGATGGCGGCAACTCCATCATCGGCGGGCTGCCCACGCGCCTCACGTGGGAGGGCACCGTGGAGGCGGGGGAGGAGGTCTTGTCGATCACGCTCGAGCTCCCCGACGGCGGCTCCTTCGAGGCGGCTGCCGTCAAGGTCACGGTCCTCGACGGCCTGACGCGCATCCCCATCGACGTCGCGTCGACCTCCGCGGAGGGAAGCTCCGTGACGGTCGCGTTCGCCGAGCAGATCCCCGAGGGCGCGCTCGTGCGCCTCGAGCTCGAGGGCATGCACTTCCCGGCAGCGGGCGGCGAGGTCAGCGTCGCCGGCTCCTACGTTCTGGCAGACGGCACCGAAGCAGAGCTCGCACCATCCAAGCCTATCGTCACGATCTCCAACACGTGGCTCCAGCAGGCGGTCAACGCGCTCGACAACAACCCAGTCGTGCAGGCGTGGAACTCCTTCTCGTTCACGGGCATGTTCCTGAAGCCGCAGCTCATCCTCACCTCGCTCGTGTCGCTGTTCCCCGGCTGGCTCGTGTGCCTGGTCATCGTGCTGGTGGCCTATCCGTTCGCCATCGCCATCGGCATGCTGTTCGCCCTCATGAAGATCTCGAAGAGCCGCCTGCTGCGCGCCATCGCGATCGTCTATGTCAACATCCTGCGCGGCACGCCGCTGTTCCTGCAGATCTACATCATGTTCTTCGGCCTGCCGATGCTCAACATCCACATCGACAACAACATCCTGGGCGTGATCGTCATCGCCATCAACTCGTCCGCCTACCTCGCGGAGATCTTCCGCGCGGGCATCGAGTCGATCCCGGTGGGCCAGTACGAGGCAGCGTCCTCCCTGGGCATGAGCTACATCCAGACGATGCTCACGATCATCATCCCGCAGACCGTGCGCCGCGTCATCCCCACGGTGACCAGCGACTTCATCACCTCCTACAAGGACACCTCGCTGCTCTCGAGCGTGGGCGTCATGGAGCTCATGATGTTCGCCAAGAACGCCACGTCCATCTCGGGCAACATGACCCCGTACGTGACCGCGGCCATCTTCTACCTCATCATCACGCTGCCGCTCATCAAGGTCGTCGGCATCATCGAGACCAACATCGCCCGCTCCGAGCGCGGCGGCGGCCGTCCCGGCGGCAACCGTGCCAAGGCGGCCGAGAAGCTCGCGGCTGAGGAGGCCATGTCCGTGGCCGGCAGCTCTCACTTCGAGGGCCTCGACCGCGCTGAGTCACCGATCGGCGCCCTGCTCGCGCCCTTCATTCCCAAGGCGCCTGCATTGTCTGCGACGGGAGGTGATGGCAGTGTTCGGTAAGAAGAAGATCAAGTACGATCCCAACACCGCACCCGCGGCCTTGGACGCGGAGGAGGCGGCGCGTATCGCCTTCGCCTCCGACCAGGGCCTCACGAGCCACCACTTCGTCGAGGGCGAGCACCCCATCGTGCGCATCGAGCACCTCGGCAAGACGTTCGACGGCACCACGCAGGTGCTGCGCGACGTCAACCTCAACGTGTGGCCTGGCGAGATCGTCGTCGTGCTCGGCCCGTCGGGCTCGGGCAAGTCCACGATGCTGCGCTGCATCAACCTGCTCGAGACGCCCACGTCCGGCCACATCCTCATCGAGGACGAGGAGATCACCGGCAAGAGCATCTCCGCCGTCAACAAGCTGCGCCGCGACGTGGGCATGGTGTTCCAGAGCTTCAACCTCTTCCCGCACCTCACGGCCAAGGAGAACGTCATGATCGGCCAGACCAAGGTGCTCAAGAAGAGCAAGGCGGAGGCCGAGAAGGAGGCCCTCCTGCAGCTCGACCGTGTCGGCCTGCTCGACCGCGCCGACTTCAAGCCGCCGCAGCTCTCGGGCGGCCAGCAGCAGCGCGTCGCCATCGCGCGCGCCATCGCCATGCACCCCGACGTGCTCCTGTTCGACGAGCCCACCTCGGCGCTCGACCCCGAGCTCGTGCGCGGCGTCCTCGACGTCATGCGCGACCTCGCGCTGAACTCCGGCATGACCATGATCGTCGTCACCCACGAGATGGGCTTCGCCCGCGACGTGGCCGACCGCGTGGTCTTCATGGAGGGCGGCGTGGTGGTGGAGCAGGGCAAGCCCGAGAAGGTCTTCGACCATCCCGAGAACGCCCGAACCGCGGAATTCCTGGGCTCGATCGAGTAGGGCTGTCCATCAAACCTGCACGTATCGGGCGCGCCGTTCCGCACGGCGCGCCCGTTTCCGCAGCGTCACCGCGCGCTACGCTGGAATTTGATGGATGTGTGTAAGTTCGTAAATCCGACTCAATGTGTTATTCTTAAGTATCGATTCATCGTTTGGAAACATAAGGACATCTATGGCGCACCACAAAACGATATTGCTCGTCTCGAGCACCTCGCGCCTCCATGACCGCATGCGAGCCCTCGGCCATGCGATCGACGTGTCCATCGCCCTTGCCACGCACGACACGCTTCCCCAGGCACTCAACTCGGGTCACGAGTTCGATCTCGTGATCCTCGATTCCGAGGGGCTTCCCCAGACCACGCTCAACGCCGTCGACTCCTTCGTGGCCGAGAACGGCTTCATCCCCATGCTCGCCGTCGTCGACCCCGACAAGCTCTCCAAGCTCCACATGCCCATGCAGGGCCGCAACGACTTCATCCTCTCGACCGCCGGCGAGGCCGAGTTCGAGGTCCGCTGCTCGCTGCTGCTGTGGCCGGGCGAGGAGAACGCTCCCGCCGACATCGTCACCATCGACAACATGACGATCAACCTGGCCACCTACCAGGTCAGCATCGACGACAAGCCCGTCGACCTCACGCTCATGGAGTACTCGCTGCTGTCGTTCCTCGCCACGCATCCGTCGCGCGCCTACTCGCGCGAGACGCTGCTGCACCGCGTCTGGGGCTTCGAGTACTGCGGCGGCACCCGCACGGTCGACGTCCATATCCGCCGCGTGCGCTCCAAGGTGGGCCCGCAGGTGGCGTCGCACATCGTCACGATCCGCGGCGTGGGCTACCTCTTCAGGGCATAGGCCCGCATCCATCGTTTCCGAATCGGGGCACCCCTTACGATAAGGGGATGCTCCCTCTTGCCGCGGAACGGGGCAGCCGCTAGCCGCTACTCGACGGTGCCGTAGACGAAGCCCAGGCCGCGCGCGGTGATGATCGAGTTCAGCTGGTCGCAGAGGCGATAGCGCTTGTATCTGCCGGAGGGCAGGCTCTCCACCACATCCATGAGCTCCTCGCCCAGGTCGTAGGTCTCGGCGAGCACCACGACGTCCATGGCGGAGACCGCCTTGGAGGGGTTCACGGCATAGACGGCGTCGACGAGCCTCTGGAGCTCGCCGTACTCGTCGGAGCGGCCGCGGGACGTGTTAGCAGTCGTTTTCATGCCCCCATACTAGCACCGCGGCGCGCGGCTTGCGGCTATACTTGCGCTGACGGCACACCACGCGGCAAGGAGCGACCATGGCCTCCATCTACCAGAGCATGTCCGATGCCGAGCTCGCGGCCGAGCTCGAACGTCTCGAGGCGGCGGCGCAGGCGCTGCGCGACAAGGGCCTCAAGCTCGACATGGCGCGCGGCAAGCCCAGCCCCGAGCAGACCGCGCTCTCCAAGCCGATGCTCGACCTTCTCACCAGCGAGACCGACCTTTCCGACGGCGCCGTCCTCACCGAGAACTACTTCGCGCCCGACGGCCTGCCCTCGGCCCGCAAGCTCGCGGCCGAGCTGCTCGGCGTCGATGCGAAGAACGTGATCGTCAACGGCTCGTCGAGCCTCAACCTCATGCACGACCTCGTGGCGCACGCCTTCGCGCTCGGCATCTGCGGCAACGAGCCCTGGTGCCGGCAGGGGAGGGTCAAGTTCCTCTGCCCCGCGCCCGGCTATGACCGCCACTTCACCGTGACCGCCCACTACGGTATCGAGAACATCCCCGTGCCCATGACGCCCGACGGCCCCGACATGGACATGGTGGAGCGTCTCGTCGAGACGGATCCGCAGGTCAAGGGCATCTGGTGCGTGCCCAAGTACTCCAACCCGCAGGGCTACACCTACTCCGACGAGACGGTCCGCCGCTTCGCCACGCTCAAGCCCGCCGCGCCCGATTTCCGCATCTTCTGGGACAACGCCTACATCGTCCACGACCTCTACGACGAGGGCGACGAGCTGCTCAACATCTTCGATGCGCTCGCCAAGACGGGCAACGACGACCTGGTCTACGAGTTCGCCTCCACCGCCAAGGTCACGTTCCCGGGCTCCGGCATGGCGTTCGTCACCGCGAGCGATGCCAACATGGCCGATATCCGCGCCCACTTCGCCGCCGTGCGCGTGTGCCCCGAGAAGATCTCGCAGTTCGCGCATGTGGCGTTCTTGCACGATGCCGCGGGCGTGCGCGCGCACATGAGGAAGCACGCCGCGGTGCTCCGCCCGCGCTTCGAGCTCGTGGAGCGCAAGCTCTCCGAGGGCCTCGGCGATCTGGGCATCGCCACGTGGACGCATCCGCGCGGCGGCTACTTCGTGCTGTTCAACGGACCCGAGGGGTCTGCCAAGGCCATCGTCGCGCTTGCCAAGGAGCTCGGCGTCACGATGACCGGCGCCGGCGCCACCTGGCCGTACGGCAACGATCCCCACGACTCCGACATCCGCATCGCGCCGACGTTCCCCACGCTCGACGACCTCGGGCAGGCGCTCGACGTGTTCGTCTGCGCCGTCAAGCTCATCAGCGCCCGCTTGGAGGCCTCCTCCAGGGCCTGACCGCGTTTTGGGGACGGTTCCTTTTTCCGGTAAATCCGCGCTTTTGGGACGGTGCCAGAAGCGCTGTTTTCTAGGAAAACCGTCCATATAGCGCGGTTTTCGGCAGAGGCACTCGCCCATAGCTGCGTTTTTGGCACCGTCCCAAAAGCGCGGATTTACCGGAAAAAGGAACCGTCCCCAAAACGCGGTTGTCGGCAGAGTTTCTGTGTTCGGCGTATCTCCGCAAAAGCGCTCGCGCACAACGGGCGCTTTTGTTCTACACTAAACGTTTGCAGGTGCATATTTAATAAAGTAAGGATGCGAACACCGCTATGTCCAAGAAGAGAGCAACCAAGCAGGGCCAGCAGTACAAGAAGAACCGCAAGACCGCCGCGCCGCAGACCGAGAAGAAGGAGGGCCTCTCGCTCGCCTCGAAGGTCGTCATCACCGTGTTCGCGGTGCTCATGGCGCTCGGCATGATGCTCCCGTCGCTGGCCGGACTCGTGGACAAGGGCAGCTCCAGCACCCCCGCCACCATCGAGGAGGTCGACGCGCGCTTCCAGAAGACGGCCGAGCCGCTCGAGCAGAAGGTCGCGGCCAACTCCGAGGACATGGACTCCGTGCTCCAGCTCGGCCAGACCTACATGAACTGGGGCTACAACGTCCTGGCGCTCTCGAAGGTCGACGCCGAGACCCTGCATGCCAACGAGCTCTTCTCCAAGGCCATGCAGATGTTCGACAGCTACATCGCCGCCAAGCCCGATGCAGCCGGTCAGGTCAAGGTCGACCGCGCGCTCTGCCTGCTCTACTCGGGCGAGACGTCCAACGCGCTCTCCGCGCTCCAGGCCATCGTCGACGAGGATTCCTCCAACGCGACCGCATGGGCGAACCTCGGCCTCGTGTACGAGACCACGGGCAGCACCGAGTCCGCGCGCGACGCCTACACGCACGCCATCGAGGCCGACCCCAACGACGAGGCGGGCGCCAAGTCCTACGCGTCGCAGCGCATCCTCCAGCTCAACACCGCCGGCAGCAACTCGCAGGGCCTCTCGGGCACGCTGCGCGACCTCTCCGGCACCAACATCTAGCAAAGGAGACGTGCACATGGCACTCACACTCAAGACCGGCGAAACCGCAGGCATCTCGTTCGTGAAGGTGCTGGGCGAGGTCGACGTCTCGTGCGCGGACGAGCTGCGCACGTGCATCTCGCGCGTCATGGAGCACGAGGGCAAGGGCATCCTCATCGATGTCGCCGACATGCCCTACATCGACTCCACGGGCATCGGCGTGCTCGTCGGAGCCGCCCACGCCGCGGCCGAGCAGGGCATCACCTTCTCGGTCGCCCATCCGCAGCGCAACGTCGCGCGCGTTCTGGAGCTTCTGGGCGTCCAGGGCGATCTGGGCATCGTCAACGACTAGAACGCGTCGCGTCAGGGTAGAACCACAGCACGTACCGACAAGATCGGGGGAGGTACAATCACGTGTTTGGCATAGGAGAGACCGAACTGTTCATCATCATCCTGTTCGGCTTCATGGTCTTCGGACCGGATAAGCTGCCGGGAGCCGGCCGCACGCTCGGCCGCGCGCTGCGCCAGTTCAGGACCGCACAGCAGGGCTTCACCAAGGTCGTCCAGACCGAGATCGTCGATCCCGCGACGCAGATGCTCGACATCGACGCCGCGAAGCCCAACCGCGACCGCGCCGCCGAGCTCGACGACGACGCGGACATCGAGGGGAGCGACGACGAGGGCGCAGCGCCGCGCAAGGAGACCTTCGCCGAGCGCAAGGCTCGCCTCGCCGCTGAGCGCGCAGCCGCCAAGGCCGAGGCCGAGGCAGCCGCCGCAGCCGAGGCGGAAGCCGCTGCCGCAGCAGCCGCCGCCGAGGCGGAGGCAGCGCCTGCAGCCGAGCCCGCCGTCGAGGGAGAGACCGCCGCGGAGCCTGCAGCCGAACCCGTCGCCGCCGAGGCGGAGACCGCACCCGCGCCCGCGCCCGCACCCAAGCCGGCAGCGAAACCCAAGCCCGCAGCCGCCAAGAAGCCCGCGCCGACGTCTGCCGCCGACCTGTACGCCAAGCCCGCCAAGAAGCGCACTCCGCGCAAGAAGGCGGCCGAGGCCGAGGAGGCAGCCGCCGAGGCTGCTCCCGCCGAACCCGCGACCGTCGTCGCCGAAGCCGGGAAGGAGGACGGGACCGACGCCGAGTAGGCGCGAGGACCCAACGCGAACATGCCCATCACACCCGCACGCATGCCCCTTCTCGACCACCTGGGAGAGCTCAGGAGGCGCCTCACCATCGTCGTGGTCTCCGTCATCGCCACGGCCATCGTCATCTACTTCGCCACTCCCACGCTCATCGAGATCATGATCGACCCGATCCGCTCGGCGCTGCCCGAGGGCTCGGAGCTCACGATCCTCTCCGCGCTCGGCGGCTTCACCATCCGTTTCAAGGTGGCGTTCTTCTTCGGCCTGATCATCTGCACGCCGATCATCCTCTGGGAGGCCATGGGCTTCTTCCTGCCCGCGCTCAAGGCCAACGAGCGCAAGTGGGTCGTGCCCACCGTCGCCGCCATGGTGGCGCTCTTCTTCATCGGCATGATCTTCTGCTACCTGGTCATCCAGAAGGCCGCCTTCGGCTGGCTGCTCGCCCAGACCGACGCCTTCGCCGACCAGATCGTCAACGCTGAGGACTTCCTCGACATCATGATGAAGCTCGAGGTCGGCTTCGGCATCGCCTTCGAGCTGCCGCTCGCCATCTTCTACCTCTCGACGCTCCACCTCGTGCCCTACAAGACCTTCCGCTCGCAGTGGCGCTACGTGTACGTCGGCCTCCTCACGCTCTCCGCCTGCGTCACCCCCGACGCATCGCCCGTCACCATGATCATCATGTTCGCGGCGCTCATCGGACTCTACGAGATCGCGCTCGCCGTCTCTCGCGTGGTCATCACGGCCAAGGACGGCAGCGAGGCGCTCAAATGGACGCGCGAGGACTACGAAGCCCACGAGTTCGCGGAAGACTGAACCGCATACCGAGATAAGGACCACCTTTGAACCTCATCGTCACCGAGAAGAACGACGCTGCGGCGCAGATCGCACGCCTCTTGTCCGACGCAGGGAAGCCCGCGTCGGACAAGGTCTATAACACGCCCGTGTACCGCTTCCGCTGGAACGGCGACGACTGCGTCGCCATCGGCCTGCGCGGGCACATCCTCGAGCCCGACTTCCCCGACGCGCTCACGTTCGACGACGAGAACGGCTGGTACGCCGTCTCGCCCGACGGCGAGATGCTGCCCGCCGACATCCCCGACGGCCTCGCCCGCCCGCCGTATCCCAGCCGCCGCAAGCCCTTCCTGGCCGACGGCGTCGACATCAAGAGCTGGAAGGTCGCGAGCCTGCCGTACCTCGTCTGGGCTCCCATCGAGAAGAACCCCGCCGAGAAGGAGATCATCCGCTCGCTCAAGAACCTCGCCAAGAAGGCCGACCGCGTCATCATCGGCACCGACTTCGACCGCGAGGGCGAGCTCATCGGCAGCGACGCGCTGCGTCAGGTGCTCGACGCCAACCCCGGGCTGCCCGCATCGCGCGCCCGCTACTCCGCGTTCACCAAGGCCGAGATCGACCACGCCTTCAGCAACCTCGTCGACCTCGACCAGAACCTCGCCGACGCCGGCGAGAGCCGCCAGTACATCGACCTGATCTGGGGCGCCGTGCTCACGCGCTACCTCACGATGGCGCGCTACGGCGGCTTCGGCAACGTGCGCTCCGCCGGCCGCGTCCAGACCCCCACGCTCGCGCTCGTCGTCGAGCGCGAACGCGAGCGCCTGGCGTTCGTCCCCGAGGACTACTGGGTCATCTCGGGCGAGGCCGACAAGGACGACGACACCTTCCGCATCGGCCACGCCACCGCCCGCTTCAAGGACGGCGACCAGGCCGCGGATGTGTTCGCGCGCGTGAAAGATGCATCCTCCGGCACCGTCACGGGCGTGGAGCGCAAGAGCCGCAAGCAGCCCGCGCCGACGCCGTTCAACACCACGTCGCTGCAGGCGGCGGCCGCAGCCGAGGGCCTCACGCCCGCGCGCACGATGCGCCTGGCCGAGAGCCTCTACATGGACGGCCTCATCTCGTACCCGCGCGTCGACAACACGGTCTACCCGAGCTCGCTCAACCTGCGCGACTGCGTGAAGACGCTTTCCGCGGTGCCGCAGTACGCGCCCGTGTGCTCGAAGATCCTCTCGGCGGGCAAGATCACGCCCACGCGCGGCAAGCAGCAGACCACCGACCACCCGCCCATCTATCCCACGGCGGCGGCCGATCCCGACAAGCTCCAGCCCGCGGAGTGGAAGCTCTACAACCTCATCGCGCGGCGCTTCCTCGCCACGCTCATGGACGCCGCCGTGATCGAGGGCACCAAGGTCACCCTCGACGTGGAGGGCGAGCCCTTCGTGGCCAACGGCAACGTGGTCGTGAAGCCCGGCTTCCGTGAGATCTACCCCTACGGCATGCGCAAGGACGAGCAGCTCCCCGCGCTCGCCGAGGGCGACGTCGTCTCCGTGCACGGCATGAAGCTCGAGGCCAAGCAGACCGAGCCGCCCGCGCGCTACAGCCAGGGCCACCTCATCCAGGAGATGGAGCGCAGGGGCCTGGGCACCAAGTCCACGCGCGCCTCGATCATCGAGCGCCTCTACACCGTGAAGTACCTCAAGAACGACCCCATCGAGCCGAGCCAGCTGGGCATGGCCGTGATCGACGCGCTCACCTCGTTCGCGCCGCGCATCACCTCGTCCGACATGACCGCCGAGCTCGAGGCTGACATGAACAAGGTCGCCGACGGCGCCGACACGCAGGACGCCGTCGTGGCGCACTCCCGCGCGCTGCTCGCCGGCATCATGGACACCCTCATCGACCACAAGGAGGACCTCGGCAACGCCATCGCGGACGCGGTGACCGCCGACGCCAAGGTGGGCATCTGCCCCACGTGCGGCAAGGACCTCGTGGTCAAGAACTCCGCCAAGACCCGCGGCAGCTTCATCGGCTGCATGGGCTGGCCCGAGTGCGATGTGACCTACCCCGTGCCGCAGGGCAAGCTCGAGCCCATCGAGGGCCCCGGCGGCGTCTGCCCGGAGTGCGGCGCCCCGCGCGTGAAGGTGCATCCGTTCCGCTCCAAGGCCTACGAGACCTGCGTCAACCCCGCCTGCCCCACCAACCAGGAGCCCGACATCAAGGTCGGCGACTGCCCGGTGTGCGCGGAGCAGGGCAGGATCGGCCAGCTCGTGGCCCACAAGAGCGAGAAGAGCGGCAAGCGCTTCATCCGCTGCACCAACTTCGACATCTGCGGCGTGAGCTACCCGCTGCCGCAGCGCGGCAAGCTCTCCGCCACGGGCGAGACCTGCCCGTCGTGCGGCGCCCCGCTCGTGCAGGTCGTCACATCGCGCGGCCCGTGGAAGTTCTGCGTCAACATGGACTGCCCCGCCAAGGCGGAGGAGAAGCCCAAGGGCGCGCGCCGCGGCCGCTCCGGCAAGGGCTCATCCAAGTCCTCCACCCGCAAGAAGTCGAGCTAGGAGACGCGCATGAGCACCCTCGACGAGCTGATCGCGCGCAAGTCCGTGCGCGCCTACACCGACGAGCCCATCTCGGCCGCCGACGAGCGCGCCATCATCTCCGCCGCCTACGAGGCGCCCACGGC
>Ga0256405_10005020_pt1 | contig 23642 bp, 20 predicted proteins | sample RumenRJG_02DNA_FD_189096 | JGI IMG/M metagenome (GOLD analysis project Ga0256405, IMG submission 189096) | Bovine rumen microbial communities from Lethbridge, Alberta, Canada - RJG_02 | ecosystem: Host-associated > Mammals > Digestive system > Stomach > Rumen | place: Canada: Alberta... | reverse complement strand
CCACATCCAGCTTCCTTCAGATTCCGCCTCACGACGGACACCCTTGCCTTCGGCTATATCCTTCCCACTACCGGGCGGATTCGGGACTTTAACCCGTAAGAAACGTGCGCCGCTAGGCGCACCACGCGAGAAAAAGAGGGGCTAGAATCCGTCCCTCTTCTTCCTATATAATGTAGAATGATTTTTAGGGTCATAACTTTGACCCTAAAGCAATTACCATCCCAATATTATTTGATGTATTTAGAAACAATCTTATCGATGGTTCCATCATCCTTCAGCTCCTTCAGAGCCTTGTTGATGTCATTCTTCAGCTGGCTGTTACCCTTCTTCACACAGATTGCGTATTCCTCATCTGCGAAGGAAGAATCTAGGATCTTCAGACCCTGATTTGCTGCTACATAAGCCTTAGCAGGCTCATTATCGATGATAACGCAGTCCACTTTATCAGACAGAAGAGCCTGTACTGCATCAGGACCACTGTTGTACTTCGTTACTGCATCCTCGCCGTAACCACCATTCTCAACGGTATCGGAAGCATAGATGTCACCAGTCGTACCCTGCTGCACACCGATCTTATTCTTAGAAGAGATATCATCAATGGACTTGATGTCAGAATCTTCCTTAACGATAACCACCTGAACAGCCTTCGCATAGGATTCGGTGAAGTCTACATTCTTCTTACGCTCATCAGTAACAGTCATACCAGCCATACCAAAGTCGTACTTATCATTCTGTACACCAGCGATGATGGAGTCGAAGGATACATCCTCGATCTTCAGCTTCTTACCAAGCTTCTTAGCAATTGCATTGGCGATATCTACATCGATTCCCACGATATCGTCACCACTTACTGACTCGTAAGGAGGGAATGTAGCATTGGTTGCCATAACAAGTGTATCGCTGTTCTTCTTAGAAGAGGAGCTACCACACGCGGTCATCATACCCATTACCATTGCACCTGCCAGTGCCAGTCCCAGGATTTTCTTCAGATTCTTTTTTCCCATATCCATTTACCTCGTTCTTATGATTAAGTCAAGACTCGCTCGCGAGTCTTGCGCGCCGGATTCGTGTCTGCTTCAGCAGACAAATTCCTGTCCGAATCCGTGCGCATCCTCGCGGAGCGTTTAACGCAGTCGGAGCTTGTACCCCGACTGCGTTGAATATTTACTCACTTGATATTTGTACAGTATCATAATTATTCATGCGATGCAAGGTTTTTTTGAATATTTTTCTAATTTTTATTCATTCTTTATTTTTTACACAAATGTAGACCAATCTCCTCTATAGTGCAAGAAACCGCGGCTAACTACATAACCGCGGTTTGAATCAAATCATATGATTGCAAATAATGCATATTTATTCACGTAGTTAAGCCTCTCTTTTCCCTAGCATGATCTCGAATGGACCTAGACTTATTCGAAGCCTCTACCAAGTCTGCAGTGATGTCTGTGATGTCCTGGTAACCATGGATGACATGCTCCACACTACCGCCAAAACTAGAGATACTTGCATTGATCTCTTCCATGGCTGCAGAGGTAGACTCGATATTCTCAGTGATCTCAGATACATTGGCAAGCATCTCACTCATAATGGTATCCATCTCAAGGGAACGATTGGCGATATCCTCTGCCTTAGAAACCACCTGATTGGTATTACGATCAATCTCCTGGAAGAATCCACTTACGGTCTGGGCATGCTCCATACAGTTACTTACTTCCTCCCGACCTACACTCAGTTCTCTTGTAAGGGCATCGGTCTGACTAGCGATGGTATTTACAATATCATGGATCTGATCTGAGAAGGACTTAGAATTCTCAGACAGATTACGGATCTCATCAGCGACAACAGCGAATCCACGTCCAGCCTCTCCAGCTCTGGCTGCCTCGATACTTGCATTCAGTGATAAGAGATTGGTCTGGGAAGTGATGCTATTTAATTCTCCCAGGATCTCTACGATATGACTGGTCTGATCTGTGAGACTAGACACTGCATTGGCGATATCTGACATTTGTAGATTCAGTTCTTCCATCTTCTGTGACAGGTCCTCTACTCTCTGGCCGCCCTCGTGGACACGGTCTGCATTTAACTGAGATAGATCCTGCATGGAAGTAGATGCATCGGATACCTCTCGGATACGAGTCACACCTTCCTCTACCTGGGACTTGATATTCGTAGTCTTCTCTGCCTCAGCCAATACGCTGTCAGACACATTCCCTGCAGCGATACCGATCTGAGAAGAGATCTCCTTCGTAGTTGCGATGCTTTCGCTCAAATTCTGTGAGGTATTCTCTAGCGTACGTACAGACTTACGGATCTGATGAAGCAGTTTCTCATTCTGCTCTGTCTGATCCATAGCCTGACTACGGCTCTCCTCCTCATTATGAAGCTGCTCCTTAGAGAACCTGCAGAGGGCGATGAAGACGAACATAGCAGATCCCACATAGACCAGGCTGATTGCCATAGCATCTGGAGACCAGGATGCAGCCATCTCCTCTGCATACTGAGAATAGAAGTAGACCATGGCGATACAGCAGATGATTGCCTGCATAATAATCGGTCGGATATCCTCATAGATCACCACGAAGAACATCAGTAGGAAAAACATGAGATAGTTTGTTGTACAAGGGAAAGCCACCATCAGAACCATGGTAAAGGCGGATAAAAATCCCACCATGACGAACATCATCGCAACCGGGTGGACAAAGCGAACCATGAGAAGCAAGAGGCCAGTGATCACAACTGCTCCCAGGAAATAAGGCACTACCGAGGCCATACCGATGTAGATTCCATTGACAATGGCCCGGAGAATAATTGATAAGAATAGGATCAGCGCCAAGGTATAGGATTTGCGCTGAATCATCTGATTGTAACTCATTTCGTACCCCCAAAAGAAAACACGATTTACAATTCATAACTGTCCCCATATGCCTATTTTACTCTAGAAACTGTCCTCTGGCTATATGGTTTTTTTGTGAAATGTAAACCGTGTTTTTCATTGGTGATTTATGCCAGCTCTAGCATCCGCTCCATTGGCATACGGGCAGCATCCATAACCTCTGTATCTAAGGTCACTTCTGGCTTCTCTGTCTGAAGAGCCTCAAGCACTCTCTCTAAGGATACCTTCTTCATATTTGGACAGAGCTGCATATTGCCTGCTGTATAGAACTTCTTATCAGGATGCTTGGTCTTCAGAGAATGCAGGACACCCATCTCTGTTGCAATGATGAATTCCTTAGCATCCGATCCATCTACGAACTTAATGATGCCAGATGTGGATCCTACATAATCTGCCATCGCAGTGATCTCTGGCCTACACTCTGGATGGACACAGACAAGAGCCTCAGGCTTGGCCGCCTTCGCAGCCTCTAACTGACTCTTGGTAATGGAATGATGGACATGACAGAAGCCATCATTGAAAATAAAGTGCTTGTCTGGAAGTTGATCCGCGATGTAATGAGCCAGATTCTGGTCTGGGATGAAATAGATATCCTTATTTGGAAGCTTCTGAACGATATTCAGGGCATTGGCAGAAGTGACGCACACATCACTGTGGGCCTTTAATTCTGCAGTGGAATTCACATAGCAGACCACAGCCACATCTGGATACTCTCCACGGACTTCCTCAATTCGTTCAACAGTACACATATGAGCCATTGGGCAGTCTGCATTGATAGCTGGAATCAGTACCTTCTTATTGGGATTCAGAATCTTCGCACTCTCTCCCATGAACTGTACGCCGCAGAGGACGATAATGTCTGCATCTGTCTCTGTTGCCTTTCTAGCTAAGAAGAAGGAGTCTCCGATCTCATCAGCGATATCCTGTACTTCATCTGGCACGTAATAGTGAGCCATAATGAGGGCATTCTTCTCTTCCTTCAGAGCCTTGATTTGCTCCATGGTATCCATGATTTCCTGGGAATAAGTGGTTTGATTATCCATAATTCATCCTTACTAAGCGAATGGTTTACTTGTCATGTGACAAGACACATGTAATTGCTGTTCAGTTTACCACTTGCTTTACTTTATGACAACCTTATTCTTAGAGTAGGAATCACCAAATCCCTCAAAGATCTGCTCCATGTGATAGCTGTAGCCAGAAGGCTGGGCTGGGTCTACATTGATATCCAGGCGAAATACAGCGCAGTTTTTCACTGGCACATCCCAGAAGTCAGCAAGTGCCTTGCCCTGGGCCTCAACTAAGAGGGCATGGAGGAATCCACCATGGGTTCCGCAGAAAATAGTGCGATCATCTGTGGTGTAGTCCTCTGCCATCTTCTGAAGAAAGGCCCTGGCACGGCCCAGGATATCCTGATAGGACTCTGCATCAGATGGCATCACACACTTGTCCGGCTCCTCGAAGAACATATGATGGAAATCAGGTGCCATCTCACAGGCCGGAACGCCCTCGTACTTACCGAAGCAAAACTCGATTAAGAGAGGCTCCTCCTGAAAGGATGCAGGGTCGATTCCTGTCGCAATGGCCACCGTCTCCTTCACACGATCTAAGGGACTTACCAGACAGAGATCTGGATGGATCCCAGCCTGCTCTAAAAATGTGCCGGCACCTCTGGCCATCTCCTTCCCCGTCTCATTCAGATGGGTATTGGTTCTACCCTGCAGCATATGCTGGATATTCATATCTGTCTGTCCATGTCGCATCAAATAAATCTGTGCCAAAATATACCTCTTTCTTCTATATAAAACGCCCACATTCTAGCACAGCTGGTGTAAAATTAGTAGGTAAAAAACCCACAATTCCAAGGAGCAATCCATCTGGGATTCTAGAGGGTATTCATAGAAATGAGGAAAACTCACATGAGATTATTATTCGCAGAAGACGAAGTAGAATTAAGCGATGCAGTTGTAGCTGTGCTGAAGCACAATAACTACTCTGTGGACGCAGTCTATAATGGACAGGATGCTTACGACTATCTCAGTGCACAGGAATATGATGGCGCCATTCTAGACATTATGATGCCAGGCTTAGACGGAGTGGAAGTGGTGAAGCGCATCCGAAAGGAAGGGAATCAGGTTCCTGTTATCTTCCTCACTGCTAAGTCTGAGCTAGACGACCGTGTCCTAGGTCTGGACGCCGGCGCAGATGATTACCTGACCAAGCCCTTCGCTATGAAGGAACTCTTAGCCCGTATCCGGAGCATCACTCGTCGTGTAGGAGAAGTCACCGGGAATACACTGCAATTCGGAGATCTGTCTCTGGATGCCAATACCTATATCCTGAGCTGTGGCAAGCAGTCCATCTCCCTCCCTAATAAAGAGTTTCAGATGCTAGAGATGATGATGCGTAACCCCAGCCAGATCCTAAGTCAGGACCAGTTCATGGACCGAATCTGGGGACTAGACTCCGAGACAGACCTGTCCGTTGTCTGGGTGAATATCTCCTATCTCAGGAAGAAAATCGCTAAGTTAGAGAGCAAGGTCTCCATCAAAGTCACCCGTAATGTGGGATATTCCCTGGACTATCAGCCAGAGAAATAGAGGAAGGAAACCCTATGATTAAGAAACTCCAACGCAAGTTCGTAGCCATCGCCATCTCCTCTGTAGCCGCTGTACTCCTGGTTCTCATGGCCACCATCAATCTGATGAATTACTACACAATCGAGAAGTCCACTAGCGCAACCATGCAGATCCTCTATGATAATGATGGTAGCTTCCCAGAGAGAAATATAGACCAGGGCCTTGGGACCGGCTCCGGGAAGGACACCCTAGGCAGTAGTAGACCAGCACCGCCAAGTGGAAATGACTTCCAGGCCCGTGCAGACTTTCGATCAGAGGCAGAACGACCATTTAATACCCGTTACTTCACAGTGACAATGGATGCTAAGGGAGAAGTTATCAACACCGATGTATCAAAAATTGCTGCCATATCCACAAGTGAAGCAGAGTCCTATGGAAAAGATCTCTATGAAAAGGGGAAGGAAAAGGGATATGTCGATGACTACAAGTATAGAGCTAAGACACTGACAAGTGGCAACACGGTCTACATTTTCCTGGACTGTACCTCTAGTAGATCCTCTTTCCGTCACTTCCTATTCATCAGTGTGCTGGTAAGTCTCTTAGGATTGGCCGCAGTCCTGATCCTGGTGGTTCTACTATCCCGCCGTGCTGTGAAGCCAATTGCTGAGAGCTATGAAAAGCAAAAGCAATTCATCACCGATGCAAGTCACGAGATCAAGACGCCACTGGCCATCATCCGGGCCAATACGGAAGTCTTAGAAATGACCGATTGCGATAATAAGTGGATCAAATCCACCCAGCATCAGATCGATCGATTGACCCAGCTTACAGAGAAGCTAGTCTTCCTCTCCCGAATGGATGAGGAAAATAACCCGATGATTCATATGGCAGAATTCAATCTGTCGGAAGCCGTAGAGGATACCCTTGAGGGATATGCCAGTCTCTGTCAGTCCAAGGGACGTGTCTTTCGCTACGAGGTGGATCCTGACCTACAGATCTATGGTGACGAGGCCATGATTCGACAGATGGTGTCACTCCTTATGGATAATGCGGTGAAGTATTCCAATGAGAATGGAGAGATTCACTGCCGGCTTACAGGAAAGTCCCATCGCTTCCTCTTCCAGGAGACCAATACCGTGGAAGCAGGCTCGATTCTCCCTGGTCCACACCCAGAATTCTTCCACCGCTTCTACCGAGCTGATACCTCTCGTAATTCTAAGGCTGGATCCTTTGGAATCGGCCTGTCTGTTGTGGAGGCTATCGTAAAAGCCCATAAGGGGCATGTCTCTGCCACAAGTTCTGATGGTAACTCCGTTACCTTCCAGGTGGAGTTGTGAGATGTAGATTGCCTGGGGCGCCTTTGCCTCCCATACCTCCGGATACATTGCTATAGATGTAGCTAGAAGAGTCCATGGTTACAGAGGTGGTCTGCGCTCCATAGGTTACTGTGTAGGTGCCACCAAGTGCGATGTCAGGAGTACTAATTACAGCGCAGGAGTAGGACTTGGTTGGTGTGAAGGATGCTAGTACATTTCCATCCGAATCTGTCAGGGTAATGGTTCCAGAACCATTCTCAGTGGACACCAGCATAGATCCCTGGGTGGAATCAGAGCCAAAATTCTCAGCCATTCCTGAGGAGCCAGCTGCGATGACAGTTCCTCCAGTAATCGTACTGGATGTACCAGAATCTAAAGCAGCATTTCCATTATCTGTCGGACCACTGACATAGACAGATCCACCGGATACATTGAGAGATCCATTAGAGTCCACACCATCACCGCCAGCGTCAATGGTTAGTGTGCCGCCTGAGATATTCAGTACACAGGAGTCATCTCCCGCCATTGGATCCTGCTTCTGATTTGTATTGCCACTAGAGTCACTAGAGTCACTAGAAGCATTCAGTCCATCATCACTAGATACAATATTGATGGTTCCATCGATGATATTAATGACCTGGGACTCCAGTCCTTCATTGCTCTGGGTTACAGAGATCTCACCACCTGCGATGCGAAGCTCTGAATCTGCATGGATTCCATCATCTTTCGATGCGATGGTGATCTGCCCTCCAGAGATATAGGTCCAGCCCTTGCTAGCGTCATCATCATTACCAGAATGGAAGCCATCATCCTGGGCATCCACTGTGATCTCGCCGCCATTTACCCGAATAGAGTCCTTGCCTGCGATCCCTTTTTTCCCTGCTGTAACAGAAATCGTGCCTCCGGTGATTACCAGATCATCCTTACCTACGATACCATGTCCCTCCGCAGAATTCACTGTAAGAGATCCAGTCCCTTTGATTGTTAAATCCTCTTTTGAGAAAATAACTCCATCTACATTCGTGTCTCCATCTGCCTCAAAAGTTCCTGTGGTAGAGAGGCTATTTTTTGTTCCATCTGCCAGGGTGATAAATGTCTTCTTGGCATTCTTCACATAGATTGCAGCACTTGTGTCATTGGTAATGGATGCATTCTTTAATACAATTTCAACTTTGGCATCATCTGCTGCATCCACAATAATCTGTCCATCGGATAGGCTTCCAGAGAATACATAGACGCCTTCTGCAGTAATTGTGATGGCATTGGTCTTATTATCTACGGTGACACTGGAACTCTCGCATGTGCTGTTCCCATCCGACAGGTTTACATTGATGGCCTCTGACTCATCATAGGTCTGTGTCAGATCCCGGTCCGTATACATATCACTCTCATCCAGGGTGGTATTCGTGCTGACACTGGTACTGCTTGTGGTTGCTGTAGCTGTAGTTGTAGTGGTTTTCTTTGATGTGGCAGCGCTTCCACAAGCCGCTAGGGATAAAGATGCTGCTGCAATGAGTGCAATTAGGAATGCTCGAAACTTCTTATTCTTCATATGTGGCTCCTTTCTAGGAGGGGGATTCCGATTCCATCTGCCAAGGGGATTAGTGTTACCTTCCTCTATCCTTCTCGGCATTGGTTCTTTATTACAAAACAACGGTATGATCCTGGCGCTCTGTGATTGCTATCTCTAAGTTACCGTTACGAGTTCTAAGTTCATCCACCATAGCTCGCTCCTGGCTTGGATCCATCATAGTGATGTCGTAGGTCAGCTTGTAGAGAGAACCCATATTGGTGGTCTTCATGGTTACTAACTTATTCTCTGCAGTGTATCGAGACAGAATCTCGTCGAACTGTCCAGCAAAGTCTAAGTCCTCAGGAACCGTAATTCGAAGGGTACGATTGGTTGCCTTATCGTCTGCCATCTTTAAATTAAATGCGAATATAATAATTCCCAGTACCACAGCAAAGGCTGCAGCGAACCCGATATATCCCATGCCACAAATCAGACCTGCGCCCATTCCTAAGAAGATCGCTGCGATCTCTCTTGCAGTTCCTGGTACGGAACGGAAGCGAACCAGGCTAAATGCACCTGCCACAGCTACACCGGTTCCGATATTGCCATTCACCATCATAATCACGACACAGACAATGGCTGGAAGGATTCCCATGGTTAGTAGGAAGGATGGTGATGTCTTATTGCGGAAGGAATAGATCCCTGCTAAGAATGCACCGATGATAAGTGATGCTGCCATACAGATCACAAATCCTGTGACTGAGATGCTTGATGTGCTTGTTGCTGAGCTAAAAACGCTATTAAATAATGTGCTCATGGTTTTCTCCTATTCTAATTTTCTACTTTTTATTTTTCTTTTCGGGTTATGCATGAAGCAGTTTGTCTTCTGTTATTATTTATTCCTAACTATCTGCCTTTTTTCTTTTTTGGTTATGCATGAAGTAGATGGTCTGCATCGATATCTGGCAATTTATATGACAGATCCCAAGCTCGTCTGTCTAGGGAAGGCTCTTTCCCAGGATCCCAGGCTGGAATGTGAGGCTCTAACGCCGCATGGCTCCAGGTCCTTACCTGTGCACTTAATCCCAGCGGATCATTGTGTTCCAAGAAGATGGTCTGGTATGCAGTTCCATACTTTGAAAAGGAAGTCTTTCGAATTCCAAGTTCCGTCAGAAGTTTTGTGAACCACAATGGAATTGCACCACCAGCCTTTACCTCCATAAGGTAATACGACTGCTTCAGTAATGGTCTGCCAATAATCGGATCTCTTAGAGAGAGGTCTTCATTTCTCCATCCGATCTCCTGATCTAAGGTGACACGAAAATCATGATCGTCTCTCTGGTAGAAGGCCTCTCGGCGATAGGTCAGTAGAATGCGAGGTTGGAGCTTGGGATAGCGTGCTGCTGAAGCCTCTAATTCTCTTAGAATCTGTGGATTACAATCCACCTCAGTGACTCCGTATCGATTGCTGCTCCAGTTCTCCATCAGCTCCTCAGCCTTGGTCATGTCCATACTGACGCGGCGCTTATAGACAACTCCTTCGAATTTCTTCTTCAGTTCTAAAAAGACCTTCGTATGATCATCCGCCTGACCGTAGCTCCTTAAGCGGATTTTCTCCTTATATAAGGGGTGCTCCATGGATCGTCTCGCCAAAAGATAATCTGGTGTATCAAAATATAGGCTCTGGATTTGACTGATCCCATGGGAGTCTCGAATCATGTATTCCTGCATCCCATCTATGAGACGCTGGCGCTGTGTCTCTGTTACAGCATATTTGATTTCATATCGTTTAAATGTCATCTGTTCAGCCATGGGCTCACCTCCCTTGCATTTCCTTGCTTGTTGAGATGATTATAAATAGACAAGTTTAAACCAAACTTAAGTCAGACAAATTTTTTCGAATATGCAAAAACAGTTATATTCGGTGGTTAAATATTGATGTATTTATTGATGTGTTTCAGGAGGATTTGAATGCTTTTGAATGGGAATAGATCTTATATGTTCTCTCTACTTATAGATGAAAAGAAGCCAATATAAAGAATTTCTTAGCCAATAAGACAAATAAATAATTGACGTGTGGTCATAAATTGCAAGTTGTTTCTCTTTTATGAAAATTTAAATGGAAACCCGATTTGAAAATTGAATACCCGTGAAAAGCAAAAGAAAAACAGGCTTAGACGGGGGAGTCAAGCCTGTTCTGAGGGATATATGAGATAAAACCGGCAATGAGGGGTAGGGGGAGGTAAATATATTCAAGCCGGTTTTAAGCATATTTGATTCAAGGCATTGTGTACTTCCTTGAACCTAGAAAACTATATAACGAAATCGGTTTCCGTGCTTGCCACATATTTATAATAATTAGCCAAATCTTGCAATCTTTATACATATATGTTATATTTTATGCATTAACTTACGTTTTCCTTGCAAAAATGATTATCGCAGTTTTTTCGACAATATTTGTTTATTATACTAGGTACATTTTTCACATTGACTATTTTGGTATCCTATTTTTAGGAGCGATCATTCCCTTTTATTTTCTTAGGAGCGATTATATCTATGTATGCTATTTTCCAAAATAAAGATGAATTCGATGCTCAGTTAAAAAGAGCCGAGACTGTACCACCCCATCTACACCGCCAGCTCGAAATCGTCTATATCATGTCTGGTGCACTGGAAATCGGTGTGGGAACAGAACTCTATCATCTAAATAGAGGCGACCTGGCTCTGATTTTCCCTGATGTCATCCATCACTACCAGACAAATGAATCCGACACAGGAGACATCCTGGTCATTAATACAGATCCTAGTCTGGTCCCAGCCTTTAAGACCCTCTTGCAGAGCTATGAGACGCCGAATCCTGTGGTTCCATCCCATGCTATCACCCTGGATACCCTGCAGGCCTTACACTGGCTGGCAGATCTGGGCCATCCTCCTTACGAGGACGTGCTACAGGAGTCCTATCTGCAGGCTATTTTGTCCCGTGTATTACCTAAGGTCGAATTAGTAAAAAAGAAGACCAACTCCGAGAATGACCTGGTATATCGTACTGTTGACTACATCGCAAAGCACTATATGGAGCCAATCTCCCTTACATCGATTGCCAACGCCCTCTACGTCAGCCCATATTCCCTGTCTCGCTTGTTTTCTTCTACTTTTCATATGAACTTTAATAAGTACCTGAATCAAACCAGACTCCGTGAATTCACCCACCTGATCCGTATGTCGAATCAGTCCATCACCGAGGCCTGCATGAATGCCGGTTTCGAGAGCCAGCGCACCCTGAATCGTGTCTTCCAGGAAGAATACCACATGTCTCCTAGCAAGTATAAGAAGGAGATGCAGAGGGTGCAGGCCAACATCACAAAACCTGGTCCAGAGGAGTTCGAGCCTGGAGAATAATCTGTGTGCTAAGGATATACATGGGCGATGGCCTGATTCAGAATCTCCTTGGCATGAGCCACACGCTCCTTCGTAGGTGCGTCGACGCCCTCTAGCTGATAGGGAATGCCAAGTTCCTTCCACTTGTAGACACCCATGGTGTGATATGGCAGCACGTCAATACGCTGCACATTATGCAGAGTCTTCAGAAAGTTTCTTGTCTCCTCTAGGTACTCATCCACATCCGTGATTCCTGGCACTAATACGTGACGGATCCAAACCGGCTTATTGATAGAGTCCAGATAACGAGCGAAGTCCTTGATATTCTCATTAGGCTGACCCGTTAATTTCCGGTGCTCCTCCGAATTAATGTGCTTGATATCCAGGAGAACAGTGTCTGTCTGTTCCAGAATCGCCACAATCTTATCATGCATTGGTCCCTCAGCAGTCCAAGGCTGACCAGCAGTATCAATACAGGTATTGATGCCACGCTTCTTCGCCTCAGTCAGAAGTTCTAAGAGGAAGTCCGGCTGCAGAAGTGGCTCACCACCGCTGACAGTGATTCCACCCACATTCCCCCAATAATTGCGATAACGCTCCGCCATATTCAGAAGCTCATCCACCGTGCGGATATCATCCTGGAGGATTGCTTCCTTCTTGATTTCTGCAATGGAACCGTCCGCCAGTTTCACCTTCTGAGGCAGATCCGCGGCATGCATTACCCAGGTATCTACATTGTGACAGTACTTGCAACGCATCCCGCAGCCCTTTAAGAAGATCAGGAAGCGAATTCCTGGCCCATCAACAGAACCAAAGCTTTCTATAGAATGGATATAACCCTTCTCTGACATGTATTTCTCCTTCTCGTAGAAATGTAAACCATCTACCAACCTGGGGCACGGTCTATATTTCCTAATCATCGTTCCAGTGGAAATGTAAACCATCTACCAACCTGGAGCACGGTCTACATTTCCTAATCATCGTTCCACTAGAAATGTAAACCATCCACCAACCTGGGGCACGGTCTATATTTCCTAAGCATCCTTGTAAGAAAAAAGGGAAGCTTCGATGAAGCTCCCCTTTGTATGTTCGGTAAACAAGGGACTGATAGGCTACTACGTAGACTCCGCAGTCCTACTTTGTTTACATATGTTCATGGAATGTACGGCTGATAACGTCCATCTGCTGTTCCTTAGTAAGGTCGATGAACTTAACTGCATATCCAGATACACGGATGGTGAAGTTAGCGTACTCAGGCTTTTCAGGATGCTCCATAGCGTCGATCAGCTTATCACGGGTGAATACGTTGATATTAACGTGGTGAGCACCATTCTGGAAGTATCCATCCAGGGCCATGACCAGGTTAGAGATACGCTCCTCTTCGTTGTTACCAAGAGCGTCTGGGTTTATGGACTGTGTATTAGAGATACCATCAAGAGCGAACTCATAAGGAATCTTAGCTACAGAGTTAAGAGAAGCTAAGAGACCATTCTTCTCTGCACCGTAAGATGGGTTAGCTCCAGGAGACAGTGGCTCCCAAGCTGGACGTCCATCAGGAAGCATACCAGTGTTCTTACCATATACTACGTTAGAAGTGATGGTAAGGATAGAAGTTGTAGGCTCAGAATCTCTGTATGTGTGGTACTGAGTCAGCTTCTTCATGAATGTACGAAGCAGCCATACACCGATCTCATCAGCACGATCATCATCGTTACCGTAGCGAGGGAAGTCACCATCGATCGTGAATCCTGTTGCAAGACCATCCTCATCACGCTGAACGCTAACCTTAGCGTACTTAATAGCGGACAGAGAATCGATTACATGAGAGAAACCAGCGATACCAGTTGCGAATGTACGACGTACATCAGTATCGATCAGAGCCATCTCAGCTGCCTCATAGTAGTACTTATCATGCATGTACTGGATCAGGTTCAGAGTATTTACATAAATGTCAGCTAACCAATCCAGCATCTTGTCGTACTTCTTCATTACTTCATCGTAATCAAGAACGTCAGATGTGATTGGAGCATATTCAGGACCAACCTGCATCTTAGTCTTCTCATCAACACCACCGTTGATAGCGTACAGCAGAGCCTTTGCAAGGTTCGCACGTGCGCCGAAGAACTGCATTTCCTTACCAGTCTGAGTAGCAGATACACAGCAGCAGATGCTGTAGTCATCACCCCAGATTGGACGCATAACATCATCGTTCTCATACTGGATAGAAGATGTATCGACAGAGATCTTAGCAGCGTAACGACGGAAGTTCTCAGGCAGACGTCTAGAATACAGAACTGTCAGATTCGGCTCTGGAGCAGGTCCCATGTTCTCAAGAGTATGCAGGAAACGATAGTCATTCTTAGTTACCATATGACGGCCGTCACCACCAAGTCCACCAACTTCAAGAGTAGCCCATACAGGGTCACCAGAGAAGAGGTTGTTGTAAGACTCGATACGAGCGAACTTAACCATACGAAGCTTCATTACAAGGTGATCGATCAGCTCCTGAGCCTGAGACTCAGTAAGAGTACCCTCCTCGAGATCTCTCTGGATGTAGATATCAAGGAATGTAGATACACGACCAACGGACATAGCAGCACCGTTCTGAGACTTGATAGCAGCCAGGTAACCGAAGTACAGCCACTGAACAGCTTCCTTAGCATTGCTAGCTGGCTGAGAGATGTCATAGCCGTAAGCTGCAGCCATAGTCTTCATCTTCTTCAGAGCCTTGATCTGTTCAGCAACTTCCTCACGAAGACGGATAACATCATCTGTCATCTCACCGTGACCAACGTGTGCCTTATCGTATTCCTTCTGCTCGATGAGGTAATCAATACCGTACAGAGCTACACGACGGTAATCGCCGACGATACGTCCACGACCGTATGTATCAGGAAGACCAGTCAGGATCTTATTATGACGAGCAATCTTCATCTCTGGAGTATATGCATCGAAAACTGCCTGGTTGTGAGTCTTATGATAATCGGTGAAGATCTTGTGCAGCAGAGGATCTGGCTTATAGCCATACATCTGACAAGACTGCTCAGCCATCTTGATACCACCATAAGGCATGAAAGCTCTCTTCAGAGGCTTATCAGTCTGCAGACCAACGATCTGCTCTAAGTCCTTCATGGAATCATCGATGTAAGCTGCGCCGTAAGCGTCAATATCGGAAACAACCTTAGTCTCCATATCCAGGACACCATTCTTAGCGCGGGCTTCCTTCTGCAGCTCCTGCAGACGGCCCCAAAGCTTGTTCGTAGCCTCTGTTGGTCCAGCCAGGAATTCCTGATCTCCATCGTACTGTGTGTAGTTGTTCTGGATGAAATCTCTTACGTCAATTCCATCTACCCAATGGGTTCCTTTAAACCCTCTCCACTGTTCTTTCACTTTTGTCTCCTCTCAAGTGATCGTCGGGACCATATATGAAATGTAAACCGCACCCGACCATTACAGTTAGTAAATAATATTTTAGCTGTCCATCGCAATCGCATATAGCTCCTCCGGTTTCGCTACCGGGGCTGGATTTTCTATTGTTCGAATATAAATACAACAGTTCCATTTCTTTAGCGATTTCAAGCCTTTTGTATATTACAAAGAAATTATGACCGATTCAATACTTTTTGTTAAGAAATTCACAAGTACTAAAAATAATACATGTATACAATCCTACTGTATACAATTTTACAATCCTTTTACCAAAGTTAGCGTGAATTTGTATAGTTCATTTGAAGAATATGTTGAGGGCATTTCGATACGCCTGTTGCTATTTCTCAGTTTTTATTCTGATTTTATACCGTCTTTTATTCTGAGTTTATATCATCTTTTATCCTGAGTTTATATCAACATTTATTCTGAGTTTATATCAACATTTATTCTGAGTTTATATCGTCACAATTCGATATGTCAGTTTCTCCTATTCGTTTTCACTATACAATATTTGCTTTTCACTAAATTTTAGTTTGTGCTACATGTGGTAATTATCATGTCCTGGTGGGAATCTTCTTGCACACCTCAAATCGATTTGTTGCAATTCGACTTATGTTTCGTGCAATTTTCTCTCTTGTGAGTCTCTCGTAAGTATTTGTTAGTCATAACTTACTTCCTCGAATTCATCATATAGGGCAGATTATGTTTTGTCAAATGTAATGTTAGTTGTTCCTTACTTAGTGCAATGTTGTGTGGGGGAGTTCTGTTGGGGAAGCCTTGTGTAGGTAAGCCAGGGTAGCCTGTTCGTGCGGGGGAGTTGCAAGCGGGGTGTGAGTTGGTTGGGTAAGCTAGGGAAACCTGCTCGTGTGGGGAGTTGCGGATGAAAATTTGATCTGTATCATCCAGATTCCGCTTTCCAGCCAAAATAGGCGAAACAATTCATTGGTAAGGCTTCTTCTCGCGGCCAAGTTCAGTGTGAATTCGCCTTTTACCCACGCGTCAGCCGATCTGGGCGAAACATACTAATCACGAAATTGGTGTGTATCGCCCAGATTTTGCTACAGAATGTAAAAGGGCGAAACGTAAGCCAGTTCCCCTGGCTAATCGCGACCAGAGACTCGGCCGGTATCATCCAGATCCCGTTTTCCGGCCAAATAAGGCGAAACAATTCAAATAGTAAGGCAAGTTCTCGCGGCCCAAGTTGGAAATAGTTCGCCTTTTACCCCCGCGCCAGCCAATCTGGGCGAAACATACTGATCGGCAAATATTTGCACGTGGGCCTGTTTTCATTCATTAATCGAATATATTCTATTCCAAATACACATTTTGATGATGTTGTGGTCAAAACTATATAGATGCCTTTCTCATCCTTTTTTCATTCCTATATCATTCCTTTTTCATCCCTTTTCATTCCTATATCATTCCTTTCTCATCCCTTTTTCCTCCCAATGAAGGGGCACAATTTGGGGAAAAAGAAAAAGAAGATGCACTTGGCACCTTCTTCACCTCTCAACAATCTAGAATTGTATATTTGAATTTCAGTAGCTCAATATTTTAGATTTTCAACTAAGACTCTCACCCAAAATTTCAGCCTTAATTTTCACCTAGAAATCCTACATAGAACTTCATAACAAACAAATCCTGCATAGAACTTCATAATAATTCCTACATAGAACTTCATTATAAATCCTGCATAGAACTTCATTATAAATGCTATCTTGGAACTTCATTCAGCCCGCTCTCAGAACTCCGCCTCTAAAACAAGAGACAGTTGTTCTCTCAGCTTGTCCATCACCTGATTGGTTTCTGGATTCTCACTAACATACTCAGTCAGGGTCTTCAGATATCCCTGCTCCACTGCTATCTCACGACTCTTCTTGTATACCAGTTCAAAAGCCAGACAGCAATGACTGACAATATGATCCGCCGCTGTGAATTTGCGATCCCTCGGAACCACATGATGCTCCAGAATTGCAGGCATGACATCGGCCGTCACACAGCTTGTTCGAATTTCCTCTTCTGTCGTATTGATGATGTCTGTCAGAGGTGTCTCCACATTCACGCGAAAGATATCCACCTTATCTGCATCTCGTAGGATATTGCAGAACATGGCCTCACGCTCAGAGATGTCATCTGGGATACGAAGAGCCGAGTGCACACTGATTGCTAGCTTGATTATGTGGCGCCACTCATCTGACTCGGCTTTGTGTTTACCATCCAACTTTTCATCTAACGCGGTGTCCACTTTATTGTCATCAGCGCAGCCTTCCATGCCGACTTCTGTTTCGTCATCGCCAGTCCCGTCTCCCGCAATCAAATAGTCTGAGAGACTACCGAAATGTCCATTTGGCATGGCCCTAAAAACGGACTCCTCCACGCCATAATCCTCAGGGAAAAGCACCTGACAGCTCATCAAAGCATGGGCAATAGACTGGCTATCCACAAAGGTTCCGTAGCGACGCACCTGCTCGAATCGGCCTACATCATGAAGCATTCCAAGGATCCAAGCCAGATCGCAGTCCTCCTGGGACAAGCCTAGAGAATGTGCCACCTGATCTGCCACCTCAGCCACATGGTAAGTATGCTCGATCTTCAGAGCAATCTTCGGATCCTTCGAATCATATGCATCTGTATATTTTCCAAACACGTCCTGGACGTGCTGACGATCAATCTTCAAATTATATCCTCGTTCCTACCTATTTTGCTATTCTACTGCTGCCTGCCATTTTGCTTATGCATCAGAATCAGCCACATGGTCTACATTTCTATGCATTGCGCCTACTGCTGCATGCCCTTCAATTCGTTCACCATGGCGATGTCATCCGCAGTGACCTTCATATTCGCCTCAATCGGATCCTCGCCCGGCTTCAGTACGCGCATCTCAATCAGAGTCCCCTCTGGCAGCCCGCTCATAATCACGGTTGCAAGGAACTTCGCAGCCTTGGGATGATTCTGCGTGAAGCGATTCTTCATCTGCATGATCTTGAATAAATTGCCTGGATTCATTGCCATAATACTCTCCTTCGCTGCCTCGCAGCGTAATTCCTACTCACTCTATCAGGACGCAGCTTCTCTGTCGCAGTCGCCTGCAGTTCTGTTGTAGTTCCCACTCGCTCTATCAGGACGCAGCTTCTCTGTTGTAGTCGCCTGCAGTGCTACTGCAATTCGCGAACCTTCTCATAGACTCTGGCTAAGGGCAATCCCACTACATTGTAGTAGTCTCCCTCGATGCGGTCAATGAACTTGCCGAAGCTGCCCTGGATGCCGTACGCTCCAGCCTTGTCCATAGGCTCATCCGTGTTGGCATATTCCCGGATCTCCTGCTGACTCATTGGGATGACGCGTACATCTGTCACTTCGTGAAATGTAGACCGCACTCCACCCTGGATGATTGTCACGCCAGTATAAACCTGATGCAGTCGTCCCTGCAGGGAAGCAATCATCTGGTATGCATCTTCGTGGGTTTTGGGCTTGCCAAGGATCTTTCCGTCACAGGCCACCACTGTATCTGCGCCGATCACGATTGCAGAGTTTGCATCGAAAATAGGAACTTGGTCTACATTTTCCTCAGTAGGCGCTAAGAGTGGGCTTTCGGACTCGGAGGCCTCGATCATGTAAGTGCCCCAGTTCAGAGCCACGTCCTCGGCCTTCTGGCAGGAAAGTTCCTCCACCACCAGGGCTGGATCGGTTTCTGTGATGCGCTCCTCCACGCGGCTTGGGATTACCAGGGGATTGACGCCCATCTGTTCTAAGAGTTCCTTGCGGCGGGGCGAGCCCGAAGCCAGGATAATTGTATGCTGAATCATGTGCATTCCTTTCTTGATTCTAATGATTGGTGGTCAATAGCTCAGTTAATGAAGTCTATTGTAAATTCTTGTAGTCGAAGTCGGTATGTATCGTCTTTTTCCAGCTTACCAGCCAAATTGGGTGAAACATGCTATCCGGCAATTCGGCCTGTATCGCCCATTTTCGGCTTACCAAGCAAATTGGGTGAAACATACTCTTCTGTATGACTTGTTCTCGCGGCCATACTCGGCTGGTGTTCGCCTTTTTCTGACGCGCCAGCCAAATTGGGCGAAACATGCTATCCGGCAATTTGGCCTGTATCGACCATTTCCAGCTTACCTACCCAATAAGGCGAAACACTCGCCCCGCAGCCCTGTATCACTCGCCCTTCACCGCAGGTATCACCTGGGCCAGTACAATCGCCAGGAACATCAGTCCGCCACCAAGCATCTCCGTTGCCGTCATGGTCTGGCCCAGGATAATCCAGCCAGACACCGCGGAAATCACCGACTCCAGGCACATGAGGAGGGATGCGACCGCTGGATTCAGGTCCTTCTGCCCCACAATCTGCAGGGTATAGGCCACACCACTGGACAGGATTCCAACATATAGAAGGGATGGCATGGCCTTCATGACGCCCGCCAGCTCCGGATGCTCGAAGATCAGCATCAGAACTCCCGACTCCAGCCCAGTCACTGCGAACATAATACAGGACAGCACCACGCCGCGGCAGCGAGGTGACCAATGGTCCACCGTAAGAATCTGCATCGCGAAGAGTAGGGCGCAGACCAGAACCAGGCTATCGCCAAATGTAAACCCTACGTCACTCTTGCCGAGAAGGCAGAGCATGTACAGTCCCAGTAGTGACAGAGCCGCGCAACCCCAAATGTAAGGCTTCACCTCATGGCCCATGAATAGTCCCAGAAGAGGGACAATAATCACATAAAGCGCAGTGAGAAATCCTGCTTTCGCCACAGAGGTGTATGCGATTCCAAATTGCTGGAAATTCGTCGCGGCGGTGAGAACCGTGCCCGTTATGATGCCGCCAATTAGCTCAGCCTTGGTCACTGGACCAATCATGTGAACCTGGCGGATGGAGCGAGTATCTGCATCCATGGCATCTGCTTTTTGCTCAGCAGCTGCTATATCAATCGAATCCTTTTCTTGGACAACTTCGACTTGTTTTCCATCGAGTAGCCCAACTCTCTGCTCCTCGTTCTTAGTTTTTCTCTTCCGCGCAGAACTCATCCGCTCTAGGATGATAGCCACCGGTACCAGAAAAGCCGCTCCGATGAAGCTTCTCAGTGTGGAAAATGTCAGTCCGCCGATATAATCTGCCCCCTTGGCCTGCGCCACGAAAGCAGTTCCCCAGATAAGGGATGCAATGAAGAGACTGATGGATCCCTTCAACTGATTTTTACTATTGCTATTTTTTGTCACGATTATCCTGTTTCTCCTGTAATCTTTTCTATATCCGATGAAGTGGATGATTAATATTCGGTTGGCTAATCGATCTGAATTCACACCGTTCCATAGAGTATAGTTAGCGTATCCGCATACATCCACCATCCATTTCAGAACTATATCTAATAAGATGAATCATATTTATTAGAATTCCACTAGGGTGAATTCTATCATAAATCCATCCATCAAATTGCGGAATCCGTGTTTTTTTTATCAATTCTTTACGATTCAGCCCAACTCCATTCAACTCAGCAAGCGGACTATGCCTCCACAACTCGCCCTAGTTCCAGTGGAAGTGCTTCTATTCTTTCAATTTAACATATCCACATCAGTAACATCACGCCTCATCGGCTTCTCACTCTCCCACAAAAAGACTGCCTCAACAAAAACTCCCCCCAACAAAAAAGACTGCCGTCTCCACCAACGATTACCCGTCATTGGAGACTCTGCAGTCCATTTCAACTCGGTTTATATTTGTGATCAATCCTTCTAATTTAGAAGCCTCTTCTCACCCTGGCAATCAATCCCTCCAATCAGAGGCCTCTTCTCACCTGATCGATCAAGCCTTCCAATGAGCGACTTCTGCTCTCAGATAGTCCTCGAAAGCGTCCATGCCCTCGCCAGTCTTAGCAGAAACAGGGAAGATGTGGATGGCTGGATTCAGTCTCTTCACACGCTCAACGCACTTGTCCATGTCGAAGTCGAAGTATGGAAGCGCGTCCACCTTAGTCAGAACAAGAGCGTCAGACTCCTGGAACATCAGTGGGTACTTCAGCGGCTTGTCGTCGCCCTCTGGGATAGAGAGGATCATCACCTTCAGACCCGCGCCGGTGTCAAACTCAGCAGGGCAGATCAGGTTGCCGACATTCTCCAGGAAGACCAGGTCCAGGCCGTCATAATTCATAGCGTCCAGTGCGCGCTTACTCATACCTGCGTCCACGTGGCACATGCCGTCGGTGTGGGCCTGAATTGCAGTTGCGCCCATGGACTCGATCTTGATAGCGTCCACGTCAGAAGCGATGTCCGCCTCCATGACGCCGATTTTCATCTCGGACTTCAGGTCGGTCACGGTCCTAGACAGCAGTGTTGTCTTGCCTGATCCAGGGGAGCTCATGAGATTTACCATGAGGGTTCCTCGGGACTTCATCTCCGCGCGGAGTGCGTCCGCGTCACGGTCATTAGACTCTGTGACAGATGCATTTAATTCGATAACTTTCATTACTTCACCTCGTAAATGTAAACCAATCCTCAATCTGCTACCTTGCTTAGCTTTGCCGCAGATCGCTGTCGGAATTATATTTCCTACAAATGCAAACCAATCCTCAATCTACTACCTTGCTTGCCTCAACTGCATCAACTAGCCAGTTGATCCAAGCGTCGAAACCGTCGCCAGTCTTCGCAGACAGTGGAAAGATCTCCATCTCAGGATTCAGCTCGCCCACATTCTTCTTCAGGCGATCCAAATCGAAGTCGAAGATCTCCTTGGTGTCGTACTTATTAATCAGGAGGACGTCGCCTACAGTGAACATCAGCGGATACTTCAGTGGCTTGTCGTCGCCCTCTGGAACAGACAGGATGACAGCGCGCTTGTTGGCTCCCACGTCGAACTCAGCTGGGCAAACCAGATTGCCGACATTCTCCAGGAATACGATATCCAGGTCGTCTAAGCCCAGTCCATCGAGTCCACGATCAGTCATGTCCGCATCCATGTGGCAAGAGCCGCCAGTGTGGAGCTGGATAGCCTTCGCTCCAGCCTCGGTTACAGACTGTGCATCCACGTCAGAATCCACGTCAGCCTCCATGACACCAATCTTATAACGATCCTTCAGTGCACGGATGGTACGGCAGAGTGTTGTGGTCTTACCAGCTCCAGGAGATGCCATGAGATTCACCAGGAATACACCCTTCTCCTGTAACTTCTTACGTACCTCTGCAGCTACGCGGTCGTTGTCTTCAATCACTCTCTCCTTGGTCTCAAGGATTTCAAATGCGCGATCACTCATACTCTATGTCCTTTCCATATTTTCAACCTCTTCCGCCGAATACCGTGGATCACCAGGATTCACTTAGAAGTTGTATCGAAACTATTATCATAACTACACCGACTCGTATATCTATTAGATATTTGGTACATTATGGCATCTGTTAATAAAATAACAATCACATTGTATCATGGTCTGACCAGAAATTGAATGTCTAAATTTGTATACATTGATAATCCCCAGTTGAGACGGCTTAGGGAAGTTGATAATGGAGTAATGCCTGGCTAGCCAGGAACTCCATCTGCCAGAGGCTGCTGGCAGGTTAAGTAATTTCCGGTCTGCTGGCTAGCCAGGAACTCCATCCATAGAAAAACCCCAGGCAACGCAGCGCCTGGGGTGTCTCTTGTGTGTAACCAGATTCATTATAGTTATGCCACAAAAAGAAGATTAAATACTTCTACGGATACAATGTAGAGGGTCGTATCCGACATACTTAATAATCTAATGCCTGTAACTTAACGAACAGATTAGGGATGTTCAAATCCTAATTTCATTGAACTTGAATACATTGTACCACAAAAAATATCGAAGTCTACGAAATATCTACGAAAATTATTTGTTTTTTACGGAATCGTTCCCTAAAAGTGTTGATTTTATGCCACTTTTCTCCTATCCATTTTCTGACAATTCCATTATTGGAAATTTCCAATGGATCTTGTTGTGGTTGAACAGGTTGATTTCGGTAACTTGGTAAGGCGATTCCTTGTTGTAATACTGCAGGCAGTACAGGCTAAGCGTAATCTTGTTACCATGATTATTTATTCTGTGTCTCTCCTGCCAATTTTGTTGAATAGACATACCTCTATGCCACCCGCCCTGTTATCTTTTATTCCTGGGATTACTATTCTGTGTCTCTTCTACCAATTTTGTTGAATAGGCATACCTCTATGCCAACCGCCCTGTTAGCTTTTATTCCTGGGATTACTATTCTGTGTCTCTTCTGCCAGTTTTGTTGAATAGGCATACCTCTATGCCAACCGCCCTGTTGTCTCTGAGTCCTAGATTCACTATTCTGTGTTTTTTCTGGCTAATATGTAGAATAGACCTATTTTTTAGTAAGAAATAATTGTTCCAACCACTTTGGAGCAGTATTTCATATGCCTATTTCAATTATCCTGAATTATTCACCGAAGTTCGGTGAATGCGGGTGAAACCCGCATAGATACTACAGTTGCAGATTTTTCTACTTTCATCTTTCAAGTGAATAGAAAAAGGACCAGATCCCTGGTAAAATCTAGG
>Ga0256405_10005019_pt1 | contig 23649 bp, 21 predicted proteins | sample RumenRJG_02DNA_FD_189096 | JGI IMG/M metagenome (GOLD analysis project Ga0256405, IMG submission 189096) | Bovine rumen microbial communities from Lethbridge, Alberta, Canada - RJG_02 | ecosystem: Host-associated > Mammals > Digestive system > Stomach > Rumen | place: Canada: Alberta... | reverse complement strand
GGCGCGTGCAGGGTGGCCGGAGGACTCCAGTCAATCGGAAGAATCGCGATGCCTGACGAAATCATCCTGTCACTGCGCCAGCACGGTTACGAGGCGGAAACGGAGAATCCGTTCTGGCAGGATATCGAAGTACCCCAGGAGTCTACAGCCGTTGTATCCCTTATTCGCCTCCTTTGGAAGGAGATGCGCGACCAAGTCGCAGACATACCGCATAACTGCTGCATCTATCCCAAAGACAGAAGCGTGGCTGAGATCATGGAGATAATCGGCAAGGCCTTTGCGACGGACGCTTTCCATTCGCTCGCCCTGTCAGGGTACTGCGTCACCAAGGAAATGGTCGAAAAGGGGGCGGCAGGCAGTCCCGAAGACGAGGATGACTCTTCCGCCGAGCCTGACTGGGACGCCGTTACCGTCCAGGCATACGACGATGCATACCAAAAGGCAAGGACGGATATCATCGACAGCCTGACGGGCGGTGATGAGCCAGCCGCGCTGATTAACCGCGTAGAGGGCTGGCATTCCTCCATGCAGCTGTACCTGTGGGTCATGGGCTTCAGGAGAGGGGGAGAGTCCAGCGGATTCCGGAAAGAGGACATCACCTTGCAGGAGTCGATGTACATCCCTGCGGAACCGGGAGCGATACCCGAGGCGATGAAAGTGCTCTCACAGTTGCTCGTCGGCGAGAAGGACTCTTTCGTACGTGCGATACTAGGCCACTTCTTCATCGCCTATATCCACCCGTTCACGGATAACAACGGGGTGATAGCCCGTCTGTTCATGAACAGCCAGTTGGTGGCGGGAGGATACCCGTGGACCGTGATCCCAGGCTGGAAGGCGGACCTGTACAACGATGCGCTGGAGAAGGCCTGCACGATAGGAGACATCCATGACCTGGCCCATCTGGTGGCCGAGTCGATCTACCGAAAGGACATTACGGTGGATTCAGAAGAGTAACTGGATTATCATACGAACCTAGCGGACGGATGCCTTCGGAATATCACCCCAAAGTGTCGTGTAGTGCGGACTCTGGTGATCCCGGCTCATCTTGATCTCTCCGCTGCCCTGTGAGCCGAGAAGAACCGCGCCACGGCCGAACGTCTTATGGATGGAGTCGATGCTGAATGACAGCTTCGACTCCTTTTCCAATGCATCCATGTCAGAGAAGAGGGAATGGGCGAAGCCTTCCTCCTGTACGAGCCTGGTGATGATGACTCCGGCTTTCTTGTAGCCGTAGCCGTCCCGGAAGATGTCCCGGCAACCTTCCATCGCATGCCTGATGAAGGTCCGGTGGTCTGCCGTGCCGTCAGGTATGACGACATGGCGGCTGCTGAAGGCCTGAGGAGAGTCCTGCTTGAAGCGATTCGTCATGGCGAAGACGACCATCTCCAGGGCTATGGAGTTCTGCGCTCGTAGCTTCGTGACGGCACTCTCCGCGAAATTCGCGACCTGCTCACTGAGCTCCTGCAGCGTCGTGATCTCCTTACTGAAACTCCTCGATACGCAGATGGTTTTGCGCGGTACGATCATGTTCTCCAGCGCGATGCAAGGAATGCCCTTCAGCTCCTTCCATGTCCTGTAGCCGGGTAGGTGGAAGAGCATCCTCACGGTGGTTTCCGGCAGGGACACGTAGTCCCAGGCGGTCCGAACGCCCATAGCCTCAAGCTTACGCATCATCCGCCTTCCGATGCCCCAGACATCATCGGCCGGAAAACTCTTCAATACCTTCTCGATGTCCTGCGGCCGGTGCATGTAGCAGCCTCCCTTCAACTTGGGGTATTTCTTGCAGAGTTTGGAGGCGATCTTTGCGAGAGTCTTGGTCGGCGCGATACCTACGGACACTGGGATGGATGTCTGTCTCCAACACTCCCAGGAGATCTCCTTGGCGTACTGGTCGAAGTCCAAGTGCATCCCGTCCAGATCCAGAAAGGCCTCGTCGATGGAATAGACCTCGATAGAAGGGGAGTAGTTCCTCAAGACCTCCTGCACCCTTCGTGACATGTCGCCGTACAGCGCGAAATTCCCGGAGAAGACATGGACATGGTTCCTTTCCACGATGTCCCTAATCTTGAAAAGGGGATCGCCCATCTTTATGCCGAGCGCCTTGGCCTCGTTGGAGCGGGCAACCGCGCAACCGTCGTTGTTGCTGAGCACGATGACCGGCCTCCCGTTCAGTTCAGGACGGAAGACTCTTTCGCACGAGGCAAAGAAATTGTTGCAGTCGGCTAAGGCGTACATTTATAAATGGTTGCGATGCTTTACTTGGTGAAATTATTACACCGATGTTGGTGAAGTTTTTTCACCATCACTTGCGAACTTTCTTCGCAGGGGGGATGTGAACTATCTTCACACCTTCTTGATGACCCAGGTGACAACGCCCCAAATAAGGAAGTCGTTGTCCGGGCCGACGGGGATTGGTTTATACTTGGTGTTCTTCTCATTACAGGGCAGCAGGACCGCACCGTCCTCGTGGATCTCCACGCGTTTGACCGTGTACTCGCCGTCGATGAAACAGACCGCCTTGCAGTTGTTGTATGCCTCGACGGCCCTGTCCACGATGATGATGTCGCCCTCGTCCATGTCCGCGTCCACCATCGACACGCCGTCGATACGGAAGAAGAAGGTCGAGGCGCTGTGCTGCACCAGCAGCTTCACCAGGTCCAGCTTCTCCTTCACCTCCTCGGCAGGAGAGGGGAATCCGGCCTTGACTGGGCCCAGCATCGTCACAACCAGGCTGTCGGTGTCCGTAATCGGGTAGGGTTTCATCGGCAAAAAGGTAAATCAGGGGACAAAGGTAAGGAGAGAATGTGCCAAGTTATGTCACTTACGGTCATTCTCCGGATAAAACCTTCTTCGCCCGTGCGAGGATCTTGTCCGAGTCGTTCAGCAGGTCGTAAAGTGCGTCTTCGGAAAGGACACCGCGCTTGATTTCGGCCGGGATCTGACCGGCCTCATCGGCCTCAAAGTCCTTCTTCCAATCTCCGGACTCCATATAATCCTTGAGCGCGTCCAACTCGCTCTTGAAATCCTCGTATTCGTCGATAGCCTCTTCCAGGGCGGCCATTACCCTTGTAACTTCGTCATAACGGTCCTCCATGAGGCTGACACGCTGGATCAATTCATCGTTCTGCATATTGGTTGTGTTGGTTTGGTTAGTTTCTCTTTCCCCTCAAAAGTATCATAGTATCATAGTATCACGATAAGTCCTGCGATCAGGGCCGACGGGATAGCTAGCACCATGCCGATCAAGGCCCCCTTGATGTGGAACCAGTAGTCGTGGTAGTCCTTCACCATATCCTCAGTCCCTTTGATCACGAAATGCGGGTCATGGCAGAACCAGATGCAGTCCAGCACGACGGCGTCGAACCAGTTTACGCCATTCCAGAGCGCATAGGCCATGAGAGCTCCGCACCAGAAGGTAGTGCATCCGTTGACATAGCGGACAAGCAGGCCCAGCAATACGCCGAACATGATGAGCGCAATGATCTTTTTCGCGTAGAAGACCGGTCCTCCAGGACGATTGCTGTCATCTACGAGGCCCAGCGTCCGGCAACGCTCGATAATGGCCGAGGGATAGTTGAAGATCGTCTTCACCGGGTCCCTGGACATCAGGCACACGAAGATCGTGAAAATAGTACAGGCAATCAGTGACTCAATCAGAAAGGTCATTTTCTTGTTTTTGTTCTTTCCCTTCTTTCTCCTGTTTCATACTCTTCAGCTCTTCCATGTAGCTCGCCGTAATAACGCCGGAAGGCAAGGCAATGATGGCAACACCGAATAGCGAAGACAACATACTAACAAAGCGGCCTATATCCGTCACTGGAGTCAGATCGCCATACCCGACGGTCGTCAAAGTAACAGTAGCCCAGTATAACGCATCAAAAAAGTCCTCAAACGTTGTGGCGCCAGTAACAGGATTCACATGCGGCTCGGCGTTGAACATAATCAGTGCTGTGATGAAAACATAAAAAACAGCAATGCCCAGAACAGTCAACAAGACACCTTTTTCCTTCTGGACAACCCTTCCTAATACTTGAATCTTATCCGAGTAGCGGAATAGCTTGAAAATGCGTAGGATACGCAACAAACGCGTCACTCGGAAGATCTTGAAACTCCGGCCAAGGACACTCAAACCTGGAAGGATGGAGAGCATATCCACGATAGCCCATCCTGTGAACGGATAAACGACGAACGACCTGCTCTTCATACCAAGCCTATAGTCAGCCGTAATCCAACGCAGGATATAATCCAGGATAAAGAGACTAACCGTTATGATCTCTATCGTCTTGAATACCGGGTAATCCATCTTGAACATCAAAGGAACAATGCTGGCTACAATCGCCACCAGCATCACACAGTCATAGACAAAACTAATTCTATCGTTTTCCTTTGCCTGTTCAATGATTTCGTAAACTCTTTTTCTCATCACTCATTGTTTAATTATCTCGTTGGAGTAAGTGAGGATCATTCCATGTGGTAGGTTACACCTGCTGCCCGGACTCAGCCGATACTTGTGCTTCCCGGGTAAAGATCGAATCGATAACGATATCATTGGCCACGTCATCGTCATCTAACCTGAGCAGCGTCATCAGATATTCGCGTTCGGACCTAGAAATAACCCCGTCCACCTCGGAGATGGCCTCAAAAAGGGCATACATAGCAATCCTGTAAGTCTTGTCAGCCTTAGGATGAACATCCTGAAGCAGGATTGAAATAACACTCTCCTCCATCGGAATATCAATCTGTTCCGAGCAGTTGGCGATATATGGTACAAGGCCGTCCAGATTAATTATGTCTGTCGGGATTGCTTTCAGTCGCTGATAACTGATGAAATAATCAGGGCGGAAGAATTTCACGAGCATCAATAGCAGAGCAATGCCTTCTGGACAGTTAAGTCGAGTGCTGTGATTCAATCCCTCATAAGCACGAACAACATCGATCATCAGCATTAACTTAAGATCATCATAGTTCTTGCGACGACGTGTATTCACACGCTCATGAAGGGCAATATGCATCCTTGTGTCGGCAATATACCTATCATAGAAAGACAGAAGCATTGATGTGGTCTGGTCAACCTTCTCGAAGTAGCTCTCCTCAATCCCCTCCGACAAATCATTAGTGAAGACGTCATTTAAAGAACCCTGCTCGTCATCCTGTTCGATTACAGGGGGCTGCACAAGTGTTTCCAGCAGCTCGTAAAAATCAGTGATGCACTCCATATAGCATTATTATTTCAACCATTCTTCCCAACTCGACTGGGCCTCAATAGTTTCCTCAATTCTATTATTGAGATTTGTAAACAAATCATAACCAACCATTGCTTCGACATCGTTTACCGAAATCACGGCATTTTTCACCGGTTGCGATTCAGAGTTGTTCTTAAATAAGAAAGCAATAGAACGGTAATTCTTGCCATCATAGCGTAATACTGCTTTGAAATAACCATCTGGAACAACCACACTGCGATCACCGATAGTACCGTAACTATTGTCAAGAACATAAGGTCCGCAGACTACCCAAACATTTCCATACTTTACAGCCCAATCACGGACGTATTTCTCCAGAGAATGCCATCCCTTTCCATTAAGGTCATGATTCTGTGGACAAATGTTGGTAAGGAAGAAACTCTCATTCATGGCCGTCTGAGACCATTTCATGTCAGCCGATGGAGCCATATGACCCTTATCCCATCCGGTCTTGCTGTAGTCTTCGCGCATGGCCTGCCTCTCCTTGAAGTCAAGGTCCATGCTGAAGCCACGCGCCCTCGGAACTTGTCCAGCAACTTCTTCAGCAGTGAGCTCATATGCGACCCAATTCGGGATAAGACGCTCTGTGTTGTAATTAACCACAAATCCATGATAAACCAGAACGACATCAGAACTCTCTATGGCCGGCAATTCCATTAATCTCTTATTAAGAGGTGGTTCACTCATTCCACGGTGTCCCTGTGCTAGAATCCCAGTTGGGAACAGCACAAGAATAGATAGAATAATGAACCGATGAGGACTCATTCCTTTACATCCTTACGTCTTTATGAATCTAATTTTGCCAACCGTTTTTCCCAGTCATCGATAATCGGGAAGGGGTTGTAAAGCTCAAAAACGCCATTGAAGTATGTAATCTTTTTCCCTTCATTCACACGCTGGGAAAGGAACTCGATAGCCCCATACTTATCAGCGAGCTGCTCGACATACTGAAGTCTACTCTCTCGCAGTTCCTTGAAATGAGCGATGGACTCTTTCAAGACCTCTCTTTCAGCATCCTTCAAGTGAGCTTTCGAGTAGATCTTGATGAGCCTATCAAAAGGCGCTGGCATATAATACTTCTCGAAAAGCAACTGCTCATAGTTATAGCAGGCCTTCTCAAGATTCCCTTCAGCCTCAAATCGTTCAGCAGCTTCTAATAGGCTACGGAAATGACCTTGAAGACGATACACGGGCTCAAGGTCTCTCTTGAAGGATAAGAAGTCGGTTTGCACTCTCTCACCAGTAGAGGATTGATAGAAATCAAACTCAGGGATACGGTGGCGGATAACAGCTTCAAACACCTCTCCCAATACTTCTCTTCCCTCAAAAGAAACACGCTCAGTAGGAAGAATGACTTCGGGCTTATTCCCAGTCAAGCGGATCATACGCTTCTGATATTCAATCTCGTCAGGAAACTTATCTACGGCGAGTTTGGTCACCCTCAGTTCATTTTCTTTATCACCCCTCTTGCTATATAGGACCATCAAGCGCTTATATGCATGATGTGCCGGATAACCGAGCTGAATACAATCCTCGTAGGTGGCAATGGCCTCGTCAATCAGTCCGTCTTTCTCTTGTTGAATTCCCCTGTTGTTAAGTTCAACTGTCGGGCCCAGTAGCTCTGTTGGCAGCGGTCCTCCAGGACGCGTCTTGAATGTATTCCCAGACATGAAGGGAGTAGGTCCAGGAGTAGCCGAAGGGGTCAACCCAGTAGCCCCACTGTCTGTTAGGTCAAACTCATCATATCCCCTATGTTTTAGCTCATTCCGGTATTTCTCTCCACGTACAAAATCTTCTTCTCCAGGTACAGGGAAGGGAACTATACTTGTCAAGATTCCGGTAACAGAAGCCTTAATACGACAAGGGAACTCGCGCATAGCTAGCAGAGGATCGATGTTTTTGATGATAAGGCGCGAGAAAGACTCCTTGTCGAAGAATACCGAATAAACATAGTCGTCACCATCCTCTCCGGTAGCTCTATTAACTCTCTGGGTATAACCGGATATCTGAATATACTTGATATTACAGTTGACGTTGAAGAATCGTGATGCAACAAGGAAAGCGAGACCACAGATGCATTGGATGTAGTCCAACTGGACTTCCTTCTGGGTCTTCTGTTTGAACGATACGTTTCCTGAAGGGAGGTATTCCGCCTTCCTTCTAGGTATTTCTTCGACTTCCGGCAGATCTAGATCAACATACAGCGTATCATACTCCTGGTCAAAGGAAAAGTCCAATCCGAATCCGCCCGGAATCTCTTCATTGAGCTTCAAATCTTCATCTTTCAAGCCCTCGATAATAAACTCGGGCTCGCAGGTCAAGAACAAGTCAAGTGGCTTCTTTTCATCCAGATAATCAACCAAATACTCTCTGTCCTTTTCCTTCCTAATACGCTCTTGCTCCTTGTTGAAATCATCCTTGCGCTCTTGCCACGCCTTCATCTCATTCGCATAGGCTGTAGGAAGATTCTCTTCTACATATTTCTCTCTGTCTGGTTTATTCTTCCACCAGAATAAATGGACTATCTTCTCCTTCGCTTCTTCCTCCAGTTTCTTCCGTATATCATCCTTATTAGGTTCCGCCTCTGTAAAAGGAAGGGGAGTGTAGTGCTTTTGAACTACACGTGAAAGGGCAGTCTCGATTTCAGACTCCAGTTTAAGCTCAGGAGTTTTCTTGTAAAGCTCAGTGAACTTTTGCGTTTCCTCATTGACCTCATCGTAGGTCATCCGGGTCAACTGAGCAAGATGGGTCTTGTACTGAGGATTAGCTTTGGTTTTTCGAATTAGTCTCTGTTTGACAGCCTCATCAGTAATCGGAAGACCGAGACTATCTGTAAACGAGAAAGCCACGCTTCCAGTGTGGTCCATGTTCATGCTAACTCTGAAGTTCTCATCGTAAGAAGATCGGCTACTTGGAGTATAGGACGAAGAACTGTATAAGCTTGAAGCATAAGACGGCTTTTGAGATGTGGTAGCCGATCCACTAATTTTCTGGCGGCTATATATACCGGTACCAGGGATGCCTGCACTAAGATACGTTCCCTTGGGCCCAATGGTGACTTTTGCACCTCGTGGTCCAATGGACGTACTGATTCCGCTCTTGCTAAGATTGATGGAAATCCCTGGAGCAATCTTTATCCGTTTTCTATATGACCATGCCATTGAATGTAGTTTTACGTGCTAAAATAACAATTATTATGAATAAGTCTCGAGCTCTATATCATTATTCTTCAATATACTACGATGCCAGCCATCAAATAAAGATCTTCAACTTGCTGTATGACACTGGAAACACGAATAGTGAATTAGAGCACACAATATGTGAGTCTGAGCAAAAACTTATCGTTTACAGGTACTTTTCTTCATCCTTTTTTATATTTCTGGCGGAGTTTGTCTATGGCTTCTTGGGTTGCTGGTGCTGGTGGCTGATAATAGTCAAATTCCAATCCGGTAATATAGAGCACTACGTCATCAGGATAATTCTCTTTGAGAAAGACGTAATTGTCAAGATAGACACGTTCATAGAAATCGACCTGGTCAGGAAATAGCATCGATTCAGAGATAATCGTCTTGTTCAAGACAACATTCTTCGTCCTCTGACCGAAGATGACCCCATCTGGACAGGTGCCGACGAAGTCGATTGCACCCTCTTCAGCGAGTTGGTCCCACTGGCTAACATCCTTGAGGTCTTCGGGTTCAATAACGTGTGAGAAGTTGCTCCAGAATCGACTCATAAAAAGATGAATCAGATCCTCCGGAGATATGTCATCCCGCTTGATAATACGCTCACGGTAACGTGCAAAGAAATGCGGAGGGTAGATATATACGTAGTCATTCTTCAATCCGACAATGACGCAATACAGCCCTTCCGGTCTGACATATATGCAGTAGTAATGACAGAAGGGTTTACTCCATTGGCCTCGCTTCATGGCCGTGAAATTGACAAAGAAGCGATTGTTCTTCTGGACAGTCTTGCATTCGTAATAACGTATGACCGGGAACTGTCTTGATTTCAATACCAGAGACTTATACTTCTGATAGCGATAATCAGCGATATGTTGTGCATTGGGGAGGTCGCTCAGGAGTTCCTGGGCGACTTCTTCAAGCGTCATCGAATCAACTACCATAAATCTCAGAATATGAAATTATCGTTTATTTCCCATTGGGGTATAAATCAACTGGAATCGATCACCGGTTCCCGGAGAAGGCCAGTCATGACTACTGGAGCCTGGATGCCAGTTTTTTAGTGGATTTCCTCTTTTGTGCTTATGTCCTGGCTGATTTGTTTTAGGAATATGCTTTTTAATAGTCGAAACAGAGACTCGGAGTGCTCCGCTTGGCGCATTTGTAACACTCATCTTGCAATCCACGATAGTCCCAACAGAATAGGGGTGTTTCGACTGCACATCATATTGCCGCCCCTTAGCATCTTCCACTTTATATGAATAGGCCTCATCAGTCTGCTCTACAGCAGCAACCCGGAGGACATAATTACCTGACACACCCTTAAGCTTCGGATCTCCTAAACGCTTCCTTTCTGGGTCAGCGTCGGCCTTTTTCTTACTAATCTTTGCTTTCTCCTTAGTTTTGACTTCAGGTTTAGGTCTCGGCTGTGGTTTCGGGGGCTCAGGTATAAGCGTGGCAAGATCTTGCTTTTTACAGACCGCAGTACTCGACACCACAAATCTGGCATTCACTACAATAAAAGTGATGATACATCTGAGTAACTCTCCTGGCGAATAATGCTCCTTGGCCACAGAGTTATACTCTTTCCCGTCAGCATCCACCAGCAGGTATTCATAGCCATTGAATTTAGGAGTCACATCCTTAATCAACAGCTTGTACTTGCCGGAGGCGCCACTACGAAATGGTGCGTCCGGGGTATGAGTAATAATATCCATTCTATTTCTTTCCGCCGAGGAAGGATTCTTTCATTTTATATAGACTAACACCGTTGAAAGAGAAGTATTTAGGGCCCTGACACACACCAGAAATACTACGCTTATTGCGCGGCATAAACTTGGCTGTAAAAACAGGAATCGTATATGTTTCTCCTTCAAAATAAACTTTGTTTCCTTCCGCAACAATAAGATCCATTTTTCGAGGAGTATACGTTATCTTATCGCCCACTTTAACCCCATACTCTTCGAGATTGAAATTGCCAAACTCGGGATCAATGACAGTATCGGCATCGAATAGAGTATCTTCCATCGGTCTGATAAGAGACTCAATATATGAAATTTCGGTATTCGTAAGTTCATACCTTCGATACAGTTCTGATTCGGTCCAGTTCTTCTTGAAATCGAGAATAGGGACAAATCTAAAGTTATCTCGCACAATATGCATTGAAGACAGCGTCAAGAACACAAGATAACGAGCAAATCGTGTGCGGATGTAATCCGCAAAATTGTTCGCCTCTTCCTCGTCTAAGAATGTCCCCAAAACGATGTATGTTTCCGTAACTACTTCGTTCGGTCTTAGAATCCTCACTCTCGTGGTCACATTTGACTTTCCATCTGATGCATTATTCACTCCACCTCTATCAGGATTTAATGTGCCCACGCTGATTTTATATCGGTTAACCAAGTCGTTGTTTTTGCTGACATCTGATGCTTTGATATAACTCTCTCCATCGCTACTTATAAGCTTGATGCAGCCAGCAAAGGGTTTCTCTGTACCTCTTGAAGCAGAGGTAAAGCCAAAAGAATTTCTCGTTAAAACCCACTCAGAGAGGAAACGATTTTCTTTTCTGATGACTTTGTGTATTATATCGACACCAAGATTGTCGGAGACAAGTACGGGGAATTCATTAAGTTTCCTCATACGTCTCGATTCCTCTGTTCCGGTACGTGAAACGAATTCGCAATCACCATTATGTTTGCTATCCCATAAGATGTAGCAAATACCACCAGCAATATCAACATTACTGAAACACTCCCGACTCTTAGGATAGTTATAAATCGATGATAGATGATCGTCATTCATCATACTCTCCCTGAAATCGTCAAGGCCTTTACCTCCAGCGAACCAACGAGAAGGCATGATCATGCTGATATAACTCGGGGATGTCTTCTTTGCGATATTGACGAATAAATGGTATACAGGTTTCGCACTTATCCCGTTGGAACCACCACCATCCATTACTTGATATGGCGGATTTCCAACTATAGCATTGAATTTCATATCGTTAATATTGTTGACTTTCCAATAATTAGCACCGTTCTTCACCTTAGTGATGAAGAGGTCTGGCTGGTTGGTGATTTTGTTGATGAGGTCTTCGAAGTACCGGGCGTTGACCTTAGCATTGCGGAAGCCGCGGAGAGTCCTCTTTGTGATACTCTTTGCCATCTCGGTTTTGCAGATGACGAAGATGTGATTCCTAAGAACGTCGTCCCATATCTGATTCTGTGTCTGGACCGGAACGTCCGTGGCCAGCATATGGGTATCCCGGTAGGCCTGTAGTTTCTCCGCAAAAACGCTGAAGGCCATAAATAGCGGGTAGAGACCGGTCTTGGAGTTGATTTCCAGGATGCGGGTGTTGGGGTCTTTGAAGACCTTGGCTGTCACCTCGCCGTGGTCCACGAAGCGTGGTTTGACGCCTTCGGTCTGCATATCGGTATCGAAAAAGACCTGACCGCCGATGCAGTCACCGATGTGCATATTCACCACTCTCCACGGGGTCAATACGGTTTCCTTGTCAGGATTGCGGAAATAGGAAAAGATGCGAGCTATCTCGCGGGTGCGCTCAAGCGGAGGCATTTCGTCTGCTACACGGACGAGGTCACGGTAGTTGCGGCTGACGGCTCGGAACATATCCGGGTCGTAGTACGGGACAAACTCGGCAAAGAGTTCTTTGGTGACCCCACGCGGCATAAATTCTTCCCAAGACTGGTCGTCTATGAGGGAGGCGAAGTTCTCTAGGGTGACTTCCTGCTCGTCGGTGGTCAACTCGGCTCCGTACATCAGCAGCGGAAGACGAATAGAAATCCCTCGTAAAATGGAAATTGCAGCATCTGCGTTTTTCTTTTTCTCTTTAGCCTCTTCAAGTGCTGCGAGTTCCTCTGGCGTACGTTCCTTCTTGGGCTTCTTCTGGATACGTTCCAGCTCTTCGTACTGTTCGTTAGTGAGACCGGATTTTGCCATATCTACATCAGTAGAGGTATGGTTGGCTTTAGTCGAGCCTATAATTTTGTGAAGTCCTTGGAACTTTGCAAGTGCCTCAGCGTCGAGTTTCCGGAGCATCTCCTGATTGTACAGGCGCGGGTCGTCGCAGCCATTGCGGGTAACACGTGAAATGTAGGCACGCTTGAGCTGCTCCAGCATATTCTCCACGTTGTACGTGGCCATCCGGGTGCCATTGTAGCCGATGACCGGGCAGAAGTTGAGGAATTCGCCCAGCTTGACACGGTCGTTCTCTGAGGTAGTATTCTTGGTCTGGACCTTGGCGGTATCGGCCAGCACCTTGAGAGTGCGGTCCGGGGCGAAGTCAAAGACGTAGCAGTTCTCCTTGCGGCGTCCATCAAGAGTGGTGTACGGACTCTGTACGCGGAAGATGGTCTGCATATAGGCCTTGGCATCCGTGTTATGGGAACCGGCGAGCATCATTACAGCAGTCCAAGGCTTCACGGTGACACCGGTGGTGAGTTTGCCGCAGGAAAGCGTAATGGTTCTGGTTTCTTCCGGGTTGTCGCCCATTGCCTTCTCCACCATATTCAGGGCATCATCGTTCTCCTCCTCGAGGTCGCCATCTCCAGCAACATTTACAATCTCAAATTGACTGAAAATGGGATGTGCCTTGAGCATAGCAGAGAGCGCTCGTGCTTCCTTGACACCTGGCACCATCCAGAGAGTGTGACGGAAGGCGTTGCGGAACTCGACGGTCGAATAGGGATAGTTACTGGTCTCATCATATTTCACGATGAGATCAAGGAAGGCCTGAACGTGTTCCTCATGGATGAAGCGACCTTCCATTCCATACGGCATCGCCCGGTGGTCACGCTCGGGGTCACCTGTCCAGGTGCGGAAGAATTCCTTGAAGTTGAAAGCGGAGTCCTCTATGTCCTCGAAGCCGGAGAGGGCTTTACCAAGATCAAAGGTAAAAATGTTCAAACGAGGCAGACCAGCATACGGGTTGGGGTCGCCGAAGTGGTTCAGGTCCCATTCGGCCTTGGCTCGCTGCTCCATCACGTAGTCCCAGGTGTAGATTTCGTCTTCCTTGTAGTCTTCCAGCAAGTTGAATGGAGTGCCGGATAGATTCAGAACTCTGGTTTTCTCTTTGGTAAGGAGCTTTATTACGTTCTGGCCAAGTTCGGTCTGGGTGCCTTCGTGAGCCTCATCAATAATCAGCAAGTCGTAGTCGGCCTTGAGTATAGCCTGATTCTTGTCGAACTTGCCGCCAGCCATCTCGGCACCTCTGAGGTCCTGCATGGAGGCAAAGTAAACATAATGGGCATCTGGATTCTTTTTTGCGTACTTCTCCAGCAACTCAAACGGTTCACCTTTCTCACGAGAGCCGTAATCGTAGCCGTCCATCATATTGAAGATCTTGTGGAAATCCTCGAACCATCCCTTATCGACAACGGGGCGATGGGTTATTATGATGGTACGGTGGAATTGCATCTCCTTGACTACCTGTAGGGCCGTGAGAGTTTTACCGAAACGCATCTTTGCATTCCAGAGCATGGCCTTGCCGCCGGTGGAGAATTTCTTGACGGTCTTATCGATGGCCAAACGCTGTTCCGGACGGAATTCGATTGACTCGTCTATGCTTTGCATTTCATCGGCCCGGATGGAGTAGCGGCCTTCCTTCGCCGCCTTTATAGCAGCAAGAGCAGTCTCTACACTGCACTCGAACCATTCTCTGCCCTGATGCTTCTGGCTGAAGTCGTGGCGCTTAACGCCAGAACGTAGAAGGATCTCGTGAACCTGCTTATCGTTGAAGGTGGTAATAGTGCCGCCGTGGATGGCAAGGGTCAGTTCAGTGTGCCGGAGGTTGTAAGAGATACCAGCAGTTTTTGTATACTGGTCAATTCGCTTACGGGCAGCAGCATTGAGCTCCTTGCAGTTGGGCTGCAGGGTGGAGTCGGTCGCCTCATCCAACGTGGCCTCGCCAATCTTGACGCATCCCTGGTGTGCAGCATCCGGGATAGTGAAAATATAGATTAGCTTGGCCTTAAGTGTGGAGTAGTACTGCATAGGCCTACTTCTTAATAAGGTCAATAAATTTGACTGGTTTACCTGTCTCCCAGTCCATTATCTTGCAGTAAATGCCATTGTGCCGGCGGATGTCGTCGGTTTCACAGCCTTTACAAGGTGTTCGGATTTCTTCTCCTTCGCCAAACAGAGACGGGATGACTTCCACGTCTTCGTGGCAAGAGTTTGGGATGACGCCCTTTAAGCCATCCATCTGCCAGAAGTTCCAAGAAATGATTTCGGCAATCTCCCTAAGCTGTTCTTTCGTGGGCTCACCTCCGAATTTATCCTGATAGTAATCCGCGAAGGTGTATAGTGCGTTCTCGCGGGCAAGAAGAAGATTGTCGCCCTGCCATTCATAACCGTATGTGGCTTGGTAAGCTTTAACGGCCCAGGGGAACCAGTCTTCCTTTTCCGTGGTATTTTCAGCGACTACGCGGAGTTTGCGACCCAGAAGTCCCACGCGGTCTTTCACGGGGATAATATCGCCGGTGATGGCGTCGTATCGGCTAACAAGATAGGGCGCCTCGCCACAGGTAATCTCCAATCTGGTGTCACTTACATAGTCCTGCCAGGTCTTGCCGTCTTTTGTGGGGAAAGGTATAGGGTCCGGGTTGGTCTTCCAGCCTTTATCGGTTTCCTCATTGAATAGTCCGGCAACACCGAACCATTCGTTGTCTACAAGATTGTTCTGAGAGTTGCAGATCCATGCAGGAGTGAAGACTTCACCCTTATCTCGTGCGCGGGTCTGCTGTTCTTCCTTCGTCTTGCGTACGCGTGGCTGAATGAGGTCGCCGTGCTCGCCGGTTATGGATGCAATAGAAATCTGTTCATTTTCGCCGTATGCCGAACCGAGGGATTCATAGTTATCGGTGGCCCAAATGATGTGTTGCGGCTTTTTGCTGCCGTTTTTAGGACGGCTGCGGTCTATGAGTATGGTTTCCAGCAGAACGGGGTCACGCTGGAGAATATCGTTCTCTCGTATGTCAACTTCGTTACTCATTGAAGCAGGGGATTGGGCTGGGTATAGCTATAATTGACAAATTTAGTGAAAATTGTCTGAAAACGGAGCATCATACCATCTGCGCTTTATCTGAATACAAATAACAGCCCCGAAAGAAGGTCTCCCGAGGCTGTTATCTACTAATTGGACAACCGGCATTCAAACCGTTTGTTGAAATTCCTTATCTTGATCGATGAAATACTTGTTGTCCTTCTTCAACCGATTTCGAAGCGGCAGATAAATGAACATCGGCATGAGTGGATCCGCCCGATCTAAACACAGAGTAATCCGCATCCTCTCCTTTGTCCATCTCAATTTGAATCGCCTCAAGTCGTTGATTAATCATACCTGTGCTGCGCTTGACATCGCCAAGAACGGTCTTCAGGAATTCGGGACTTTCCTTGAGAGAGCCAAGCCACGACTTCAGGTACTGTGCGCTGTCGTTCTTGATGTGCTTGCTAAGCCCGTGTTGACTTGCGATCACGGCAGCAGACAATTCTGCAATGAGCTCCTCCTTCGCATAGCCAGGACTACCGAACGGGTTCTCACCCAACTTCCGGTCCAGTCTGGAATCCGCACCTGTCGCATGAGCGCACTCATGGAGGGTATTCGTGGCAAAGGCCTCGCCATCGATGAACTGCTCCCGGGTCGGAACGACTATCCGGTCCTGGGAAGGGGAGTAGTAGGCCTTGTCTCCCTTTACTTGGTTGATGGGACATAGGAACAGATTCTCGTCAATCATCATGTCGATGACCGGATGACTCTTGAGATCTCCCTGTTGCTGCATCTGACCGGCCGCCAAAGCCTTGAGCTTCTCGTACAACTCCGGACGGGCCAGTTCGAGGTTGGTCTGTGCCGCCACGTTGAACACGTTGTAGACCTGGAGTTTCGGATAGACCTTGTATTTGGCCTGATCCTCCTTGGATAGCTGACGGTAATCGTCATAAGGAATCTTCTCCTTGGTTTGCGGGTTCACGACAGTGAACGTCGTCAGGAATACCGGAAATGACTTCTCGCCTTTGTTGACGCTCACCTGCGGCAGTTTGTTACCGTTCTTGTCCCTGGCAGCAAAGACATTGCCCTGTTTGTCCTTAACGTAATTCAGGTTGGTGATGCGGTCGAAGGTTCCCCAGACTGGAATCTCGTAGCCCATCTTCTCGGCCTGAAGCATAAGCATAAGGGAATTGCCGCCGTTGTAATGGCGTCCCGAGAGATTCTGGGGAGGCTGTGTGGTCCCCGGTGTGAACCAGGGCTTCTTCCAGTCTCCCTGCAGTGTCTCTATCTTATCAATCATCAGCTGGGCGAAGCGGTCCAGAGCCTTGTCAGCTGCGGAGGGCCCATCCGAATGATATTTCTTGTCTGTTGCCATAATGCCTACTGGCTATTAAATTGCTTCTCCCATCCGGAGATGGAAGAGACACGGCAGCCAATGTCAAGCCGGTCATTGAATAGATTCAACTCCAAGGCTCCTTCGGCATTGATTCCCGCCTTGGGGACAAGGCATTCCGGACGCTCCTCTGAGAAGTCCACGAAATGCACCCAGATGTAGCTGAAATTGTCCTCGGCGATCTTCTCTGCGCTATACGCGTCGAAGACCCTGTAGGCCCCTTTCTTTCCCTGTTTTTCCTTGATTTCCTTCCCACCAAGCGTGCCTCGGAAGTTCATCGTCCCTTCGATCTTGTCTTTCTCCTTGGTCTTGTTGACCTCACTGGCTGAGAGGTTGAAGAAAACGACGTCCTCACGCTTGCGGAAGGTCAGGACGCCCTTGACCTTGACCCTGTCTCCGGAAGACAGGCCGAGGACATTATCGTCCTCGCCGTCACATGCGACGCTGATGTCGATGTCGCGGGTTTCCCCGTTGTCCTTCAGTTCGGTGGAAACGCCGAAGGTGACGAACGGGTTTCCCTCACGGTCGTTCTTGATCTCAGGGGCACGGAATACGCGCCCGATGATGGTTACGTTACACTTGATCATGATCTGGTTCTTTTTATATGGTTGTTGTTCATTGAATTCATCGCCTCGTCGAAGTTCTTCGAGGCTAAGGCGTTCGCCTGGGATTCGGAAGGGGAGAGGGTCGGTGCCTGCTGCACATCCTGGGCATTCCCCATACCGTCAATCTGGATGGCCATAGCCATCAGCCCTGCGAAAATGGCGCTGGCAAGCTCGACGATAGGATCGGAGGAGTAACCTCCGCCATCTCCCATCAGACCGAAGAAGTTCTTCCAGGAATCGTTCTCCTGAGCCTCCGCTCCGGAAGAGATCGTGTTGAAGAAATCCTTATCCTTTGGCTCATCCTTCTTAGGTTCATCCTGCTTCTGCGTTGGTTTCTCCTCAGCGGGAGCCGGGGTGGGTTGTTCGCCCAGCACGGCCTTGGAGTTGGCGGCAAGGTCGGCGGTACTCGTCGTCGGCGCGAGGGTGCTCTGCCAGCCCTTTTCCTGCATCACCATCCTGTCGTACTTGTCAAGGCCGTTCTGGCGGATGAGCGCCTGAAGGCTGGACGCATACTGCTTGCTGGAGGCGTAGCCGTCCTCCTGCAGCCCGCGCGTCCATCCGACATAATCGTCAGGGGAGAGCTCGAAGAGGTTCGAGTACCGCTTGTTCCCCCTCAGGAAGAGGGAGTGATGCTCGTAGCTGTCGGCCACGGAAGCATACTGGCAGAACTTCTCGTTCGGCTTATCGTCGGTATACACGAGATACCGGCCGCCGCCGTCCAGCCACGTCTTCGTCGCCTTAATCCCGAAGTGGTTGTTGCCCTTGCGGGACAGTTCGCTCTGGCCGCTGGCGCTCTCCAGGATGCCCTGTGCCAACGTGACCGAGGCAGGGATGCCGTACTTGCGCATCTGCTCCATAGCGGCCTCCGCATATATGTCTACATAATCGCTCGCTTTACTCATCGTTCTTCTAAGGGATATGGTGTTCAACCTGGGTGACGGGTCCTTGTTGCCGGCAAGGGCCGGACTGGCGGCAAGGCTTATGGCCACCAGTCCGGACAGGAGGATCCTAGCGATGGAAGCCACGGTGGTGTTCCTCCTCTTCCTGTTTGGCCACGGCCCCGGCAATAATGCCCACGACAGCTCCGGTCTCCGCTTTGGTGAGGGCCTCCTTGGCCTTCTCCTCACGTTCCTCCTTCGCCTTCTGCTCGGGCGAGTTCATGCGTTTCTCCTCCTGCTGCTTCTCGGCCTCCGCCTGTTTCTGCTGACGCAGCACGTCGGCGAAGAGCGTCGCGGCGAGGTTGCGCTTGTATTCGACCTTGTCCTCCGCCATCCAAAGGCGCTGCCATTGAGACTGGGAGACCTCCCTGGGCTCGGGTTTCCCGATACCCTCGATGACCGGAGCGCAGACGATCCTTTCGTCCTTGGTCTTGACGACATTGACCTTGCTGATCAGCGACAGGTCCACGTCCTTCTCCCTAGTGGTGAACAGGTCCACCTTCAGCGAAGGATCCTTCGTGGCCAGGTCATAGTATTTCTGTGCGAGCTGCGTCTTGATCCTGTTCCCGGTGGCTTCTTCCATCTTCGACGCTGCAAAGAAACGCCCGATGTCACCGCTCTCCGGATAGATTGCAAATCCTTTCTCAGCCTCCGGCTTGATGTACATGGCCCACTTGCCGTCGTCATCCTGGACCATCAGGAGCTTGGCGCTGATCCTGTCGTTCTGAGCCACCTGACGTACCGGCTCGTTGGCCTTCTCGATCTTGACGCCGTGCTCGGCCTTGTACATCATCGATAGGGCGTTGTTGACCTCGGCCTCCAGCCCGTCCATCAGACGGGGACTCTTCTCCAGGGACTCCTTCCACTTATCGATGAGCGGGATATTCTCGTCGGCAATCTTTGCCGGAAGGCCGAACTGGTTCATCTTGACAGCTGAGGCCAGCTCAATCACAAGACGTTCCCGCTGGACCTGGGATTCGGTCGGGCCATAACCGCTTTCGGAAGCACCCGGACGGCCAAGCCTGCCAGGATGGCCCGTAGCCGCCACGATCTGGCGCACGGCCGCCTGGACATACTCCGGATACGTGTCGTAATGCTTTTGGGCGGGAAGATGGATAAGATCCTTCCCGCTGTCGTAGTGCGCGATGCCGATTCCGTCCCGGCGGATAGGCACAAGGTTCTCGCCGATGGACTTCAGATAGTCGTTGACATCCATCCGGAGTTTCTTGTCATCCTGCTCGGATTCTCCGCGTTCGGACACCGGGCCGAACTCCTTCACGGCCGCCTCGAAGGCTTCTTTATCGGATAAAGGAAGCGTCGTCTGCTCGATATTGAAAAGCGAGCGGATCTCGCGGTCACGGACGGGAGCGTATCCTTTCTTCTCCTCGTCGGAAAGGGCGTTGTATTCCTGGCGGGAAATGGTCCTTTCCGCGTTGGAGCGGTCACGGAACTCGTTCCACCTGTACCATATGAAAGGAACGCCTTTCTCTCCGGCCTGCACGTTGTCTCCGCGTTTCTTGGCCTCGGGAAAAGGGGTGTACAGGTCGGTCTTGAATCCGCCACGGTCGCTGTGAAGGGCGAGCGTGAGGGCATTGAAGGCGGAGATGGATGCCCCGGAGTTGGACTTGAAGAGTCTCGGGGCCATCTTGCCCTGCGCATTGAGAAAGACGCCGCCAGCGGCGGCTCTGTCGAGGGCCTCCGTGAGGAGCTCCCTCCGGCGGTCCGCAGCATTCTGCTCTGATTGTGTTCTCTCTGACATATGACTGTTGTTTTGATGGTTTGCTATCGTTGTGTGATCCCTCTGGTCTGGGTGCGGGATTCCTCCTCGAACCGATCACGCGCCTCGCTGACCTCCTGCATCCGGTCGCATTTCTCAAGGACAGCGTTGGCCAGCGTGCCAAGGGGGAGAGCCCCCACGGCATGGGCTTCCACGACCTTCTCAGGCAAGGTGACGGTGACGGGAATCCCGTCGATGGACGCGATCAGTGTGTTCCCCTGTATCTGGGCATCCCGAATTCTAGGATTCATCTCCTGATTCTCATACTGGAGATAACGGTTCTGACGGGTAGGCTCCGCGAACACTTCGTCACGTTTGGCCAACTGCTCGTGTCCGGCTTTGTTGATGAGGTTCGCCCCGCCCAGGCCGATGAGGGTTATCTTCAGCAGGGGGTTCTTGACGAATAGACCCGCAATGATGCTCGCAATGGGCACCAGGTTGTCCTTGATGCCGAGGCTCTGCGTCTTGCCGGTGAACATCCCCAGGAGGATGTCCGGCAGCATGGCGAGGATGTATCCGGCATTGCGTCCGATGTCGCCGATGCCGTTGAGTCCGAGTCCCGTCAGGATGCCCTGCCAGCCGTCGGTGTTGCTCTTAGCCGGAGCGATCTGCTGCTCCGGGACTGACGGCTCCTCTTCCTGTACAGGAGCCTGGGCGACCTCTTTCTTCGCTGGTTCATCACTGGCCTGCACGGCCACAGACTCCGGCTCCTCCTGCTCAACGGGCGGCTGTTCCTGAATGGCCGGTTCCTGTTGCACCGATTCGTTCTCCTGCTGCTTCCCTCCGTTCATCGCCAGCCATTCCTCCTCGTGTCCGGGTGCGATTACCTTCGGGACATCCTTGCGCTGACTGGCATCGACGGTATCGATGACGGCATTGATGGCGAGGTCTGCACCGACGAACTTGAGGCCGCTGACGACACCTCCGCCGAGGCCTCCCATCGTCGCGAAATCCGCTGCGGCACCGAGGCCCCAGCCGATTCCCTTTTCCACCTTAGAAGGGTTGTACATCTCTTCCGCCCGCTCCTCAATCTCTCTCTGAAGGGGAGTCTTCCGGGCCTCTTCCGGAAGCCCGAAGATGGAGTTGCCGGCGGCCTTGCGGAGGATGTAATCAATGGATGACTGAGGGACCTGATCCCGGGCCATCTTTTCGATCATCATCTCTTCGATCTGAGGGGTGACGGTAATCCCTTCCTTCCGGAGCTCAGCCTTCACCATCTCGACATAATCCTCCGCAGTCTTGGAGTTCCATTCGCCCGTAACCCTGAGCGAATCCAGGGCTATGGCCTGGGATGCCATCCCGCCATCAGGACCGGATATCCCGGACAGGATATAGGCAGGGGAGCGCATGAAGCGCCTGGTCTCCTCGGCCTGTCGGCTCCGGAGATCCTGCATCACCCTATTCATAATGGGCTCGACCTTCGCCGTGAACTGTTCCCTGTCTGTCATGTTATATCGTTTCGTTTATATGTTGATCTGCTGAAGCAGTTGCTTCCTCGTCTCCTCGATAGCATTGTGGTAGACCTCCATCTGCCTGGGAAAGTGCTCCTCCAGCCACTCGTCCTTCTCCACCTGGTTCCGGATGAAAAGAATCGCGTTCTGGCGGGAAATCTCCACGCTGGCCTCGCCGTCCTTCCGGTTGTTGAACCAGGCCTTCGTCCACCAGCGGATTCCCGCCTGGTCCGGATAGACGCTCACGGTCCTCGGGATGTCGAAACTCTGGACGGTGATGTCCAGGTCCTCCAGCGGATCCACTAGCCCGCTGTCCACTACGGCCTGCCCGTAGGCTTTTTTTTTACGCCTTCATCCCACGTGGATAGGTACGTCCCGTGGATCAGCGCGAGGTAGTTCAGGAAGTCGGCGATGAGGAGGTTCTGCACCTTCGCCGCCAGCGGGACGCTCCTGCGTCCCAGCCCCATGGGATTCTCCATGGAGGGCATCGCCTCGAAGAAATACTTCCTCGACGAGGCCATCGTCAGGATGTTCCTGAGGGCGCCTTCCGTCCTCTGGGGAAGCGTATAGGCACCACTGCCGAGGTCGGTCAAGTACGCCGGGAAGAACCGGAGCATCAACTCCTCAATCTCCTCGGCATCCCTGTCATATCGTGTATGCAGCCCCTCGGCAATCGCAGAGATGTCATCGGCTTCCATCCCTTCGGCCCTACGCTCCAGACTGCGTATGTTTCCGTAGATCATCGTGAGGAACTCGATCGGATCCAGCTCCTCGCCCTTGTACTTCGTCTCCATATGGAGATGGTCGCCGCTGACACTTACCGTCTGACCGGCACGAACCCGTTCACCGTATCCTGCGAGGATGTTCGAGAGATGGCCATATGTCACCTCGTAATCCCCGTACCGGATGACCTGATAGGTCCCGTGCACACTGTCCGTGCCGATCCCTGAGACGGTTCCGCTGGCTACGGCGGAAAGCAGGTAATGGGGCGCGGCGAAATCGACCCCGTGGTGGAAGAACTCCAACCCTGTCTGTGGATTTGTCTGTTTGCCGTAGCCAAGCGACATCACTACCTCACGGTCGCGCTCCTCGAACGGCATACAGTATCCGGAGGGCGACTTGAGAATCATTTCCTGAGAGTACTTCATATCTGTTGGTGTTTATCGTCTGCGATGAATCTGTTCAACCTCCTGCGGCTCGTCCTGCCTCATGTCCTTCGCCTGAGCCAGACGGGCCGGATCGGCCTGGACGGCGGCGGGGGAGAGCTCCCTTCTGGAATTGTTGCCGATGGTCATCATGGCTAACATCACCCCGGCCAGCTTGGCCATCCAGCCGAAGCGACCGAAAACCAGGAAGGCCGAGAGGACAAGCCCCATCACGCCCATCCCCGAGACATTGCCGTGGGTGAGGTTCTGGAAGAAACCTCCCATCATTTCGCCACCGTTACCGGAAGACACGTCGGAAAGGAAGCTGGAAATACCGTTCAGCTTCCCGTCAACGTTCTCGGCCGCGCCGGAGACCTTCTCCGTCATATTTCCGACGGACTCCTTCAGGTCGCGGATGCCGTCCACCGCACCGTGCACGGTATCGCTGACCTTTTCAGTGGTCTCCTTGCCTATGATGGCGTCGCTGACGATGCCGACGACGCTCTCGTCCGTAGTGAGCTTCTTCCAGCCCACGTATCCCAGGCCGCCTCCGACGGCTGCGGTCTTGAGCGCCGTACCCGCACCCTTCAGCGTCTGCTGCGGATGCAGGAGGGCCTTTCCTCCGGTCTCCACGGCGGCTTTCGCCCCGCGTCCGGCCCATTTGGCGGCCTTGCCGCCCAGTTTCAGGACAGATCTCCAACTCATATCCTTATCGTTTTATGGTCTCACCGTCTTCCCCATGGTCTTCCATCTGCGGAAGGCCTCGATCGAGATGCTTTCGACATCGGCCTTGTCAGGCTGCTGCCCGGACACCTCGTTCCAGACATCAGTGAGAGTGGTGTATTTCACGGCCCGGATGAGCCGCTCAAGCTTCTTGTTCATGCCCTTCAGTTTCGGACGCACACCGAA
>Ga0256405_10005017_pt1 | contig 23665 bp, 21 predicted proteins | sample RumenRJG_02DNA_FD_189096 | JGI IMG/M metagenome (GOLD analysis project Ga0256405, IMG submission 189096) | Bovine rumen microbial communities from Lethbridge, Alberta, Canada - RJG_02 | ecosystem: Host-associated > Mammals > Digestive system > Stomach > Rumen | place: Canada: Alberta... | reverse complement strand
GCCGCATTCTGAAGAGCGGACCGTGTCACCTTTGCCGGGTCGATGATGCCCGCCTCGATCATGTCAACATACTTGTCATTGTATGCATCGAAGCCGATTCCATCAGCAGACTCCTTGACCTTGTTGACAACAACCGCACCCGAAAGTCCGGCATTCTCTGCGATATAGAACAGCGGCGCCTCGAGAGCCTTCAGCACGATCTGAGCACCCGTCTTCTCATCTCCTGTCAGTCCTTCCAGTTCCTTTGCCGCCTTTGCTGCCGCATGAATCAGTGCAGCGCCGCCGCCGACAACGATTCCTTCCTCAACAGCAGCTCTGGTTGCATTCAGCGCATCTTCCATACGGAACTTTGCGTCCTTCATCTCTGTCTCGGTAGCTGCTCCGACACGGACAACTGCAACACCGCCGGCAAGCTTTGCCAGACGCTCCTGAAGCTTTTCCTTATCAAAGGAAGACTTGGTTTCCGCAATCTGTGCTCTGATCTGGTCGACTCTCTCATGAATCTTGTTCTTGTCGCCTTCTCCATCGACGATAACAGTGTTTTCCTTTGTGACCTTTACACTCTTTGCTCTGCCAAGCATATCGATCGTTGCGCTCTTGAGCTCGATTCCAAGATCATCAGAAATAACTGTGCCGCCTGTCAGGATTGCGATATCCTGCAGCATATCCTTTCTTCTGTCGCCATATCCCGGAGCCTTGACAGCAACAACGGAGAAGGTTCCTCTCAGCTTATTCAGAATCAGGGTTGTAAGGGCCTCACCCTCAACATCCTCCGCAATGATGAGCAGCTTTTTGCCAGACTGTACGATCTGCTCGAGCAGCGGGAGAATATCCTGGACATTGCTGATCTTTTTATCCGTGATCATGATATACGGATCATCCAGGTTTGCTTCCATCTTCTCGGTATCGGTTGCAAAATAGGAGGAAAGATATCCTCTGTCAAACTCCATTCCTTCAACCAGGTCCAGCTCTGTCTGCATGGTCTTGGATTCCTCGACAGTGATAACACCATCCTTCGAAACCTTCTCCATCGCATCAGCGACCATCTCACCGACCTGCTCATCTCCGGAAGAAACAGCCGCGACCTTCGCAATCTGCTCCTTGCCCTTTACCTTCTGGCTCATCTCCTTGATCGCCTTCACGGTCGCATCGGTTGCCTTCTTCATCCCCTTCTTCATGACGATCGGATTAGCACCTGCAGCCAGGTTCTTCATGCCTTCATGAACCATCGCCTGAGCAAGGACGGTTGCTGTGGTCGTACCATCACCTGCAACATCATTCGTCTTGGAAGCAACCTCACGGATCAGCTGAGCACCCATATTCTCAAAGCGGTCCTTCAGCTCGATCTCCTTTGCAATCGTGACACCATCATTCGTAATCACCGGGCTGCCATATTCCTTGTCAAGGACAACATTCCTGCCCTTCGGTCCCAGTGTAACACGAACCGTATCTGCCAGCTTATCAACGCCAACTCTCAGTCCCTCGCGGGCGTCATCTCCATATTTCAATTCCTTTGCCATTGTTTTAATCCTCCTTTAATGTCCCTTCAAACCGCATTGCGTCTCTTACTCAACCTTTGCAAGAATGTCGGACATCTTGCAGATCACATACTCCTCTTCACCAAGTTTAACTTCTGTTCCGGCATATTTGGAATAGACAACCTTGTCGCCTTCCTTCACCGTCATTGCGATTTCCTTGCCATCGACCTTTCCGTCTCCCACTGCGAGAACGGTCGCTTCCTGCGGCTTTTCCTGACTCTTTGCTGCCAGAATGATTCCGGATTTCGTAGTTTCCTCAGCTTCAAGCTGCTTCAGGACAACTTTGTCACCCAACGGATAGAGTTTCATAACCAATACCTCCTGACACATCCTCTTGATTCCATTACTCTGATGTCATTTATTATTGCTAGCACTCACTATATTCGAGTGCTAAATCACATTGCCTATAATAACAAAATCAGCGAAGATTGCAAGTATCCTCATTTTTTATATTTCAGCGTATATTGTATTAATTCTCATTTATCCTCGATTATTCTCTATATATCTTCATTTTAAAATACACATAGAAAAACTCCGAAGATCCCGCATTCTGCAGATACCTCCGGAGCCAGTCTGCTGCTTTTTTCAGTTTTACAGTTTCTTCGTTTTCTTGATTTCCTTGAGCTGATCATACACGGCATCGTTCAGTACCTTGATGTAGGTTCCCTTCATGCCGGATGACTTTGACTCAATAACACCTGCACTCTCAAACTTTCGAAGCGCATTCACGATGACGGAGCGCGTAATGCCGACTCTGTCTGCAATCTTGGACGCAACCAGCACTCCTTCGGATCCTCCCAGCTCATCAAAAATATGTACGATCGCCTCCAGCTCTGAATAGCTCAGTGTATTAATCGCAGACTTGACTATCTGTACCTTCCTGTTTTCCTCTGCGCTTTCCTCATTCAAAGAACGCATCATCTCCAAACCGACAACCGTTGTCCCATATTCGGCGAGGATAATATCGTCAATCTCAAATGGCTTGTCGATCCGGTACATGAAAACAGTTCCCAGACGTTCTCCCGCAATCTCAATCGGGTCGACAATTGCCTGAAACTTATGAAGATTCTCTCCTGTAAATCCCAGCGTCTCAAGATTCACATTCTCCTGCGTCGAGAGGATGTTCAGGAAGCGCTCATTCAGCATCTCATCTATGAAATCCCCGATATGATCAACAATCAGCTGGTTCAATTCCTCGATGTGATCCGAGAGCCCGACCCCCAGAACCTTTCCTTTACGGCTGATGACAAGGACATTCGATTCCAGAATATCTGTCAGCACCGCGCAGATATCATTGAAGACAACCTTACTTGAGCTGTTGTTATGAAGCAGCTGTCCGATCTTTCTTGTTTTATCCAGTAACTCAACACTCATGATTTCCCTCCTGAACGGAAAGCGCTGCTTCCGTGCACATCGTCTTGTCGAAGAGATTTTAACAGACAATTTTAGACTTTTCAATAGATTATCTGGTTTTTCATAATATAATTATTTGTTGTCTTTCTCTTCTGTCTTCTTCGGGAGAATAAACCCACATGTCTGGTTGGAGCAGAGCAGACGGTTTCCTTTTTCGACCATATAACTGCCACACTCCGGACATTTGACTGTGGAAGGCTTGTTCCAGGAGATAAAATCACACTCCGGATTCGAACAGCCATAGAAAATTCTGCCCTTCTTTGAACGTCTGATGACAACATCCTGCCCGCACTTCGGGCAGGGGACCCCTGCCTTCTCAAAATAGGGCTTTGTATTCCTGCACTCCGGAAATCCGGGGCATGCCAGGAACTTGCCATGCGGCCCGTACTTCACGACCATGCGCCGCCCGCACTTGTCGCAAACGACATCTGACACCTCGTCCGCAACTTTCACCTTCGAAAGCGTTTCCTCGGCGTGCTGAACTTCCTTGTCGAGATCCGGATAGAAATTACGCAGAATGGTCTTCCAGTCTGTTCTCCCCTCCGCAACCGAATCGAGCATGGACTCCATGTAGGCTGTAAACTGGACATTATCAATCTCCGGAAAAGACTTCCTGAGAATGTCATCGACTGCTGTTCCGAGCTCCGTAATGTAGAGGTTTCGCTTCTCCTTCGTTACATAATGTCTCGCAAGAAGTGTTGTGATAGTGGGTGCATATGTGGACGGACGCCCAATCCCGAGCTCCTCCAGGGCATGAACAAGCGAAGCTTCCGTATAGTGCGCAGGCGGCTGTGTGAAATGCTGCTCCCCCTTCATCTTCGACAGCTCCAGCTGCTCTCCCTCGGTGAGCTTCTCCGTCAGAACGGGCTGCCCCTTCTTCTCTTCGTCTGTCTCTGTATAAACGGTCAGGTATCCCTCCGACAGGATTCGGCTGGAGCTCGTCGAGAAGATATAACGGCAGGCCCCACCGCCCTGCGGCTCTTCTGCATTCTCCCCTGCGTGCTTCTGTGCACCGCTCCTCATCAAGTCACTTTCCATCACTTCATCTGAAGCAATCCGGATCTGAAGAGTCTCATACTTTGCTGGCGCCATACGGCTTCCTACAAACCGTTTCCAGATCAGCTGATACAGTCGGAACTGATCTCTTGTCAGTGCTTCTTTCACTTCAGCCGGCGTCCTGCTGATATCGGAGGGCCGGATGGCTTCATGGGCATCCTGAATGTGTACACCATTGTTGGAAGGTTCCTGCACCTTCCCTGCCACACTCTTCTGTCCTGCCGCACCTCCCTGCGAATGGTTGATTCGGTTTCTTAATTCTTCAGATAAAAAGGCTTCTCCAAAATGACTGGAAATATAGGCAGCTGCCGCGTCGTTAGCTTCATCAGAGATACGCGTCGAATCCGTTCTCAGATATGTAATCAGACCGACCGTTCCAGAGCCGGCAAGATCAACCCCCTCATAGAGCTGCTGTGCCAGGCGCATCGTCTTTTGAGTCGGAAAGTTCAGAGACTTGGCAGCCTCCTGCTGAAGAGTACTGGTTGTAAATGGGAGCGGCGCTTTTCTGGTCCGCTCTCCCTTTTTAATGGTGCTGACACAGAATGAAGCGCCGGACAGTGTCTCTCTGATTGCGGCGGTCTGCTCACCGCTTGTGAGACTGATTCTGGTATACTTTCCTCCTGCCTCCTTGCCGGCCAGCTGGGCTTCAAGCCCGCTTTTCAGTCCAGGCAGCGCAAACTCAGCCCCCAGTGTCCAGAATTCCTGCGGGATAAACTCACTGATTTCGTTTTCCCGCTTGGCAATAATCCGCAGTGCGACAGACTGTACCCTCCCGGCTGACAGTCCCCTTCTGATTTTCGCCCACAGAAGCGGTGAAATCCTGTATCCTACCATCCTGTCCAGAATCCGGCGAGTCTGCTGCGCATCCACCATATTCATATCAATCTGCCTCGGATGCTTCAGCGCTTCCTTCACAGCGGATTTCGTAATCTCATTGAACGTAATCCGATTCGTCTTTTCCGGGTCAAGATTCAGGGCTGCCTGCAGGTGCCAGGAAATGGCCTCTCCCTCGCGGTCAGGGTCCGTTGCAAGGAAAACTTTATCCGCCTTTTTCGCTTCCTTGCGAAGCGCAGCCAGAACTTCTCCTTTTCCACGGATCGTGATATATTTCGGCTCATAATCATGCTCCGGATCAAAGCCGAGCTGACTTTTCGGAAGATCACGGACATGGCCTGTAGAAGCCATGATCTCATAATTCTTGCCCAGAAATTTCTTAATTGTCTTAACCTTTGTTGGAGACTCAACAATTACCAGATATTTCGCCATAATGTATCCCATTCAGAGCAGATTGCTGTACAACATTTTCAGAATATACACCATAGCCACCCCTTATGCAAGCAATACCGTACCGCATCAATCAAACTGCTGTACTTGCACTGCGAGAAACGTGCGGCAATCTACACAAAAAACGTACAGAAAATTCTGTTTGACAGCCCTCATAAAGGATGCTACCCTGTCCCCATCTTCATGAGAAACGCTTTATCAATCGTCTTTTCTCTATCTCTGATTATCTATCTCTAATATTCTTCAGGCACTTCATGCTCGTCCGATCACCTGTCTTTCTGTCCCGGCGCACACTGACTTCTTCGTTGTATGGAGCAGGCGGTACAGAAAAATCGTTTCTTCAACAGGAGAATCCTGCATGTTCAGCACGGTCTTATCAGCAGCCATCAATGGCATGGAAAGCAAAAAAGTAACAGTAGAGGCAGATGTTGCAGATGGACTTCCTACCTTTACAATGGTTGGATATCTGGCTTCGGAGACAAAAGAAGCTGCAGAGCGCGTCCGGTCTGCGCTTCGAAACAGCGGGCTGTCGATCGGTGTTCGCCACATCACAGTCAATCTGGCGCCCGCTGCCCTCCATAAGCAGGGAAGCAGCTTTGACCTGGCAATCGCAATTGCGCTGCTCACAGCTGCGGAAACATTGCAACCGGAATCTGTGTGCGGGGTATTGTTCATCGGGGAACTGGGGCTGAACGGAAGGCTCAATCCAGTTCGCGGCATCCTGGAGATTGTGTCAGGAGCCTTATCCTGTGGCTGTGGAACCGTAATCGTTCCTGCTGCCAACCTTGCGGAGGGATCTATGATCCGAGGTGTCCGGGTACTCGGAGCAGAAACACTGGTTCAGGTTGTCAGCTTTCTTGCAGCAAAAGCAGGCCCCCCTGAAGTGCCAGGTATGAATCTTTCCATGCAGGGTGCGCTGAAGCCAGGCAGTCTTTATGAACGGCGGGCGGATATCGAAGAGGTTCGGCATCTGCAGAGAAAGGGGCAAAGCCGGGATTTCTCACAGATTAGAGGGCAAAGACTTCTCAGACGCGCCTCCGAGGTAGCAGCTGCAGGGTTTCATAACCTGCTGATGATCGGACCACCCGGAGCAGGAAAAACCATGACAGCCCATTGTCTTACAACAATTATGCCTGAAATGACAGATGAAGAGGTACTGGAAGTCTCGAAGATTCATTCAATCGCCGGGACGCTGCCTTCCGATGGGCTTGTGACAGTCCGTCCGTTCAGAGGGCCGCACCATACAGTGACAAAGCCTGCCCTTTGCGGAGGCGGGGCGCCTCCCGGACCGGGAGAAGTCAGTCTGGCGCACAGAGGGATTCTGTATCTGGACGAATTTCCGGAGTTCGACAAAGCGACCATCGAAGCCCTCAGGCAGCCGCTGGAGGACCGCGTAATCCGGATTTCACGGGTCACGGGCAGTTACTCCTTCCCTGCCGGATTCATGCTGGTTGCATCGATGAATCCCTGCCGGTGCGGGTATTTCCCGGATCGTTCCATCTGCCGGTGCAGCAATGCAGAAGTGAGACAGTATTTATCAAGGATCAGCATGCCGCTTCTGGACCGGATTGACCTGTGCGTAGAGGCACGAAGAGTCTCATTTGAGGAACTGACAGACGGCAGAAAAGAAGAAAGCTCAGCAGAGATCAGGGAACGGGTAAACAGAGCCCACAAGCGACAGAGAGCCCGGTATCAGAGTTCAGGCTTTCAGTTCAACTCAGAGCTGTCCGCTGTAGATGTAAAGCGATTCTGTCCCCTTACAAAGGAAGAGGAAAGGTGGATGGCGAAAGTTTACGATTCTCTGTCATTGACCGCCAGGTCCTACAATCGGATTCTGAAGGTTGCCAGGACAATCGCGGATCTGGACGAAGAAGAGCAGATTCTGCCCCGCCACCTCTCAGAAGCCGTTTCACTGCGAGCAGTCGACAGAAGATACTGGGATGATGCACTGAGAAACTGAATATATGAATGTTTCCTCATTAATGAATTATAAGGAACGTCCCCTGTGTGATGAAAAGGAATCCATAATGAAACAGTCCAAAGAGTCTCCATTTTGTGAATCAACAGACAAAACGCATATGCATGAGAAATCAGGCCTGAACAACGACAGTACTCAAAAAAGCGACTACCGACACGCCTTTTCCCAGCCTGGCGATGATCTGTACTGGCAATGGCTCTGCTCATGCCCGATTCTGACAAGGAATGAAATACTTGCCTTAATCCAATATTTCGGCTCTCCAAGAGGAGTATATGAAGCCCCCCTGTCAGCCATGGCACCTTTTCAAAAGCTGCGGCAAAAGTGGGTCCGCTCACTTATATCCTATAAAGAGTCCTGCAGCCTGGAGAAAAGCGCAGATCTTCTCCATCAGAAGGGTTTGAAATTCTGCTATCAGGATGACCGTCACTTTCCGCAAAAGCTGAGAGAACTCGTGGACTGCCCGCATGGTCTGTTCTATAAAGGGAATTTACCGGATCCGGACGTATTATCGGTAGCTGTCATTGGAGCAAGAAGATGCAGCCATTATGGCGCAAAGATGGCGGCATACCTGGGCACTCAGCTTGCCCGATACAAAGTCCAGGTAATCAGCGGAATGGCTGCCGGGATTGATGGCATGGCTCAGAGAGCCTGCATTGAGGAGGGCGGCAGAAGCTTTGCGGTTCTTGGAAGCGGAGCCGATATCTGTTACCCACCGGAGAACAGCCGTCTGTACAGAAGCCTGCCTGATCGCGGCGGGGTCATTTCGGAATTCGGTCCGGCTACCCCACCGCTTCCCGGCCATTTTCCAATACGGAACCGGCTGATTTGCGGACTGGCGGATGCCGTCATCGTTGTAGAGGCGAGGAAGAAAAGCGGTTCTCTGATCACGGTCGATCTGGCGCTTGATCAGGGAAAGGATGTCTATGCGGTCCCAGGAAGATTTGGTGATGAATTGAGCTATGGCTGCAATCATCTGATTGAACAGGGAGCAGGCATTCTGACATCCGTGGAACAGTTTGTGGAGGAGGTCTGCCAGAGAAACGGATTAACATACACTCCCGCGGAGAACGAGAACAGGTACATGGATTCAAACGATGATCATGCCTGCTCCAGGCATTCCCGAGCACCTTCCAGCCTCACACAAGTAGAACAACTGATTTTCGAGAAGCTTGAACTGGATGCGAAAGGGATTGACCAGCTGCTTGAAGAAACAGGCCTGACAATGACACAGCTCACAGAGGGAATTCTGAACCTGCAGGTACGGAATGCGGTTCAGGAAGTCTCCCGGAACCGGTATGCCCGAAGTTCTATTACACTGTCATGACAAATCCGCACGCTTGCCTGTCCCTTATCTTGTCTTCCTGTTGCGTTTTATACATGCCACAAGCGTATAAGCCTCATTCATTTCTTCGCGAAGTTCACAGCTTCTGGAGAGACAGAGGCAATCAACAAGACGAAGGTCCTGACGGATACCTGTTCCCTCGCACTTGAGAATTGCTTCCTTGCGGCTCCAGAACAGGTTCAGCAGCCGTTTCTTTTCATCTTCCGAGGATGCCTCCCGGATCATGCGGTTCTCAGATTCACTGCAGATTTTACGTGCAAGCAGCTCCCGATAAGGAAACCGTGCCTCGATGTCGATACCGACGGCAGATGTCTCAACTGAATCTGATACAACGACAGCCGCATAGCCATTCTTACTGTGGCTGAGATTAAACAGAATCTCCGGATGCCCGGGCAGATAGGGCTTTCCAAGCGCATCCTTCACGAACGGGCTGATCATTGATTCACCGCTGCTTCCGGCAAACCCACAATCTGTCAGGAGTCGGCATCCCCCATACTCCTTCTCAAGTCCGGGGAAGGCTGTCATGATCTCACCAAGCAGAAACCGATAAGCCGCTTTCCGGGACATTGTCTGCCTCACCTTCATCCATTTCGCCCGTTCGGATGACTCTTTTCCAACGGAATCACACCTTCCCGAACAACGCTCACCTTCCTGCCGAACACTTTCCTCTAACCGCAGCACTGATATTTTCATGTCCGCAGTCCATCACTCTCCTGGGTCCTCAGAATATCATATGTCTCTGCGTCCCCGGACAGCCTGATATACAGCTTCTGCAATGGGTGAGGCGCACTCTCCATTTCCATCATATCCTCATCCCGGATCTCCTCAACCGTCACGCTGATATCCCTGCCATCCGGTTTCATGATTTCAATTCTGTCGCCGACAGAAAATTTGTTTTTCTGCTCGATCACAACATATTGTTTATGATCGATTTCCAGGATTTCTCTGACCCACCCCAGATATATGAAGCTGCGAATATAGGTATTGCTCCCATACACCTGAGCATCTGTCCCCGGTTTTCCGTAAAAGAACCCGGTTGTAAAGTCCCGGTATGTACAGTCCCGTATCTCTTCCCGATACCAGTCCATATTTGACTCATAGACAGCCCTGCCCGCCTTCAGGTCATCCAGCGCCTTTCTGTAAGTACGTGCTACCGTCGCAACATAAAGGGCTGTCTTCATCCGTCCTTCGATCTTCAGACTGTCAATACCGGCATGAATCATATCCGGAATATGCTCAACCATGCAGAGATCCTTCGAATTGAAAATAAAGGTTCCCCGTTCATTCTCATATACCGGCATGTACTGACCCGGTCGTGTCTCCTCCACAATCGAGTACTTCCATCTGCAAGGGTGGGAGCACTCTCCTCTGTTTGCGTCCCTTCCCGCCAGAAAATTGGATAACAGGCACCTTCCGGAATAAGAGATACACATGGCGCCGTGCACAAATGCTTCAATTTCCAGGTCGTCCGGAATGTGTGCACGAATCTCCTGAATTTCCTGCAAAGACAATTCTCTTCCACAGACCACACGTTCTGCGCCAAGGCTGTACCAGAATAGGAACGTCTCCCAGTTCACATTATTCGCCTGAGTGGAAATATGGATCGGAATCTGAGGACATAGCTTCCTGCATCTCATAAATACACCGGGGTCCGCAACCAGCAGCGCATCAGGCTTTATATCCTGCAGCTCCAGAAGGTAAGAATCCAGTGTCTGAAGGTCTTCGTTGTGCGCAATGATATTCACCGTCACATAGACCTTCACACCTCGCTCGTGGGCGAAGCGGATACCTTCTCTCATCTCCGCGTCTGAGAAGTTATGTGCCTTTGCACGGAGTGAGAACGCTTCCCCACCGATATAGACAGCATCAGCTCCATAGATAACCGCAATTTTCAGAACTTCAAGACTCGATGCCGGAACGAGCAGTTCCGGCATATTCTTCTCATTATGCATAATCCTCTTTCCTGATCGTCACTGCCGCGCCATCCCCGATGGGCACAACTGTTGTAAGCAGCCCGGGATGGTGCGTCAGCTCATAGAGATAATCCCGCATCCTTTTGTGAATTGTCCGTTCCCTGCGCTCAAGCGCAAAATGAGAGTCCAGAATTGTCATATCCTGCAGGACATTGTCGGATACCAGAACACCTCCTATTCGAAGAAGCGCTGCTGCATCAGGCAGATAGCGTATGTACTGCCCTTTCGCCGCATCCATGAAGATAAAATCGTACTTCTTCCCCTCCTTTACAAGGGAATGGAACACGTCCTGGACATCCCCGTGAATCGGATGAATCCTGTTTTCCCATGGAGAAACATTGATATTTGCACATGCCTCGCGATAACGACTGTCATCTTTTTCCACCGTATCAATCCGGGCTCCGCTCATCTCGGTCAGCTTTGCCATCAACATGGAAGAGTAACCCACCGCTGTACCGGCTTCAAGGATCGACACAGGCTTCACGAGTTCAAGAAATGAGGCCAGAAAGCTCTCCATCTCAATTCTGATGATTGGAACGCCTCCGGCCTCCGCCTTTTGTCGTATGCTGTCAAGATAGGCTCCCTGGCCGCAGCTCAGAGAATGAAGATATGCAGAGATCCGCTCCTGCAAGCTTCCACCTCCATCATTATTCGTTCATCGCTCAACCTGAAAACACACATTCCGTACGATTCAAAGAATATCGTCCATCCCTGACAGGTCGAGGTCCGCCACATTCAGAATCTGAAGCGCGCTGTTCTTCAGAAGCCTGCATAAGACCAGCTCGGCATTCAGGTAACGATCCGCAACCGGATCCAGACGCAGCTGCTGCCGCTGCCGGTAGAGTTTCTCACGCATTCCGGCAGCCTCATCCCCCGAATAATTCCTGGCAATATAGTTTTCCCGGCGGAACTGGTCAGCCTTCTGTTTTCTGTCCGGATACTTCAGAATCTCCTCCCGGGCCTCGGCATAGTCCGTATACGCCTGACTGTCTTTAATGGCGCCAAGAAGCGCATCCGTATACTTCTGAACTTCCTTGTCTGACTGCATCACTCACTGACTTCCTCGATAATCGGAAGAATCATCGGATTGCGCTTTGTCCGCTTCCAGATAAAATCTCCAAGGTCATCCCGGACCGCTGTCTTGATTCTGCCCCAGTCGGAAGACTTCCCCCTCAGGCACTTCTCCACAGCGTCCTCTACAACCTCCTGCGCCTCGTCCATCAGTTCCTCAGACTCCCGCACATAGACAAATCCCCGTGAAACAATATCCGGGCCTGCCAGAATCTCCCGGCTCCTGGAGCCAAGTGTCATCACCACCATGATGATGCCATCCTCCGCAAGCCGCTGTCTGTCTCTCAGTACAATATTGCCTACATCACCGACGCCCAGCCCGTCTACGAGAATCGGGCCATTCTGGACATGCCCTGCGATAGCTGCATGATTATCAGAAAGCTCCAGGACATCGCCACTGTGCATCATGATGATGTGCTTCGAATCATATCCGAGAAGCCGGGCAACCTTCGCCTGCGCAACCCTGTGGCGGACTTCCCCGTGAACCGGAATCGCGAACTGCGGCCTGACGAGCGAATAGATCAGCTTGATCTCCTCCTGACATGGATGCCCCGATACATGCGTATCCTGGAAGATCACATCAGCGCCTTTCTCATACAGCTCGTTCATCACCTTCGAGACAGACTTCTCATTGCCCGGGATCGGATTAGAAGAGAAGACAATCAGGTCTCCGGCCTTAATCTGCACTTTCTTATGCAGACCTGCCGCCATCCTGGAAAGCGCCGCCATGGACTCTCCCTGGCTCCCAGTTGTAATCAGAACAATCCTGTCATCCGGATAATTTTTCATCTCATCCAGCGTGATCAGCGTGTTCTCAGGAATGGTGATACGCCCGAGCTCCTCCGCGACAGAGATCACATTCACCATCGACCGCCCCTCGATGACAACCTTCCTGCCGTACTTGTTGGCGGTATTGATGATCTGCTGTACCCTGTCCACATTGGATGCAAAAGTAGCGACGATCAGCCGCTGTCTCTTATGCTCGCCAAAAATCTGATCGAACGCTTTTCCAATCGTGCTCTCAGACGGCGTATAGCCCGGCCGTTCCGCGTTGGTCGAATCGCACATAAGAGCGAGGACGCCCTTTTTACCGATCTCCCCTAAGCGCTGAAGATCTATCGCATCCCCAAAGACCGGTGTGAAATCCACCTTGAAATCTCCTGTATGGATGACTGTCCCCGCCGGGCATGTAATCGCAAGAGCCACTGCGTCCTGAATCGAATGGTTGGTCTTGATGAACTCCACCCGGAACTTTCCAAGATTAATCGACTGCCCCGGATGGACAACCTTCCGCTTTGTCGTCCTGATCAGATCGTGCTCCGTCAGCTTCAGCTCTATCAGCCCCATCGTGAGCTTTGTCGCATAGATGGGAACATTCAGCTGCTTCAGAATATACGGGAGTGCTCCGATGTGATCTTCATGCCCATGTGTGAACACGAAGCCCTTCACCTTTGCTGCATTGTCGAGCAGATAGGTGATATCCGGTATACACAGATCAATGCCGTACATGTCATCTTCCGGAAATGCGAGACCGCAATCCACGACAATGATGCTGTCTTCATACTCAAATGCGGTAATATTCATGCCGATGGCCTCGAGGCCGCCGAGCGGAATTACCTTTAACTTACTGGTTGTGTGTCCCAATGAATCCTCCTTAATCCTTTCTTGTTGGTACTGTTTAATACTGTGATATGAGCGTCAAAAGTACCTTTTGCCACTCAGACCAGGTCTGTGTCCTCCAGCATCTCCGAAAAAACCCCTGAGACAGCAGAAAGCTCCTGGTCGCTGTCAACAAACTCATAGGATGCCTCTTCGTCCCCATCCTTTGAGATGTCTTTCATGATGTAGGCTTCCCCATCTCCTTCCTCGGAATCTGACACAAGAATATAGTTGTGCCCGCCGATTCTGGTCTGCTCCAGTACATAAAACCAGACCGCCTCACTCCCGTCAGGCGGTGTAAAACAAATCTTTTCCATGCTCCGTACCCTGTCCTTCTCTCCCGCTTATGCCACAGTCCCGGAATGTTCTGACTCATATGCTGCAATCAGAGCCTCGGCATCTGTTTCGGGAACGTTTCCGGAATGATGTACACAATCAAGAAAACCCTGCAGGATCAGCATCGCTGCAATTTCATCCACATACGTCTTCCGGTCCTGTTCTGCCACCGCAGTCGCCTGCATCGTCCGATCCGCTGCGACGGTTGTCAGCCGCTCGTCCCAATATACAACAGGAAGATTTGTCCTTTTTTGAACCATCTCTCCGAACTTCAGTGTCCGGTACGTCCGTTCGGAGAGCTTTCCGCCCATTGTGCGCGGGAGGCCAAGTACAATGACCTCCACACTTCTTTCCCTGGCCAGCTCATCGATCCTGGCAAGCGTCTGGCGCAGCTTGTTTTCACTCTTCCTCCGAATAATCTCAAGCCCCTGGGCTGTGACGCCAAGCGCATCTGCGACTGAAACGCCCACTGTCTTTGCCCCAAAATCCAGTCCCAGTGCCCGGACACTCCCTGCCGCTGCCATCATGAACCACTCTTCCATGACTGATTGCGGATATATTCCTTCAGCAGTTCCTCCACAATCTCATCACGCTCCACCTTCATGATCATGCTGCGGGCATTCTTATGGCTGGTAATGTACGTTGGATCTCCGGAAATGATATATCCGACAATCTGATTGACCGGATTATACCCCTTCTCTGTCATCGCATTGTACACAAGCTCAAGGACCTTCTTGACCTTCAACTCGGGATCATTGTCAACATTAAAGTACTGAGTGCTGTAAATATCTGCCATATCTTTCTGCCCTTGCACGCCCCTGCGTGCCGATATCATACTAAGCTGACCTTATTCTATACTAACGATGCTGAACTTTCAACAGCAAGACTTCCCCGGATAATCCTGCCCCGGATATCGGTTGCGGACGGAACCGCAACCCGGATGTAATCCTTTGTATACCCCGCATACCAGACAATGTTCCCGTCAGCTGAGCTCTCCTGGTCCGGAATCAGCTTCACGGCTGCCTCCATTCCCTGTGACAGCTTCATGTCCTGCTGCGCCGCATTCGGTACGCTTGCATCATAGCGTTCTTCTACGAGAACCTCCGCCCTTGCACCATTCTTTCCAGCGATAAATGAAATCTGATTCTTCCTGTTCAGGTTCTCAAGCACCTGTGCCCTCCGGGCTTTAACCACCTCCGGTATCTGTCCTTCCATGCGGTCTGCCCGTGTCCCTGCTCTTCGTGAATAGCGGAAAACATGCGTCTCATAGAGCTGAATCTCCCGGAGATATTCGACCGTCTCCAGGAATTCCTGCTCTGTTTCCTGTGGGAAGCCAACGATGATATCTGTCGTCAATGCAGGCTTGTCGAAGTACTTTCTCAGGATGGACACACAGCGGCTGTATTCCTTTGTTGTATAGTGCCGGTTCATACGATTCAGAACAGTGTCCGATCCACTCTGCAGTGAGAGATGAAAATGCGGACAAAGTTTTCCGATTTGCGACAGCCGCGCTGCCGTCTCCTCCGTAATGATTGTGGGTTCGAGCGACCCCAGCCGTATCCTCTCAATCCCGGCAATTCCGGCAACCCGCTCAACCAGCTCGATCAGCCTGGACCGTTCCTGCCAGGTACTCCCGTCGGATTCCGGAAAGTCTACTCCGTAGGAAGAAAGATGGATGCCGGTCAGAACAACCTCGCTGGTCCCCTCCTCTGCCAGGTGCGTCAGCTCCTGGACAATATCTTCCATTTTTCTGGACCGGACATGTCCGCGGGCATATGGAATAATGCAATAGCTGCAATACATATCACAGCCATCCTGAACCTTTATATATGCGCGTGTATGTCCCTCCACCTTTGGCAGCACCATCTTCTCCGGTTTTCCCAGCTTCCTCAGGTCTGCAACATCCACCACCGATTGAACGGACAGATCCGCCCTGCACTGCTTCCCCGTTTCGGGCAGCCTCTCCTGTACCTCCTCATAGGACTCAGTTTCCCTTCGCTCTTCAAATCGTTCGATTTCATGAACAATCTCCTGCTTCCGTCCCGTTCCGAGAATGATATCTGCATCAATCTGAAGACCTGTTTTATCAATTGCAGTCTGTACATAACAGCCTGCTGCAATCACAACTGCCCCGGGATTCATTTTTCTTGCCCGGTGAATCATCTGCCGGCTCTTTCGGTCTGCAATGTTGGTGACAGAGCATGTATTGATCACATAGACATCTGCCGGCTCGGAGAACGGCACAATTTCAAACCCCGCTTGCTTCAACAACGCTGCCATTGAATCTGTCTCATATGCATTGACCTTGCACCCCAGATTATGGAGGGCTGCTCTTTTTCCTGTAAATTGTTTCATATACCCGGTCCCTGTTGTATTGACTTTTGATTTTGGAAACGATAGACTACTTCTGTATTCCACATGGTCAGATTCAATGCCTTCAGAATAGAAGGCTTATTGCTTATTGGGAGGATACAGAATTATGAAAACAGTAAAGATCTCTCTGAATTCGATTGATAAAGTCAAGTCTTTTGTGAATGATATTACAAAGTTCGATAACGACTTTGATCTGGTCTCCGGCAGATATGTCATCGATGCCAAATCGATCATGGGTATCTTCAGCCTTGATCTCTCAAAGCCAATCGATCTCAGCATTCATGCCGAGGACAATCTCGACAACATCCTCGAAGTATTGAAACCGTATATGGTTCAGTGAGGATACCGGCTTCTCTCACTTCCGATCATCTCGTTCCGTTTTCGCAGCCTCTGCAGATGCAGAGGCTTTTTCACTTCATCCTTGCCTTTCAGACTTTTCTCCGGCCTCAGTTCCGGGCATCATGCTTTCACTTCGATCACTTCTGCCGTCTCCAAAGCCTTTTTCATCAGCTCGCCGATTCCATCCGCCAGCTTCATTTCCGAGCGCTTTATGACATCCAGCCTCGGTTTCGTAACAGGATGCTTTGCCACAAAAATTGTGCAGCAATCCTCATATGGCTCAATTGAGGTCTCATACGTGCCGATCTTCAGTGAAAGATCGATGATATCCTGCTTGTCAAACCCGATCAATGGACGGAAGACCGGCATGCTGCAGACGTCATCAGTGCAGACAAGACTCTGCATTGTCTGACTTGCGACCTGCCCGAGGCTTTCCCCTGTAATCAGTGCCTGACAGCCATCCTCCTTGGCAAAATGTTCTGCGATTCTCATCATGTATCTTCTCATGATGATGGTCAGCTCATCATGCGGGCACTTTTCATAGATCGCCAGCTGAATATCCGTAAAATTGACGACATGAAGCCTGATCGGTCCTGTGTATCTGGATATAATCCTCGCGAGATCCACCACCTTCTGCTTAGCGCGTTCACTGGTATACGGCGGCGCATGGAAATAAGTTGCGTCGAGTGTGACGCCTCTCTTCGAGATCATCCAGCCCGCGACAGGAGAATCGATTCCGCCGGAAAGACAAAGCATCGCAGAGCCATTGGTTCCAAGCGGCATGCCGCCCGGGCCCGGAAGTACCTGCGAATAGATGTAGACCTCATCGCGAAGCTCAACATACACCATCACCTTCGGGTCATGTACATCAACACGAATCTGTCCCGGAAATGCATCAAGAATCTTTTCCCCAAGATAAGCGTTGACATCCATTGAGGCAACCGGATACTGCTTGTTGGCCCTTCTGCAGTGAACCTTGAACGAAAGTCCCTCCGCCGATCCATCCAGCTGTTCGCCGTGCTTTTCGCGCCAGCGTTCATCCATCTTCAGGTGATACAGCTCCGAAAGAAAGGAGACAACATGTGGTGCAATCTCCTCCGGCGTCCCCAGAGGTGCTTTTACAACCGGACAGATCCCGACAATTCCAAAAACAGTCTGAAGCTCCCGGATTATTTCGTCAGCGTCTGTCTCCTTTTCATCCCCGAGAACATCCACGATGATCCGGCCCTGCTCTTTCCAAACGTGGAAGTGCTCGCCGATCCTGCTTAATGCCGCCCTGATCTGACTGACCAGTGCATCCTCAAACGAAGCGCGGTTCTTCCCCTTTACGCCGATTTCACCATACTTGATGAGATACGTTTTATAAAACATAAAAACACAAACCCTTTCTTCTGTTGTTTCGATGACAGCCGGTGAAAGTCCGGCGGAGCAAATCCCTCCGCCATCACCTGCTTATCTCCGCATATACCGTTTCAGCACAGGATACAGCTCCCTGATGCAGGAAAGGGCATAATCGATCTCCTCAAACGATGTGGTGTCACAGAAGCTGAACCGTAACGTCGAGTCCTGCATCTGCGGGCTCAGATGGATCTCCTGAAGAACAGTGCTGACAGGTGTCTTTTTGTTCGATGAGCAGGCTGAGCCTGACGAAACATAGACTCCCTTCTCCTCCAGCGCGTGAAGAAAGACCTCTGAGCGGACCCCTTCAAAGGAACAGCTGACAATCTGAGGCGCCTCCTCTTCCAGTGAAATAATATGTGCGCCCTCGACCTTGGAAAGCCCCTCCATGAGACGTTTTTTACAAGCTCTCATTGAATCAACTTTCCGGTCAAAATCCGTGTATGCCTCCATCGCCGCAACGCCAAGACCGGCGCAGCCAGGAACGTTTTCCGTCCCGGACCGCATCCCCCGCTGCTGTCCGCCGCCATATATGAGCGGTCTGACCTTCGCCTTCTCGTGAATATACAAAAACCCGCTACCCTTCGGACCGTGAATCTTATGCCCGCTGACAGACAGCATATCGATGTGAAGTTTTTCCGGAAAAATCCTGTACTTCCCATAGGCCTGGATGGCATCTACATGAAACAGGATCTGCTCATTATAAGCCTTGACAAGCTCTCCGATTTCAGAAACCGGCTCCACTGCTCCGATTTCATTGTTTACATACATTGTGGAAACCAGGATCGTATCCTGATCCAGCTGCGCCTTCAGATCATCCAGACTGATGTGTCCATGCTCATCGACCGGAAGATAGGTAATCCGGAAGCCCATATCCTTAAGAAATGAAAGCGGCTGCAGGACTGCTGCATGCTCCACGGCTGTTGTAATGATATGCTTCCCGGCCCGCCTGTTCGCTAAAGCCCCGCCGATCAGTGCCCAGTTGTTGGATTCTGTCCCGCCGGAAGTAAAATAGATCTCCCGATCCTTCACCTTCAGTGTCGCGGCAATCCGCTCCCGCGCCTGCCGGACATACCTTTCTGCATCGACACCCTTCTGATGTCTGGAGGAAGGGTTCCCGTAGTCGACCATCATCGTCTGTACGATAATGTCCTTTACCGCCTCCGAAACCCTCGTTGTTGCTGAATTATCCAGATATGCTTCCATAAGCTCCTTCTCAGTACATAATTTCACATCGCCATATCGTTCAGAAAGCCTGAAACCGCAAAAGGGGTTCAAACAGGCACTCCTCTGCCGGCGCTTCTTTCATTCTTCAAGGTGCAGCATAAGGGCGGACAGGACAGCAGGTCCTGCCGTCTCTGTGCGAAGGATTCTGTGTCCAAGCGTCACGATTTCGCCGCCTATATCCCGCAGCATGCTGACTTCCTTTTCGTCAAAGCCACCCTCCGGCCCGATGAAGATTCCGCAGCTCTCACCAGGCTGCACCGATGCTAGAACTGCTCTGGTATGCTCTATACCCTCTGAGTCCTCATACGGAACAACTATATGATCCAGCGGTCGGGCAAGTTCCAGCGCTTCCAGAAAGGAAACAGGTTCCGTCACCTTCGGAACGATGCCTCTTTTTGACTGTTTTGCCGCGGCAAGTGCAATCGCGTTCCATCTGGCTGCCTTTTTTGCAGTTTTTTTCGAGTCAGGCTTCACAATACAGCGTGTCATCAGAGTCGGCACAATTCTATATGTGCCCAGTTCCACACTCTTTTGAATGATACTCTCCAGCTTATCCGCCTTGGGAAGCCCCTGAAATAAATAGAGTCTTGACGGAAGTTCCTGCTGGGATTGATTCTTCGAGACAATCTTTGTGAGGACAGCCCCGTCAGAATACCCTTCAATTCGACACAGATAATCTGTCTGGTCCCCTTCCATCCCTGTACACAGAAGGATCTCTTCTCCGGGCTTCATTCGCAGGACAGAATGAATATGCCCGACATCATCACCTAGTATTCGAATGGTCCCGGCCGTCTCATCAATTGATTCTCGGCTGACAAAAAAGCGGTACATATATCCTCAGTCTTTCTTCGCGGTCACACAAACCCACTCGTTCTGATGTGTCACTTCCGCAATCTGAAGCCCCGCCTTCCTGGCCGCCTGCTCCACATCCTTCTCTCTCTCGTCAAGGATGCCGGACATAATAAGGATGCCCCCATGCCTCATCGCCGGAACGATATGGGGTGCAAGCGCAACCAGCACATCGGCAAGGATGTTGGCGGTCACAACATCATATTTCTCATATCCAACCAAAGCCTGGGTTTTCGGATCATCAATCAGATTGCCCAGCACCATGTCCATGCTGCTTTCCGGAACGCCATTGGCAGAAAGATTATCCTTCACGGCATCCACGGCACAGGGATCAAGGTCCGTTCCAACTGCATGACAGGCACCCAGCTTCAATGCGACAATTGACAGGATGCCGCTCCCTGTCCCAACATCCAGCAGCTGTGTCTGTGGCGTCACGACCTTTTTCAGCTGCCGCATACACAGCTGTGTCGTCTCATGCATGCCTGTTCCAAACGCAGTTCCGGGATCGATATGGAGCACCATCCCCGTACTGTCGCAATCTTCCATCTTCTCCCAGGACGGAATAATCAGGATATCGTCCACCTTGAATTTGTGAAAAAACTTCTTCCAGTTGTTGATCCAGTCAGCATCCTCCGTCTCCCCCTCTTCTATCGTGCACGCCCCGATCTGGGTATATTGACGAAGGTTTTCCAACCGTTCTCTGACAGAAGCGAGGATGCCTCCGGCATCCTCGTCCTCGTCCAGATAGAAATCAAGATAGGCTGTCCCGTCATCCTGCCCGGCAGGAAGTGGGATATCGACAAACATCTGTTTCAACTCATTCTCGGAGAGCGGGACATGGTCTTCAATCTCCACCCCCTCAATGCCTGCTTCTGAAAGTGCCTCCGCGACGATATCCTCAACCGTTGCCAGCGTCTTCAGCCTGAATTTCTTCCATTTCATAAATCTGCCTCAGTCTGCAAAACCGTTCGGGTTCTTCTGCTGCCAGTTCCAGGAATCGCGGCACATCTCCTCGATTCCATACTCTGCCTTCCATCCAAGCTCTCTTGCTGCCTTTGAAGGATCGCAATAGCAGGTTGCAATATCGCCATCACGTCTCGGTTTGATGACATATGGGATCTCTCTCCCGCACGCCTTGCTGAATGCCTTGACCACCTGAAGCACGGAATAGCCATGACCGGTTCCCAGGTTATAGATGGAGACTCCTTCATTGTCCGCGAATTTTCTGATTGCATTCACATGTCCTCTCGCCAGATCACACACGTGGATATAATCTCTTACGCCTGTCCCGTCCGGTGTATCGTAATCATCGCCGAAAACTGACAGCTCCTTAAGCTTGCCGATGGCCACCTGTGCAATATAAGGCACCAGGTTGTTCGGAATCCCCTTCGGGTCCTCGCCAATCAGTCCTGATGGATGTGCTCCAATCGGGTTAAAGTAGCGCAGCAGAATGACATTCCACTCCGGATCTGCCTTCTGCACGTCGATCAGGATCTGCTCAAGCATCCACTTTGTCCACCCATATGGATTCGTACAGGTTCCCTTCGGGCATTCCTCCGTGATCGGAACAAAAGCAGGGTCTCCGTATACGGTCGCACTGGAAGAAAAGATGATATTTTTGCAGCCATGACTTCTCATGCTATCGACAAGATTCAGTGTTCCGGTGATGTTGTTGGAATAATATTCCACCGGTTTATGCACAGATTCCCCGACCGCCTTCAGTCCGGCAAAATGAATCACCGCATCGATCTTCTGATTCTCAAAAATCTGATCCAGGCAAGGCTTGTCCAGGATATCCCCCTTCACAAATGACAGATCCTTGCCAGTAATCTCCCTGACACGATCAATTGCCTTTTCACTGGCATTGTAAAGGTTGTCTACAACCGTCACCTCATACCCGGCATTCAGCAGCTCAACGCAGGTATGACTTCCGATAAAACCAGCTCCTCCTGTAACAAGAATTCTCATGGTCTCTCCTCCTGATCATTTGAAATTAACATTTACTTCCGGTTGCAGCCAACTGTCCGGAACTTGTTACTGCTGTCTGAATGCTTACGAATTAAAGCAGCTCACAGCCGCCCGTCGGACGGATACTGAGGACATGGCAGCTGCCCTCTCCAAGAAGACGGTTCATACGCTCTGTAAAGGAATCGATCATATCATCCGGCACGAATGCCTGGCATGTTCCTGCAAAGCCGCCGCCATGGACTCTGAATGCCCCTCTGCCGGCAAGAAGCTCATCACAAAGTGCCAGCGCAATGGCCATCTCCTGATGCTCATTGGCTCCGCATGGAACAATATTCTGAAGATACATCCAGCTGGATCTGCCCGATTCATTGACCAGCCTCAGGAATGTATTCATGTCACCTTTTTTCAGAGCTTCAACCTGTCTGGGCACCCGCTCTGTGTCTGCGTAAAAATGAAAGGAGCGAAGGACTGCCCTGTCTCCGAACGCTTTTCTCAGCTCCGGTATCCGTTCCATAAAGGCTCCCTTTGGGACCTCATTCAAAACCTTTTTGTTGAAAAAACCTGCTACTTCCTGCTCCTCGACTGGAATCGCCGTGTACTCATCGGTCAAATCCGCGTGACTTGCCCAGCAGTTAATGATCACAAGGCTGTATCCCATGGAGTCAAAATCAACATCGAGTTTCTCGACGATCGGATTAGACGGGTCGGCAAAATCAATAGTCAGAATATTCCCGACTGAGGAAGCTGTCTGATCCATCAACCCGGACGGCTTGCCAAAGTAAACGTTCTCTGCATACTGGCTGATCTGCGCGATCTCTACTGGGTCTGCTTTTCCACCATAGAACAGACCGTTGACTATATTGCCGATCAGGACTTCAAACGCAGCGGATGAACTGATCCCAGATCCAGGCAGCACTGCGCTCGTTACGACCGCCCGAAAGCCTGAAATGCTGCAGGAAAGATCCATAAAGCGCTTCACAACTCCCCTGATCAATGCAGCCGTTGTGTTCACCTCTTCTTTTCGGACAGACATATCCGTCAAATCGATTGTACAGGCGGGATAACCCTCAGATAAAATAGAAACCTTTCCATCATTTGTCGGGACAGCCGCACCAATCATGTCAAGATCGACCGATGCCGCCAGAACCCTGCCATGCTCATGATCCGTGTGATTTCCGCCAATCTCCGTTCGGCCTGGTGCAGAAAACAGGTGGATGTCTTCTGCTGTGTCCCCCGGATATGTCTCGGAGAACAGATCAAGAAGATGTTCATATCTTGGCAGATTTTCTTTTGCTTTACCCGGATAGAGCATATTCAATTTCTTCTGAAAGTCCTCTGTCAGAAGCCTTTTCTTCCAGTCAATCAGATTCATACAGCCCTCCACATACCAAATTTTCAATTATCTTACCACAAAACAAGAGGGGATAACAGTAAAATAAAAAGCCCGTGAATACGGGCTTTCAACAGTGGAACCGAGGAGGCTCGGACTCCTGACCTTTCGCGTGTGAGGCGAACGCTCATCCCAGCTGAGCTACGGTTCCATAAGAATAGGATAGATTTGAAAAACCCGCCATCATACCTGATGACGGGTAATAGTTCCTAGGAGAATCGAACTCCTGTTTTCGCCGTGAGAGGGCGACGTCTTAGCCGCTTGACCAAGGAACCATGTCGTGTCGACTTGCTTACTATAGCATGATGACGCGTGGAATGCAACCCCTTTTTTTATTTTTTTTTGGGGCAGACTGTCCGAAAACTAGCGGATTGAGCACCTGATGAATTGGTTGTTACGGATTCCACTATGAACCCGTTTCACATATACATTTGCACCTTGAAAACTGAATAAAGTACGCATTATTCCTGG
>Ga0256405_10005016_pt1 | contig 23667 bp, 16 predicted proteins | sample RumenRJG_02DNA_FD_189096 | JGI IMG/M metagenome (GOLD analysis project Ga0256405, IMG submission 189096) | Bovine rumen microbial communities from Lethbridge, Alberta, Canada - RJG_02 | ecosystem: Host-associated > Mammals > Digestive system > Stomach > Rumen | place: Canada: Alberta... | reverse complement strand
CTTTTTTGCTATAAGCTTTTGTCTCTCACCCGCATAGCGGGTGGTTTATTATGAAAATATTTCGCTTCGCTACATATTTTCACGGGCTCACGAGCCCATAATCAGAGGTCGCTCTGACCGGCGACCTCTCTCAGGAGGCACAATGAATATAACCAGAAAAACAATGAGTAATCCGGTGCTTATTGTAATTATTTTTGCACTGATTGCTTTGACTGGTCTCTTTACTTTTACAAATCTTGAGGTAAATCTCTGGCCGAACATCAAAGAACCTTTTCTTATGGTGTATGCTACCTACGAAAATGCAGGTCCGCAGTCGGTAGAAACAGCAGTTACTGGAGAACTTCCACGTCGATGTAAAAATTGGATTAAGAATCTTTCTTCGAGTGTTAGATGCTTTGTTTTTTTGTGTACTGTTGTTAATATAGGTTTCGGGTACATTTTCTTTTCCTTGTTTAGATATTTTGTGGTAAAAACATCATAACAAAGAATTGCAAAATGTACTCATTTTTTTTGAACCTCCTGCTTATTAGTTCAATTTGATTTTACAATCTTCCTATTTAAAATGTTTTTTTGGGTCAATTTTGAATATAATCGACACTAAAGATTTAAACACATTAAGACAATTCGAACTATTGACGACGTTTTTTAATCTTTGTATATTTAAATTAGCTTCGTGGTAAAGCTAGCAACCAGTGCAAAGATTTTTATCCTACCATATCACTAAAAATAATGATTACCTATGAGCATCAGGTTTATTGTTGCTGACGGTACTGGTATTTAAGCAATAACAATAAGATGAATGCTCAAGGAGTAACATTATGTCAAATCTTGAGTTCTTCAAGAATCAATCAAAGAAATTTTTTAAAGATTGGAAATCCCAAAAAAAAATTGTAGAGACTGATGGTAACGTCTACTTTAGGTATTCTCCAAAATTTTTTGATATTAAGGATTGGTTTTCTTATTTCGAATTAAGCACTAAAGACGAACAAGATGTAAAACTATCTCGTGCACAACATTATATCGCTAAAATTGCAGGTTTTAAGAAATGGACGGATTTGATAGCAGCTTCTGAAAAAGAATTAATTTATGCTGAGATAAAACTAAGAAATTTCAAAAACAGTATGGATTTAATCCAATGGGATTTTCTTGAAAAAGATTATGAATTGGCTGATTTAGACATTGATTCCAAAATTGAATATGCAAAACAATTCTTTAGAGGAGTAAATGTAACGGGTTTTGAAGGAGAAAAAAAAGCAATAACTCCTAAGCTCATTACAGGAAAAGAGAGAAAGGCTATTCTTCGAGTAGGAAATTATTCCTTTGGTAGAAAAATGAATTCAATTGTTAAATGTCTGCATTGCAATGATGAGTACAAATATGATGATTCTAAAGTAATTAAATTTCCGAATGAAGATGAACCATATATTGTGTGTAAAAACTATCCAAAATGTGATGGCAGTTTAATAGACATGTTTTCTCCAGATGATGAAGAAGATGATGATTATGACGGTGGTGTTCCTTTTGATTGGGACATGGATCAAGGTTATGTCGATGAGTATGAGTAATCAGAGACATTAATAAAAAATTAAATATGGAGTAAGAACGATGAATAAGATATATAAATCCTTAAAGAATATTAACTGGAAACTTTTTCTTTCATTATTGGTAATGGGATTAGTTCCTACAATTTATACAACTGTACGGGTTTTCTTTATCGGACAGCTTCCTGGGGATTGGTCTTTTTCTATTGCAGGACAGCTTTCCTGGGTAAATCTGATTTATGAAATTCTGAACGAGGCAATCATTCTCCCATTATATTTCTTTATGGGAAAGGTTGTTTCTGATAAGGCAGAATATTCAAATCGAATAAGAACCGGGTTGATAATTTCTTTTTGTATTTATGCGGTTTGTTCGATTTTTATATGCTTATTTACGAATCCATTATTAGTTGTAATGGCCACAAGCAAGGATATTATTGCAGAATCAGTCGTTTATATAAGAATCGAAAGCATTGCAAATATCTTTTCTCTTCTTGCAAGCTTTCTGCTTGTATGTCTGGTAACTCTGGGAAATTCAAAATATGTATACATACTTACTGGAGTAAAACTCACTTTATGCATAATTTTTGATACATTCTTTGTTTCAACACTTAGTATTTCTGCAAATCTTGGCGTAAACGGAATAGGATATAGTAACATAGTTGTGAATCTTCTTCTCTTTATCGTTTCATTGCTATTGCTGGGCAAAGAAGGATATTCAATATTCAATAAGGAAAAATTATCATTCAAATGGACAAAAGGGTTATTGAAAGTTGGTGGAATTTCTGGAGCAGAATCATTTGTTCGAAATGTGGCTTACATGTTAATGATCAGCAGAATGGTAAATATGGTTAATGAACAGGGGTCCTACTGGGTTGCAAATAATTTTATCTGGGGCTGGCTCCTTCTTCCAATAATCCAACTTGGAGAATTAATAAAGAAGGAAGTGAGTACAGATGTAAAAACTGTAAAAAATAATACCCTTGGTTATTTTGCAGTTACAGCTATTGTATGTGCAATATGGTTTATTACTATTCCAGCCTGGAAACCATTCATGGCAAACGTTTTACAGTTTTCTGATGTAGATAAGTTGTTCAATCTCGTTTTGGTACTTTTAGGATTTTATGTTTTATATGCTTTACAGAATGTATTTGACTGTGAGTTCTATGGTCTTGGAAAAACAAATTACATGCTTTTTGAATCGGTTGTAACAAACACTATCTATTACGGAGTTGCCTTTATTCTGTATCTGGCAGGTGTGTGGACACCGACTTTAACAGGAATTGCACTGCTTTTTGGTATCGGAAACGCTTTTGACAGCATTGTATCAGGTGGAGCGTATGCCTTTTTATTAAAGAAAAAGAAGATAAACATTCTGGAGGTAGAATAAAATGAGAACTTCAATTGCAATTTATTTTGATTTGGAAAATGTTGATAAAAAATTGAATCTTAAGAAGTTATTAGAAGCAGTAACACTGGATATTGAAGATGACTCAACTCCAGTATTTGCGATAAAGCTCGCATGTGGAAATACAACATCCATTGCAAATTTCAGAGAACAGCTTAAAAATCTGAATTTTGATATTCGCGAAGCACCTCAGGTTTCTGAGGGAAACAGTAAAAATAGGGCTGATTTGATCCTTACTGTAGAAGCTTTTGAAAGCCTCTATCAGAAATCTCCAGATATTGATTTATATATATTCATTACATCCGATACAGATTTTACTGTAATAATGGATAAGCTGCGTAAATATGGAAAGAATGTATGGCTTGTAACTCGTGCCGCTGATAAGGAAAAACAGTTGTTTACCAACAGTTCTGATAAGATTCTTGTTATAGATGATTATTTTACAAAACAGGACAATTCTGTAAAAGAGCCGACTCAGATTGAGAAAATATTAACTAGTCTTGATTTTAATAAGACTGAAGCCTCAAAAATAAAGAAAATTATTGAATCATTTGATAAAGATAAATGGTATGAAGGTGGCTTATTTGGAACAAAGCTCCGTAACCTTATAAAGGATTTTTCATATAAGGGAAAGAAAGTAAACAGCCAGAACAAACTGTTTGAAGAATTAAAGAAAAATGGAATTATAGACACAAAAAAAGAAGGGAAAGTTGATAGTTTTAAGATTTTGAAATAAGGCAACTAAAATGTCAGACCTGTTAATCGGCACCAGCGGATATGATTACCCGGAATGGAAGGGGGTATTTTATCCTGAAGATTTGAAACGCAAGGATTTTCTCTCTTTTTATGCGACACAGTTCAATGCGCTGGAATTGAATAATACCTTTTACAATATGCCGACAGCAGAACGATTGTTGAGTTTTTATGAACGGTCTGAAGGACGGCTGAACTTTAGCGTGAAGGCGAACATGCTTCTGACACATGAAATTGGAGCTGACTGGCAGGTGGCGGCGAAAGATTTTAAGGAAGCACTAAAGCCTTTGAACGAAAAAGAATGTTTGTCGGCAGTGCTTTTTCAGCTGCCGGAAAGCTTTCATTACACAAACGATAACCGGATTTACCTTGCAAAAATGATTGCAGAGTTTAAAGGATTTCCGGTGATGATAGAGTTTCGTCATAAAGAATGGATTCGGGAATCTGTTTTTGAAGGCTTGGAAAAGAGGAAAGCGGGGATTGTTTTTTGTGATATGCCACAATTAAAGAATCTTCCTGATGGGACAGTGATGAAAACTCCTTTTATTGGAAGTAATGCTTATATCCGCTTGCATGGCCGGAATGAAGGCGCCTGGTATGCGCATGCGCCGAAGGCGCAAACGTCAATAACTTCCACTCATGCAAACAGAGCGAAAGCGACGTACGCTGCGGGGGAATCTCTAAATGGCAGTGCCCGTTATTGTTATGATTATTCGGAAAATGAATTAGCTCAGTTTATTCTTATTATAAAGCAGGCAAAACGGGAAGGAAAAAAAGTGCAGGTTTACTTCAACAATCATCCAAATGGAAGTGGGGCTAAGAATGCCATCAGTTTGAAAAAGATGATTGTTATGGACAAAACTGGCGAAAAATAAGAAAAATTCGCAAAATTTTCAACATATTTTATTTCAAGGTCATTCTATGACACTGTTATGTGATAAAGTCATACAATAAAGGGATGTAAATTATTTTGTGAAATCGTGATTTTTTCACCTTTAAAACCTAAAGTCGTGGTATAATCTTTTATATTATGCAAGTTGATTATAGTAAACTTTGGGCTCGTTATAAGGAGCTAGGTTACAAGAATAAAACAGACCTTATTGAGATGGCCGGAATCTCAACGAATATTCTTGCTAAACTGACTAAGGGTGAATTTATTTCAATGGAAAGTATCCAGCGTATTTGCAAAGCCCTGAATTGCGATGTGGGCGATATATGTGTAATTAATAATGTAGAAGGAAATCGCTAAAAAATGTTGCCTGAGAAAACTATTGATATAAAAGAAAATGACCTTCTCAAAATTGATCCAGAACTTCTATCAATTCTTTTAAAAGATAAAACAACTGGTAAAAACATTATTTGGGCAACAGATAATTATTCCAAATATGGTTTTTCTTATTCTGCTGAGAAAGAAATCAAAATTGAATTAATTACCTCACGTCATGGCGGAATTATAAAGCCTCGAATTGAAAAATCAAAAACAGAGCAGCAGCAGAGAGTTCGGCAGAAAGCTGAAGTTTTTACACCAAGTTGGATTTGCAATATGCAAAACAATAGGATTGATGAAGAATGGTTTGGGCGAAAAGATGTTTTTAATTTAGAAAAAGAAAATTCTTGGGAAGTAACGAAAGACAAAATTATATTCTCTAATTCTGAAAAAAAAAGTTGGCAAGATTATATTCTTTCTAAAAGGCTTGAAATGAGTTGCGGTGAGGCTCCTTATATAACGAGCCGCTATGATGCAGTAACTGGGGACTATATAGAAGTTTCAAATAGAATTGGAATATTAGACAGAAAACTTAGAATTGTTAGTGAAAATACTGAAACAAGAGAAGAATGGATAAAGTGGGCTTATAGTGCAGTTCAAAATGTTTACGGTTTTGACTGGCAAGGTGATAATGTTCTTATTGCAAGAGAAAATCTTTTATTTACTATTGCTGAACACTATGAGTCAAAATTTAATGAAAAGCTTGAAACTCAGGATTTAATTGGTTTTGCAAAAGTAATTGCATGGAATATATGGCAGATGGATGGATTGAAATTCGTTGTGCCGAATTCATGTTGTACAAAAGAAATTATTGATGAAGATCAGTTTGAGCGAAGAGTTATTTCAAAACCATGTATAGGCTGCTTAAAAGGCGACAATCGAAAACATAATGGAATTTATTGCGTAATAAAAGATTGGGAAACTCATAGAAATATTCGCTTTGTGGATATGGTATTTGGAGGCGGGAAATAATGGCAAGAAAAACAATAAAAGAAGTTACAATCCGTAGTTCAGCCGCAGAATATTTGACTTTTGTTGCGGCGACTGGCGGCAGTAACGAAAGTGTAGAAGTCCGATACGAAGATGAAAATATCTGGATTACTCAAAAAATGCTTGCCGTTTTGTATGAAGTTGAAACAAATACAATTAATTATCATATAAAAAAGATTTTTGAGGATTCTGAACTTGAAGAAGATTCAGTTATTCGAAATTTTCGAATAACTGCCTCGGACGGAAAGTCGTATGACACGAAGCATTATAACCTTCAAATGATAATTGCCGTCGGCTTTAAAGTAAATTCTGAAAGGGCTGTGCAGTTTCGCAAATGGGTCAACAATATTGCAAAAGAATACACAATCAAAGGCTTCGCAATGGATGATGAGCGCCTTAAAAATGATGGTTCAATTCTTACAAAAAAGTATTTTGAGGAGCAGCTGGAGCGTATCCGAGAGATTCGTTCTAGTGAGCGCAAATTTTATCAGAAAATTACGGATATTTATGCAACAGCAATTGATTATGATAGAGATGCAGCGGCTACAAAAAGATTTTATGCCACTGTCCAAAATAAAATGCATTATGCGGTTCACGGACACACTGCTGCGGAATTGATTGTAGAACGAGCTGATGCAAGAAAAGAACATATGGGGCTTACGACATGGCAGGATGCCCCAAATGGAAAGATAAAGAAAAGCGATGTAACAGTTGCAAAAAACTATCTTACAGAAAAAGAATTAGGACAATTGAACCGCATGGTTTCCGCATACCTTGATTTTGCCGAAAACATGGCGAACCGTCATATTCCGCTTACAATGGCTGACTGGGAAAAACGATTGAATAAGTTTATAGAGATGTTTGAATACGGACTTTTGCAGGATGCAGGAAAAGTAACGGCAGAAATTGCAAAGCTTCACGCCGAAACAGAATTTGAAAAATACCGAATTGTGCAGGACAGATTATACAAGAGCGACTTTGATAGATTTGTTGAAGATGAGGGGGCTTTGTAAAATGGCACAGATTTTTAATCAAGCATTTGAGCAAAAATTGATTTATGTTTATCGCATTAACGATACAGCCCATGAAGGTATTCTTAAAATTGGCGAAGCCTCTTGTAATGCAGGAATGGCTTATTTTGCTTTTGAGCCAAATTGCAAAGAATTAAATGCTGCTGCAAAAGATAGAATCCGCCATCAGACACAAACAGCCGGAGTGTCTTTTGAACTTCTATATACCGAAGCAACGGCTTATATGAAAGGAAAAAATCTTATAGTTTTTCAAGATCATGATATTCATGACATTCTTGTACGCTCTGGTATTAAAAGAAAAATATTTGATACAGAACATAAAGCAAATGAATGGTTTTACACAGATCTTGAAACTGTAAAGAAAGCAATTGCAGCTGCAAAAGAAGGTAGAACATCTCTCAATGCAAGTGAAATAACTACAGATAGAAGTCCTGTAATTTTCAGACCAGAACAGACGGAAGCTATTGAAAAGACAATTAAGCAATTCAAAAAATCTGGTGGAAGTCATCAGATGCTATGGAATGCTAAAATGAGATTTGGAAAAACACTTTCTACATTGGAAGTTGTTAAGCGCATGAATTATAATCGCACTCTTATTCTGACACATCGTCCTGTAGTTGATTCTGGTTGGTTTGAAGATTATGGAAAAATATTTTATGACCGTGATGATTTCTATTATTTTTCTAAGAAGAATGGTGGTGATCCAACAGAAGAAGAAAACTTCCATGAAATGATTCATAAAGCTGATGATAACGGAATGAAGGACTTCCACTTCATTTACTTTGCCTCAATACAGGATATGAGAGGTTCTGAACTTGTTGGAGGAAAGTTTGCTAAGAATGAAGAAATTTTCAATATAGCATGGGATTTAATCATCATTGATGAAGCTCATGAAGGAACTCAAACTGAACTTGGCAAAGCTGTTCTTTCAAAATGTCGCAAAGATAATACAAGAATCCTTCATCTTTCTGGAACTCCATTCAATCTTATGGATGATTTTAAGGAAGATGAAATCTATACCTGGGATTATGTGATGGAACAACGGGCAAAAGCCGAATGGGAAAAAATCCATCAGGGAGACCCGAATCCATATTCAGTACTGCCAAAACTCAGTATTTATACATATAACTTGGGAAAGCTTTATCCTGAATATGCAGATGCCGACATTGCATTTAACTTCCGTGAATTCTTTAGAGTTGATAAAGAAGGAAACTTTATACACGAAATAAATATAAAACAGTTTCTAGATTTATTAACAAAAGAAGATACTGATTCAAATTATCCATATTCAACAGAAGAATACAGACAGAATTTCCGTCATTCTCTTTGGATGATTCCAGGGGTAAAAGAAGCAAAAGCTTTAAGTAAACTTTTGCAAGAGCATCCTGTTTTCAGCCAATTTGCAATTGCAAATGTAGCAGGTGATGGAGATGAAGAAGAGGAAGAAAAAGAGGCTCTGAAGAAGGTCGAAAAAGCAATTGGCCCACATCCAGAAGATTCATATTCAATTACTCTTTCTTGCGGACGACTCACTACCGGCGTAAGCGTGAAACCATGGACAGCTTGTTTTATGCTTTCAGGTAGCTTCAATACAGCCGCAAGCACTTATATGCAGACAATCTTTAGAGTACAAACTCCTGCCGTAATTGGAGGAAAGCAGAAAGAAGAATGTTTTGTATTCGACTTTGCACCAGACCGTACTCTTAAAGTAATTGCGGAAACTGCAAAAATCAGCAGTAAGGCAGGAAAAACAACAAACAACGACCGTGAGATATTGGGTGAATTCTTAAACTTCTGTCCAATCATTGGTTTTGAAGGCAGTCAGATGAAGGCCTACAATACCGAAAAAATGCTTGGTCAGCTCAAAAAGGCTTATATCGAGCGGGTTGTAAAAAATGGTTTTGAAGACAGTTATCTTTATAACGATGAACTTCTTCACATGGATAAACTTGCTCTTGAAGAGTTTTCAAAATTAAAAGAAATAATTGGTTCAACAAAAGCTCAAGGAAGTACAGGTGATATTAACATCAACGCTCAAGGGTTAACTGATGAGCAATATGAATTATTACAGATGCCTGAAATCAGAGAAAAACCTGTTAGAGAACTTACTCCAGAGCAACAGGAAGCTTTAGCCCGCGAAAAAGAAATTAAGAAAAATCGCGATACAGCTATTTCCATTTTACGGGGTATTTCTATTAGAATGCCGCTTTTGATGTATGGAGCAGATTTACAGAAAAATCTTGATGGAACAGAAGAAGCAATTACTCTTGATAACTTTTGCAATTTAGTTGATGACCTTTCATGGGAAGAGTTCATGCCAAAAGGTGTAACTAAAGAAATCTTTGGGCAGTTCAAAAAATATTATGATTCAGATGTGTTCCGTGAGTCTGGTGTAAAAATACGTGAAATGGCTCGCGCTGCAGACAAGCTTAGCATTGAAGAGCGCATTGAGCGCATAAGCGGAATTTTTGCTACATTCCGAAATCCAGACAAAGAAACCGTCCTTACTCCATGGCGTGTTGTTAATATGCACCTTGCACAAAGTCTTGGCGGATGGTGTTTCTTTGATAAGGATTATAATGACCAGATTCTTGAACCGGAATTAATAAAGCAAAAAGGCATTACAGAAGAAGTTTTCAAAAAGAATACTCATATCTTGGAAACAAACTCCAAGAGCGGTTTGTATGCCTTGTATTGTGCTTATAGCGTATATCGTACCCGGGCAAAACTTGAGCTTGGCCCAAAACCTACACGAGAAATTGAAATTGATTTGTGGAAGAAGGTTCTTGCAGAAAACATTTTCTTAATTTGTAAAACGCCTATGGCAAAAAAGATTGCTCAAAGAACCTTAGCTGGATTCACAGAAACAAAAGTAAATGCTCACTACTTTGAAGACCTTGTGAATCAGCTGAAAAACAAACCTGAAGATTTTATAAGCAAAGTGAGCAAAACAAATTATTGGGAAAAGGATGGAAATGTAGATATGAAATTTGATGCAATAGTAGGTAATCCACCATATCAGGAAGAAACTGTACAGCAATTACCACAGTCTAATGGACAAGCGCCAAGAACAAGTATTTTTCAATATTTCCAATTAGCCGCGGATGAACTGTCTTCAGGTGTTGTATCTTTGATTTATCCGGGAGCAAGATGGATTCATCGCTCTGGTAAGGGTATGGCTGACTTTGGTCTTGCCCAAATCAATGATGTAAAGCTTGAGAAAATAGATTTTTATCCTCACTCCCAAGATGTGTTTAAGGATGTCGCCATAGCAGACGGAATTACTATGGTTCTTAAAAATATGAAGAAAACAATACCGGGCTTCACATATGTGTATCATGAAAATGGAAGCACATTTTCTATGCACTTAGAGAATCCTGGAGATGATTTGATTCCTCTTAATCCTCAGGACGGTTCTATCATAGAGAAGGTTTCACAATTTGTAGAAAAGCAGCATTTTTCGTATCTGCATGACAGAATTTTACCAAGAAGTTTGTTCGGAATAGAAAGCAATTTTGTTGAGAATAATCCTACTAAGGTTAGGGAATTTTCGGCAGGAGAAGTTCTAGACTATAAAAAAGAAATAAAATTGTTTACAAATGACAGAGCTGGAAAGGCAGGAAGGGCTAAGTGGTTCATAGCCAATCGGAATGTCATTGAAACCAATGCGTCATATATCGATGAATGGCAGGTTGTCGTTTCGAGTGCAAACGCAGGTGGACAAAAACGTGATAACCAGATTGAAATCATTGATAATCATTCGGCGTTTGGTCGCTCTCGTGTGGCATTAGCATCATTTAAAACACAAGTAGAAGCTCAAAACTTCTTCAATTACGCAAACACAGATTTAATACGCTTTATGTTCTTAATGACTGATGAAGCTCTAACATCTCTCGGTAAAAAGGTGCCAGATATAATGGACTATTCAAACAAAAATAAACTTATCGATTTTTCAAAAGATTTGAATAAGCAGTTATATAAATTAGTTGGATTGTCACCAGAAGAAATCTCCTTCATCGAAAGCAAAGTCCGGGAGATGTAAAAGGTATGGTAGTAAAACCTGATTGGCAAATATTTGATCTAAATTTCTCTGAAAATCCCGGATTGAATTTCGAATGGATGTGTTATCAGCTTTTTTGTCGCGAATTTGGTAAAGACAAAGGGATTTTCCGATACTATAATCAACCTTCGTTAGAAACAGAACCAATAACACATAATAATGATGTAATCGGTTTCCAAGCTAAATACTATACAGTTAATCTTACTGAGCGAAAACAAAAAATAATAAATGTTATAAAAGAAACTAAAAAACGATATCCAAACCTAACTATTTTATATTTTTATTCAAATAAAGATTGGACGGCGGTACAAACTGAATTGCTTGACAAAAAAACAGAGGTTCAAAAGGACATTGAAAATGAAGCTGCATCCAATGGAATCAAAATAGAATGGCGAACAAAAAGTTTTTTCGAATCAGAATTTGTAACAATAGAAAATTCTGATATAACACAGTATTTCTTTGATAATTACACAAATGAGTATTATAAAAAAATTAAAACACTTGATTTTGTTGACGTTAAATTATTAGACGACAAAATATTTCAAACAGCTTTGTATATCGAAAATCAAGAGAAACCTCTTATTGGTAGAAATATTTTAAGTAAATATATAATAGATGAATTAAACTCTAAAGACATACAAAATTTTTCTAATATTTTTATAAAAGGTGTTCCAGGAATCGGAAAATCTACAGAAATGAAAATCGCTTATAATGAACTTCTAAAAAAATGTTCTTCTGAGAATTGTTATAAAGAATTTCAATTTCTACCAACTCCGTATTTTTTTGAATTAAAGAATTATCAAAATGGTTGCTTTGACATAAATGAGAAAGAAAATACTTTATTGTTTTTAGATGGAATTGATGAAATATCAAATCAAGATTTAATTTCATTTATAAAAGAGTTAAAAAACTTGAAATCAAAAAATCCTTTAATTAGGTTTATTATTTCTGGTCGAGATGGTGCTTTTATATCAGAAATGCAAACAATTACTCACATAAATACTAGATTGTCATTTTATATTGATTCTGAATTACAGAATTTGATTTATAAGTTTAAAGGAACCGTTTTTGAACCATTTATTGGGATTCCTTTTTATAGAAATTTTCTTATTAATCAAAATTATAAGGATATAAAAACATATCATGATTTTATAAAAACCTTAATATTTTCCAGACTTGAAGATGATAAATTGAAACACGATCGAAGTAAAAATCATATATCTTCTATTTCGAATGGTATTAATTTAGAAATTTTACAAAAAAAGTTAGCACAATTTTCAAATTCCCTTTTTAAACTAAATATAAAAAATTTTTCAACAGAAGATTTAAAACAATATTTTGACGAAGCAGAATTATGGTTTATATTAAAATCAAGTTTGCTTGATTTTAAAGATGAAAATAATATTAGTTTTTACTCAAATATATATTATGAATACTTTCTTGCATTGTACTATTCAACTCAAAATAAAACAGTAATAGAAAAAAACTTTTTTTTACCTACAGGAAAAGTTATAGCACAATATGTTAATATAATTGCTATATTAATGAATATTATTCCAAACAAGGCAAGAATTTATGATAAATTATCAAAGAAACTTAGAAATGAATCGACTGCATATATATTATTAACAGACTATATTCTTTTGCCTTCTATTGAACGATTTACTTTCTATAAAGAAATTCTTAAAGAATTTAATACTTCAAAAAACATTATTTACTATACCCGTTTTACAAAATCTAATAATTTGCTCAAAAATATTGATTCTTTGTCAGATTCAATGCATAACCTTTTACCAGAAGAATTTTATGATGAAGCTGTAAAACTACATTGCGATACAATTAAAAACTTTTTAAGAAATCCAGCTATCGATAAAATAACTACATTCGAAAATGCAGTTATTTTGCTTGGTGTACATGATAAATTCTGGAAAGAAAAACAGTATCCTTTACTAAAGGAAGTTGCAGTTCCGTTAATACGATTCTTTCGTGAAAATGAAATTGCAAAGAAAATGAAAGGTTTGCTTTCGGAAGATATTATATTAAGCTGGTATGAAGATTATAATTGGACAATCAACTGGGAAGAAAAAGAATGGTTTAAATTTGTAAAAGAAATTGCTAACATTACTAATACAGAGTTCTTTAATTTAAAGAATGAAAATGAATTCCGTATAAAACTAAAGTTATTTAATCATTTCCACTCAAATTTCTATATTAGAAAATTACTTGTTCCTCTTACAGTAAAGATTCTCGAAAATAAAGATTTAAAATCTGGAGAAGCTTCTTTTGTTCCTAATTCACTTGATGATGATTTTGAAACTCCAACGATTCATTTTGATAATGACATTTCATATTTTTCATTTACAATAAAAAACTATGAAATACCAATTTCCGATCTTCTTTATATATTAAATTCTTTAAAATGTAATTATGCCCATCACAATTATGCATATCAGTTAGAAGAACTTTATAGAGATTTATTAAAAGCATTCAAGGAAGAAATTTTAAAAATCCAAGATGATGAAATCCCTGTATTATATTCTCTGTTCAAAAAATATATTAATACAGATGACGGTATGTTTATTTCAGATTTTAATGCATATATAAAACTATTAAACGATAATCACAAAGAATTATTATTCAATTTATTATTATCTGATTTAATAAACAATACTAATTGGCAAAATTTATGGATGCTTCATAATTCTATTGTTATTCTTCTTGATATAAAGAATAAAGACAAAGCAATTTCTCTTTGTGAACAATTGAAGGGAATGGATAGAGTATATAGAGAATGTATAGCAAATATTTATCTTCCAAATTTGACTAAACATCCAATATATGAATTGTCAAAAAAAGAATATCCTGAATTATTTCCACAAACAATAAAGAAAGACGAAGAACATAAAAAAATTCTTTCTCAATTTAAATCACTAAAAGAGAAGATGCTAGAAAACGAGATAGATATTATCACAAATAAAGAAAATCTTATTAATGAAGTTAACAATATTATTGAATATATTGATAAAACAAAAGATTTTTCAGAAAGAGATACTGATCGTGGAAGATTATTGGATTTACAGGTTGATTATATAGGAAATAAGATTCAATATGCGTATAAAGAAGAATATAAAATCCCTACAATTTTTTCTTCTTTTGCTTTAACTTATTTGTTTAATTTTACAAATGGTGACCAAAGCTTAAATAGACTACAGGCAATAAAGAGTATAGAAGAATGGTTTTCTGATGACAAATATTTTTGGCGCTATTTCTTCTGGTTATATATTTGCCATTATAAAAAAGAAGAAACTGACGACTTTTTAAATAAGAATCCGAGTTTGATTGAAAGAATAAAAGAATCTATGCAACAAGAAGTTTCATATTTTTCTGCCGAAAATGAGTTATCGTTATACGATGGTGGACGTAATCGTTTTTGGGTAGTTCCATTTGTTCATTATTTATCAATATTCTTTAATAATAAACTACCGGAATGGTTTGATAAAAGTAAAATACTAAATTTTATTGCGTATCCTGCTTGGCAACTTTCTACAGGTTATGGAGTTCATATTAATGGTGAATTCAAATGGGAAAGCTGGAATTCTGTTTTTGATTGGATAAAAGCTGTTTCTGATATAGATGACGATATAATTATTGAAAAATCATTAACTCTTCTACCTGAATTAAAATCAGATCAGTCAATAACACAAATAGTTACTGTATTTGTTGAAAAAATAAAGACTAATAAAAAGTATAAACAACAGATGCTTGATGTTATTATTGAAAAAACTATTGAAGAATTACAAAAAAATTTTAAAGATCATGATGAAAAATCAATTATGAATGGTGGAGCATTATCTTCTTTCTGGAGAGAAACACAAGAAGATTTTATTGATAGACTCTTTCCATATGTAGATTTTTCAAAATATAATACTGATGATATTAATTATTGCAGACGCTCTGTTTTTGAATATATTTGTAAAAATGCAAATGAAAATGAAAGATCAAAAATTATTAAATTATTAAAAAATCGAATATCTGAAAAAACTATTAGAATATATCTATCAAAAATGGGATACGACAAGGCTATAATTCTAACTATTAATGACTTTCTTAAAGGTGAAAACTTTAATACGAATTATGGTTTTTATTCTCCTTTGTTTGGAAAAGCCCCTTCCTCTTTGCGGTTGTTATATAAATACTTTCAACTATATAAATATTCATTAGCAAAAAAGAGTGATAGACGTGATTATCTAATTGGATACGCTAAAGAAGGAATACTACAGACTACAACCAAGAATAATTTTTGGTTTATAAAAAGGAACTTCAATAAATTAATAATGAAATATAAGAAGGATGGAAAATATTTTGAAGGTGTTGAAGATTTCTTAAATGAAATTGAACAGAGAGTCTTTGATGATAATTAATGAACAAAAGGAAATAAATAATGCAAACACTTGAATCAATAATTGAATCATATGCTTTTGATAAGATGCAAGACTATGGACTCCTTTTGATACCTCTTCCTACAGGTGCTGGTAAGAGCTATACGGTTTTTAGTTTTATTCATAATGTTATTATTCAAAAAAAAACAACACAGAAAATTCTTTTTGTTACATCATTAAAAAAGAACTTACAGATTGATGAATTACGAAGCAAATTTACAGAAAAAGAACAAAATATTTTTGATGAAAAAGTTTTGCTGCTAAAATCTAACCTTGACTTTGTTCTTGATAACTGGGATTTAGTAGATAAAGATATTCCCTATGGTATTAAAGAATACAATGAATATAAAAAGTTAAATGCTGCTATTAAATACTGTAAAGAAATGGAAGATAACACACACTTCCGTAAAAACTTCCAGATACTTGAAACCGTAAGAACTAAGAAAGATGACATAAAAGATACGTTTGAACCTAATTTCAGAAAACGTATTAAGTCTCTTATAAATGAAGCTGTTCCACCAAAAGCAGGATATAAAGCTAAGCTTACTTTTGTAAAATCTAAGATGCCTTGGCTTTTGAAATTATACCCTCAGATACTTTCTAATGATAAACAAGTCTTTCTTATGAGTATGGATAAATTTCTTTTAAGAAATGACCCAATTGTTGACAAATCATACTTCGTTTATAAAAGACTCGCTAAGGATGCAATCATTTTTATTGATGAATTTGACGCGACAAAAGAAACTGTGCTCCGACGTTTAATTGATAATGCTACTGATTCAAGAATTGACTATGCAATAACATACAAGACAATCCATGATAGATTGGAGCAGGGGCTTTTTCCTGTGACTCTTACAAGTCCTTCTGAAAATACATTAAAAAGATATGAAGAAGGAAGATTGAGAAAAAAGCTTGAAGATGTAATACCTGAATTAAAAGAACGTTCTGATAAACTCTATAAACAATTTAATATGCAGTATTTCTTTAAGAACATTGAAACCGAAAATGAAGATGCTGCTTTCTTGTTTCAAGACTTACACAGTCTTACAATCTCAAATAAAGATAATAAAAATAGAATTGTCTTTAAGGAAAATAAAACTTCTAATCTGAATGAGATATTTTATGTAAATAAAGACGATAAGAAAAATGGAAAAGAAAATGTAAATAGCTTTATTTACATGGTTGCTACAGTAAAAGCTTTTTTGCAAAAGTTTAGCGGCTCTGTTCATACATTGGCAATCAATCTTCAAGAATTGCAAAGAGAAAACGGAATAGAAGATTATACTTTTGAAGAAGCTTTACGTTCTGTTCTTGATAACTTCTTTCCTGGGGATTCATTTTCCAAGACTAAAGAGTATTTTGTAAAACAGATTTTGCTTTACAGAAGCAATCTTGAAGAGTCTAAGAAGAAAGTCTTTGATGGTTCTTTCTTTGAAAACGGTTTTTCATTTTATGCTATTGAAGACAACAATAACCATACATTGCGTTCTGCAATTATGATGACTTCATTGGAAACTACACCAGAGAGAATTTTGCTTGATGTTTGTAAGAAAGCAAAAGTATTTGGTATTTCTGCTACTGCAAATTACAACACATTAATTGGAAATTATGCTCTTGAAGATTATCTTATTCCAAAACTTAAAAAGCATTTTTACGAATTAAATGAAGGTGAATTCAATGTATTAAAAGAACAGTTTGAACAATCTACATCACATTATGACAGAATCAAAATTAATGCTTTACCGATTACTTCTGATTACAATTACAGTCAGGATTCATGGAAAGCCATATTTAAAACTGATGAAGAATGTGAAGAGATTTATAATCTTATAAATCAAAAAATCCCTGCAAAAGCTGATGCAACTAATTATCTTAAAAACAGATATTTGAGAATTGCAAAAGTATTTAAGGCTTTCCTGGAAAATAAAAATATTAAGTCATTCTTATGCATGCTTAATAAATTTCCTGATGATAAGTATGAATTAAACAAGGGGATTCTTCAAACAATTTTTGAAAAGATTTCTTATGGTTCAAAGACTTGGGAAGACCACGTATTAATCCTAAGAAGTGGAAATGATTATGAAATAAAAAAAGAAGAGCTTTTGAATCAACTGACTCATGATAAAAAGAAACTCGTTATTTCTACTTATGCAACAATCGGTGCCGGCCAGAACTTACAATATGAAGTTTATGATGATTCTTCGACTGAATTAATTAATGATTTTGATCCATCGAATGAAAAAGACTTTGACGCAATTTATCTTGATAAGCCGACAAACTTAATCAAACAGCTTTATGAATCTACCGGCGAAAATGATTTTACAGAATACTTAGCACAGCTTGAATATTTAATGACTTCTGGAGAAATGACTAGGAAAAATGTAATGAGACTTGTGCAAGAAGGATTTAAGCTGCATTACTATGGACTTGAATCAAATAAAATTAAAGCAACTGATATTGAAAGTTCTACAAACCTTGCAACAAAAGTTTTGGTACAGGCCGTAGGTCGTTTGTGCCGAACAAACAGAAAAAACAAGAATATTTATATATTCTACGATGATGCTGTTAGTGAAGTACTTAATATTCAAACTTGTAAAAAGAATCTTCTAAATCCCGAATTTGAAGCTCTTATTAAGAGTATTGGTCAATCAAAGATTATTGATAAGTCTGAACAAAATCTTATTGATGAAGGAATAGAAAAATCTGAAGAAGCTCTTACTAAGATTATGAAGTATGTACAGGAAGGTAGATACGGTTGGGATGAAAATGCTATGGAACAATGGCAGGCTATACGACATTGGGTAATGCAGCATCCGACTTTATCGCGGGAAGAATATAATAACTGCGATGATTTATTCCAGCCTTTTTATATTGCCTTGCCTAGAAAAGAAAACAAAGTCTGGTATTGCAGAACTGGAGATTTTAGATCAATTGATGACATTTCCTTTGTCCCAAAAAATAATTACGAATGTGTTTCTGCAGAAGCTGCTAGACTGGAAAAGTTTCAGTATTTACCGGGAATAAAAGCATTGTTTGATAAAGAAAAATTTGCAACAACATTTGAAAAGAATGATTATATTCTCTGTCCTCCAGTGTTCACAAATATTTATAAAGGTGCTCTTGGAGAATATACTGGCAGAGAAATTCTTCGTTACCATGGTATTAAACTTGAAGAAATAACAAATCATGAATTCTTTGAATTATTTGATTTTAAGATTCCATGTAAAGATATTTACATAGACTTTAAACATTGGAATCAACATTCTGCATTCTTACCTAGAGATCAAAAATTGCAAGAACACATTCATGAAAAACTTGAAAAAGTTGCTGGTAGAAAAGCAATTATTATTAATATCTTTGCTGAAGAAAAGAGAACAAGAGGATATCTTACCAAAGATAAAATCATTGAAGTTCCATATTTATTCGACAATGAAACATTAAAAGCAAATAAGCTTGCTTTTGATAAATTGTTGAAAGATATAAACGAAGGTTGAAATGGATATTACACTTAATCAATTTGATATAGAAAAAACTATAATAGATTATGACAAAATTAATTCTCTCTATGATTTTTACTTGATTGAAAATGAAGGTAAATCTTTTAAACCTGATACTAATATCCTTTTTGAATCTTCAACAAACAAAAGTATTCTTGCAATTCAGTATACAGTTGGCTCAAGTTTCTTGATAATGCTGAAGAAGAGCAATTTGAATAAAGCTGTAATAAATGAGCTTTTAGATAAATATAATTCGGAAAATGATAATAATCTTTCACAAAAGAAATTGAATGCCCCGTTTGAGAAATTTCCACATTCATTATTGCAATTATTCTTTAATTCTTTGGCTAAGAGTTCTTCTAATGAAAACTGTTCAAACATAGGAGGTAAGCTTTATTACTTTTCTGAAACTCGTTTGAAACAAGTTTACTGCATACAATTTAAAATCAATTCTGATTATACTTTTGAACTAAAATCTAAAACTTTTACAGAAGCTTTAGAAAATAGTAAACAACGTAGATTTATTTTACAAACAAATAATACTCTGATTTCAGCTGATAAAAATAATAAGCAAAAGCAATATGTTGATTTTCAATATAAAAATACAAAACATGCTATAACTTTTCTGGAATCAAAATCTTTACAGGCGTTTGAAGTAAGTAAGGTTGGAGTATTTGATAAACTGCTGCAGAAGTTTAATAAATCTTATGGGGATTTTATTAAGCTTGAATTAAAAAAGGAAAATGATTGGAGTAAACTTGAAGTTAAAAGTTCTGCAAGCCAAAAAGTAAAACATATTGAGAGAATACAAAAAATACTTGAGAACAAAGCAATAAATATTGTTGATAAAATTCAGGATGCTTCATCAAAATATTTTTGTGAGCAATTAAGAACTACATATGATTCAATGCTCAAGAATATTGAAGTAAATATTACAACTAAAACAAAAAGCAATGCATTGAATGTCTGTGTCATTCATAATAAAACTTATTACGAAATTAACAAAGATGAAAAAGATATTTATGAAAGTTCCGGAAAATATGTTATTCAAAATATAACTCTTGAAGATTTTACAAATTATAAAGGAGAAATATCAGAAGCGGCTTGTTTAGTTGTATTGAATGAATTAATTGTAAAAGAGGATTTGATTAAAAATCATAAGATTACTATTACTGATTGGTCTTCTTATAACTTTGACAATAATTTAATTTTCTGTTGGCATGAAAAAGATGATGCTAATAAGAACCATTATTATTTTATGGATATAAAACCAAATGGCGAATTTGAAATAGGAGAGAAAACAAAAGACTTATTTAATCAGGAGCAATTTGAAAATATTGAAGAAATATTTGAATTAAACAACATGAATGCTGAGCGGCATAATAAATACAATGAAAAGTATAAAGGTCTAATTTTGAATGACAAAGATGAAATTAATATCATTCAAGATTCATCTTTCTTTATGATGCCGGAATGTTCATTGATAAGCCAGGATCTGAAAACTGGAAAAATAAGTAGAAGTAAAGATTCTTTGATTAAATATTTTAGGGGTTGTTTGGATATTTACTATAAGAATACAGAGGATTGTATTTTGTATTCTAGCGGACAGATAGGAAGTGGAATGAATACGACAATTGCAAAAGCTTCTCATGTTAGGAAAATCATTCCGTACAAGAATTATGCTTTATTTTTCCAAGATTATCTAGAAACTATGAATGTGACTTTTATTCGAAATGGCCAGCTGACTGTAGTGCCGTTCCCGTTTAAATATTTAAGGGAAGTTGCAAAAATGTCACAGGAGATACAATAATGCACAAAATAAAAATCACCGCAATTCGTAAAGCAGATTATAAGGATTTGCAGCAAATATACGAGAATCCCATTCAGCACGCCTGTGATATTCAGGAAGGGCAGGTGTTTATTGCAAACGGCTGGCAGCATCCTGAAGGAATGTGCGAATCAGCATGGGAAAGCATTTCTCCATTTGTAATGACATTGGCACACGGAGGCGAAAACATTTACGACGGCTGGATGAAGAATCCTAAATCAGCAATGATAAGCTGTAATGATGGCTTCAGACCTGTAAGTTTTTTAATTGAAGTGATGGAAGAGGAAAAAAATTAAAACTATGAAAGAAGATAAAACAAATCCTTTCGAAATAGACTTTGACTCATACATTCTCCAGAGTGAACCAGAAAAACAGGAAAACGGAAAGCTCTGGCAGACTGCTATCGGCTTACAGCAGGTAGATGGACTTACTCCTTCTAAATATCTTTATGAAACTGCAAAGCGAAACATTGATGGCGAGATTACCATTGAAGAAGCCAAGCAGCTTATTGATTCTTATTATGAAACTCGCCAGGGAAGAACAGATGATGAGGATGATGCCGAAGAAGCTGATAAAGTTTCTGTACGCATCCGTGAAATCTTGGCCGAAAAGACTTTTAGCTTTACCCCAGATTTGCTTCTTTCTATTCATAAACGCTTATTTACAGGTGTGTTCTACAAAGTAAAAGCTGGGCGATTCCGGGATTATAATATTTCCAAACGTGAGTGGGTTTTAGATGGTGAATCTGTCCTATATGCAAATGCCGATATGATTCGTCAGACATTGGAATACGATTTTGGTCAGGAAAAAGTATTTGATTATTCAAAGCTTTCTAAAGAAGACACTATAAAACATCTTACTCGGTTTATTGCAAACATCTGGCAGATTCATCCGTTTGGAGAAGGGAATACCAGAACCACTGCTGTTTTCACAATTAAATATTTGAACTCTCTTGGCTTTGAAGTAAACAATGAACCTTTTGAAAAGAACAGCTGGTATTTCCGTAATGCTCTTGTTCGTGCAAATTATACAAATATCAATAAAAGCGTTTATATGAATACGGAGTATCTGGAAAAATTCTTCCGTAACCTGCTTTTTGGAGAATCTAATGAACTAAAGAATCGCTATTGCCATATTAAATATAATGAAAAAGTAGCGATAAACACTCCAAAAAGTAGCGATAAAGCAGCGACAAAAGAAAAAAGTAGCGATATTATTTTGAATTATCTTAAAGAGAATGCCAGTATTAATAATGCAAAAGCAAGAGAAATAACAGGTCTTACATCAGCGGCTGTCCGTAAAATTTTCAAAAAACTGGAGGCAGAAGGTTTAATCATAGGTTCTGGAGAAAATAAAAACAGAACTTATTCATTAAAGAAATAAAGAAGTTATACCAGCAGGATGGCGTCAGCTTTCCGGAACATTCCGGGAAGGGTCGATAAGTTAATATAAGGAGATTCACATGAAAAAAATTGTAAGTTTGATTTCGTTACTCTTGATTTCTCTTGCTTTTACATCCTGTGTTGATTATGTCCAGTCCATTTCCTACAAGAACGGCAAATATCATATGTACTACAAAGTGACTTTATCTAAGCTGCTTTTTGCAATGGCTGATGAAGATCCGGAAGAGATTTTCAAGGATTTTGATGAAGACGAAATTGGAGAACTGCCACCGAATACATCAATAAAGCCTGTAAATACAGAACTGGAAGTAGGTGCGGAGTTTACTTTTGAAATTGATCCAAAAACAGCAGATGAAACTGAAAAATCTTTTTTACCTACAGTCGCCGGAAAAAAGTGTTTTATTCCGTTTCTTTTAGGACAAAATGATTCGATTTCTGATTCTGTAGGTTCTGGCAGTGAAGATGAAGAATTTGCGGCTGCAATCATGTCATCGGCAAAGTGCAGAATATTACTCAGTAAAAAACTAATTCCAGAAATAGAAACTGCATATTTTGAAGGTAAAGGTGGTCAGAATTTTTCTATCCCTGTTTTTGACTACGGAGAGGCGAACTGTCTGGAAATTCCTTTTATCATCCTGACTCAGGAAGGAATGTACAGAACTGATAGAGTAGTAATTATTATGTGATTAACGAGTAAGAGATGAAAGTAATAGTCAGTGCCTGTCTTGCAGGAGACAATTGCAAATATAACGGTGGAAACAACCTCAATCAGAAAATGATGGATTTTCTAAAGAACCACGAATTGATAAAAGTCTGTCCAGAAGTTTTGGGAGGTCTTCCAACACCACGTCCTTCTGCAGAAATTGAAGACGGCAAAGTTATGAACACTGAAGGAAAGAACATCACAGAAGAATTTACCCTTGGTGCACAAAACGCTTTTGAAATTGTACAGAAAGAAAATCCTGATTTGATAATCCTCCAGAGTCGAAGTCCTTCATGTGGGATTAAGCAAATTTATGACGGGACTTTCTCCGGCAAGAAAATCCCGGGGCACGGACTTTTTGCAGCGCTTTGCATTAAGGCCGGATACAAGGTGCTGGATATTGAAGATATTGATGACTATTTATCACATAATTAAGTTATAGTGATGCACAAAGAGTAACTGACCTTATTCCAAAATCTCACCATCCCGACTAATTACAATGATACGCCAGGGAAGGAATTTTCTGCTTGCTTTAAGGGCATCTGTTGCAGCACGTTCAAGTCCTCCGCAGCAGGAAACTTCCATTCTCACAATAGTAAGACTCTTTATGTTGTTCTGACTTATAATCGCTGTAAGCTTTTCGAAAGCGTCAAATAAATCATTTCCTATAATTGCTTTATTTATGCAACTTTTATTATTGCAAAATCAATTAAAAAACGAATCTGGCTTTCATTTTATTGATTCAACGCC
>Ga0256405_10005014_pt1 | contig 23676 bp, 23 predicted proteins | sample RumenRJG_02DNA_FD_189096 | JGI IMG/M metagenome (GOLD analysis project Ga0256405, IMG submission 189096) | Bovine rumen microbial communities from Lethbridge, Alberta, Canada - RJG_02 | ecosystem: Host-associated > Mammals > Digestive system > Stomach > Rumen | place: Canada: Alberta... | reverse complement strand
TGTCGCTTTTGCCATCTTGAAGCATCTCCGTTCTCTTTGATGCTTCTATTCTACAACTGTACCTGTCCATTTTTCAGGACACAATACTATTTCTTGTGGTCGGCTGATTAAAGCCGATACCCATATAAATAAATTTTTAACTACATTGAAATTGTATCATGTTGCACAGAAAAAGTCAATATATTTGATATTTGATACTTGACATTTCGCGAGCCGGTATGCTATCATCGAATCAACAGAGAAAAAATAATGCGGCAAGGTTCATAAAGGTAAAATTATGGGAAATAAAATTCGGGTTGAAACACTTGCTACCAAGGTCACTGAACAACTCAGAAACGACGTATTGAATAAGCGTTTCCAGGTTGGCGAACACATAACAATTAAAGAAGTCTCTGAACTTTACGGCGTCAGCCCCATGCCGGTAAGAGAGGCCTTCCGTGTCCTGGAGGGAGAATCGCTTCTGAAGGTAAACGCCTATAAGGGTGCGGTAGTCCAGAAGCTTGACAAGAATTTTATTTCGGATGTTTACGGCGTGCTCAGAGCCATAGAATGTGCAATTTACCAAACGGCGGTTTTCAAAATAACCGATTCTGCGATTGATAATCTCAACTCAATAAACGTTCTGATAAAAACCATCGCCAACGAACGCAAGAACGGCCAACTGTATGAAACACTCAATACCGAGTTTCACGATATCGTGATTAATTTTGGCACAAACAAGCTGGCGGAGGACAGATATTATTATTATCATGATCTTCTCAAGGCTGTCAGACGCAGTCACAGTCAGTACAGCTTTGACAGAATAAAGGATGCTGCTGCGGAACACGATGAGATCATTGCGGCGCTGGCCTCCAGAAATAAAAATGCTCTTCGTGAGGCAGTGGAGAGCCATTCCATCGCGGCAATGAACAACTTTATACTTCAGTATAGGGAATAAAAAATTTACATAAAAAATCTAAAGAAAGGGAGGACGTTTATGAAAATTGTCAGCAATGTGTTCGATGTGCTGGAAAAGGCGTTGAAGGGCATTTGTATTCTTATTACTATTGCTTTCACGCTGATTACCTTTGCATCGATAGTTGCCAGATATGTTTTCAAAGCACCGTTCAGTTGGTCTGAACAGACGTGCAGATATTTGTTCATCTGGTCTGTGATGCTGTATATGCCGGTGATCATGCGTACAGGAGGAAACCTGGGCTTCGATCTTCTGGTTAACAAGCTGCCGAAGAAAGCGCAGAATTTTATCTCACTGTCCTGCATGGTACTGATTGACGTTTTTGCGGTTCTTTACTGCAAATTCAGCGTTCAGTTTGTGCTGAAGACAATGAGCAAGAAACTCTCCGGTATCAATGTCCCGTACTGGTCGGTTTATTCCGCACAGATCATTGGCGCGGCTATTCTGGCACTGTTTACGACAGAGCTGATAATCAAGGAGATTATCAAGCTTAAAAAGCAGCCAGCAGTAACTGAGGAGGTGGATGACAAATGACAGGATATCTCGCTCTTCTGTTAATACTGTTCTTTGTCCTTATGCTCATTGGTATGCCGGTAGCTTATGCTATGGCAGTCGCTTCAGTAGCAACGATCATGCTGGACCCGAACATGCAGACAATGGTCATCCCTCAGAAGATCTTTACATCGATGGACTCTTTCTCATTGATGGCGGTTCCGTTTTTTATGATGGCGGGCTCCCTGATGGAGATAAGCGGCATCACGCAAAGACTGATCGACTTTGCAAAGAGCCTTGTCGGGCATCTTACCGGCGGACTTGGACATGCAAGCATTGTTACCGGTATCCTTATGGCGGGCGTTTCAGGCTCGGCCAATGCGGATACCTCCGCGCTTGCAAGTATCCTTGTTCCGGCACTGACAAAAGAGGGCTATGAACCCGGTTATTCCTGCGCGATGGTTGCGAGCGCTGGCGCACTCGGTCCCGTTATCCCGCCCAGCATCATGATGGTCATCTACGCAGGCGTAACCTCTATCTCAATCGGTACGATGTTCCTTGCGGGTTTTGTTCCCGGCCTGATGATAGGTATTGGCTACATGATAGTCAACTTCCTGTATGCAAAGCGCGCCGGTATTGAACGGCCCAAATTTGCTGGCTGGAAACAGCTTGGTATAGACTTTGTAAACGCAATTCCCGCGCTGGTGCTTCCGCTTATTATAATCGGCGGTATACTCTCCGGCGTTGTAACCGCAACGGAATCCGGTGTTCTTGCCTGCGTTTATGCCGCCCTCTACGGTCTTGTAAGGAAAAAGCTCAACTTCAATAACCTGTTCGGCTGCATTACAAGTGCAATCAACGGCACAGTAAATACCATGGTGATCGTTGCCTTTGCATGCCTGTTCGGTATGCTCGCAACGAACTATAACATGGGCAAGGTCGTTTTGTCGGTTGCAACCATATTCCACGGCAACGGCAGCCTTATTCTCCTGTTCGTAAGTATTGTTCTGTTTATTGCCGGTATGTTTATCGACTCTACCGCGGCAATGCTTATGCTCATCCCGATATTCGCTCCGCTGATTACGCAGTACGGCTTCAACCCGCTTCACTTTGCGATGGTGTGCATACTGACGCTTGACATGGGTGGTCTTTCGCCTCCTGTCGGCCTGCTGATCTATCTCGCGGCGAATATCACAAAGACCAAGCTTGAAAGAGTTGTCCGCTACATATGGCGCTTTATCGCGGTAAACTACACGGTTACCATTTTGGTAATCCTTATCCCGTGGCTGGTAATGATCATTCCGAGACTTGCCGGCGCCGCAGGCGTTTAATTATATCGGATTCAATTCCCACAGGGAATGAAAAAATAAAAAATACGGAGGAAAACGAAATGAAAAAAATCTTAGCGCTTTGCCTTGCTCTCGTGATGATTTTCGCTCTTTGCGCATGCGGCCAGACTGCCGCACCCGCAGCGAGCACCGCACCCGCAGCGAGCGCAGCACCCTCAGAAGCTCCTGCACCTGCAGGCCCCGAGTATGACATAGTCACGCTCAAGCTGAGCCATGTCAATGCTGTTGACCAGCCCATCGGCGTAGCTGTGGATAACTTTGCAAAGCTCGTAAATGAGCGCTCCGGCGGCAATGTTACCATTGAAGTCTATCCTGCATCCTCTCTCTACAACCAGGAAGATGCATATGACGCAATCGAACTCGGCAACCTTGACATGTGCGTCGCAGACGTATCCGGCCTCTCCAACAGAGTTCCTGAGTACGGACTCTATGCTCTCCCGTTCCTGTATGACAGCTATGACACCATGGCAAAGATCGTTGACGGTCCCGTCGGCGAAGCTCTTGACACAAAGCTTGAGGAACAGATGGGTGTAAAGGCTCTCGGCTGGGTCTGGAACGGATTCCGCAACATCGTTTCCAACGATCCCATCAAGAGCATTGAAGACTGCAAGAACTATCTGCTCCGCTCTCCCGGCATTGACCTCTACCTCGACACCTTCGACAGAATGGGCTTCACCACGGTCATCATTCCCTGGGGCGATGCTTTTACCGGTATGCAGTCCGGCCTCTGCGATGCAGTTGAGACCACTACCGAAGCTATCTACACTCAGGGCTTCTACACCGTAGGCAACAACGTCACCCTTTCCCACCACATGCTCTCCATCATCGGACCCATCATCAATCTCGATGTCTGGAACAAGCTCTCTCCCGATACTCAGCAGCTCATCATGGATTGCTGGGCAGAGTGCCGTGCAGAAGATAACAAGATTGTTGAAGCAGGCGAAGATGAATACACCAAGCTCCTTAAGGATGCCGGCGTCAACATCTACACTTTCGAAGATTACGATAAGATCGTTGAGCTCTTTACTCCGATGTGGGAAGAGTACGCAACCAACGGCGGTTACACCGACCTGCTTGAGATGGCAATCTCCTACATTGGCTCCTGAGACCAATACTATAAGTCATAAAGCGGTACACAACTGCTGTTGACACATTGAACTTCACAGTGGGCATCGCGAGATGCCCACTGTATTGTATGAAAACAACAATTATGAGAGAGGTACGGATATGAAGCTGACGTGGTTGGGGCAGGCAGGATACAGAATAGTAACAGATTGCGGGACTGTGATTGTGATCGATCCGTACATGTCGGACTCCTTGCATGCGGAAAAAGGAGACGACTATCTGCGTGAGGTTCCGATCAACGAAGATATCCTGCATTCTCATATAGACATTTTGGTGTTTACCCACTGTCATGCCGATCATGTAGATTTTGGTACTTTGGATGTCATGCTCGCGGGAGAACCGCTGACGGTGCTGGCATCACTGAATTCACTCCATAAAATCAGAAACAGATATATGGGCGAGCATAACTATGTTATGTTTGACGAAGGAATAGAGACGATTATTAACGGAATAACCTTCCGTTCGGTGTACGCGGCGCATACCGATGAAAAGGCAATAGGCGTTGTAGTAGAGGCCGATGGCAAGGTGCTTATTCACACAGGCGACACACAGTATCACCGCAGACTGAAAAACGAATACCCTGAAAATGCCGATGTTTTGCTTCTGCCGGTAAACGGAAAGGGCTGCAACATGAATATAGCTGATGCAGTCAGATTGACAAACGAACTGAAGCCAAAGAGGGTATATCCCATGCACTGGGACATGTTCAGAAAATTCGGCGCGGATGTAAACGAGTATATAAGGCTCTGCGAAGGGAAAGAAAACCTTGAGGTTGTTATTCCTGAGCACTACGCAGAGCATGAAATATAACAAAATATGATTTGAAAAGGAGGGAAAGAACGGTGAAAATAACAGAGATAAAAACTTTTAATGTTTTTACGTTCCGAACAAATTATGTATTTGTAAAAGTCGAAACGGATGAGGGAATATGCGGTGTAGGCGAAGGTACTCTCGAATATAAGGAAAACGCCCTGCTGGGAGCCATCGAGGATATTAAGCGAGTGCTGATCGGCCGCGACCCAAGAGAGGTTGAAAAGCTTACCTTTGAGCTTTACCGCGATTCCTACTGGAGACTTGGCCCCGTCCTCCAAAGCGCAATTTCTGCCATAGATATGGCACTGTGGGATATCAAGGGCAAGAGAGCGGGTATGCCTGTTTACGAGATGCTTGGCGGCAAGGTGAGGGACGAGATCCCCATGTACGCAAATTGCTGGTTTTCCGGTGCCCGTACCGCCGAAGACTTCGCAGAGGCAGCGACCAGAGCAAAGGCGCTCGGCATGAAGGCTCTCAAGTGGGACCCCTTCGGAAAAGCATATATGTATATGGAACGGGAGGATTTCGACCGCTCCATGTCCATAATCGAAGCGGTAAGAGGTGCTGTTGGCAAAGATGTCGAGCTGCTTATCGAATGCCATGGTCGCTTCAATATTTCAACCGGCATAAAGATAGCAAACGAGGTAAAACAGTTTGATCCGTTCTTCATTGAGGAACCGACCCCACCGGACAACTACGATGCCATAGCAGAGGTGCGACGTAAGTCTCCCGTTGCAGTGGCAGGCGGAGAACGGCTGTACGGCCTCATGCAGGTGCGTGAGTATCTGGATAAGGGCTGTGTAGACTATCTGCAGCCGGATATCAGCCACTGCGGAGGCATTACTGCCATGCGCAAGATAGCGGCTCTGACGGATGCGTATTATGTTTCCCTGGCGCCTCATAACCCCAGCGGACCTGTTGCAAATGCGGCGGTAATGCAGATTGCCGGCTGCACGCAGAATTTCAGAATACTTGAAATTTCAATGACGGATGTAAGCTGGAGAAAAGAACTTACGAACGAAAGAGTCATATTCAGTGACGGCAAGTTCCGTATTCCGGACGGTCCCGGCCTGAGTATAGAACTGAATGACGAAGCATGCATGAAGTATCCTTTCCGTCCTATTGACCTGAGACATTATAAGGGCACGTTGACAGATGTGCGCCCGGTAAACGATACCACAATATTCTTCGAAGGCTATGAAGGACGCGAAAAGGAACTTCTCCTCCTATGATATAAAAGCAGGTGCTGAGATATGAAGATAACAGACCTTAAAATGATCCATGTACGCCCGCGGTGGATGTTTCTCAAGATTGAAACCGACGAGGGTATAACCGGCTGGGGCGAGCCTGTTGTCGAGGGTCGCGCCAGAACTGTGGAAACAGCGGTAAACGAGCTGAGACCCATACTGATCGGAGCAGACCCACTGAGAATAGAGCATCTGTGGCAGCAGATGTATCGCGGAACCTTTTACCGCGGAGGCCCGATTATGTGCAGTGCCATATCGGGTATAGAAATGGCTCTGTGGGATATAAAGGGCAAATATTACAACATTCCGGTTTATGAGATGCTGGGCGGTAAATGCAGGGACAAGATCAAAATGTACGGACATCTGAAGCCTGCGGCTATTGCGGGTGACTTCCCGATCCCTTCTATGCTTGAGATAACCGACCAGAGACTTAAGGACGGCTTCAAGGTTATGAAGTACAGCATAATTCCGCCAATACGTCCCGTGGACAATATGACTATGGTGGACAAAGTGGTGGAACGCTTTGCGGCTGTACGAGAGAGAGTCGGCAAGGATATCGATGTTGCCATCGACTTCCACGGCAGAGTGAGTCCGGCAATGTCTGTACGTCTGCTCAAGGCTCTGGAGCCGTATTATCCTCTGTTTGTTGAGGAACCGGTTCTTCCGGAGAATGTGGATGAGATGGTCAGAGTTTCAAGAACCACCAGCATACCTATTGCAGCGGGCGAGAGACTTTTCACCAAGTTTGGTTTCCGCGAGCTTATCGAAAAACAGGCAGTGAGCATAGTCCAGCCTGACCTGTGCCACTGCGGCGGTATTTTTGAAGCACGTAAGATCTCCGCAATGGCTGAGACATATTATATGCAGGTGGCACCGCACAATCCTCTTGGTCCTATCTCACTGGCGGCTTGTCTTCAGCTTGACACCTGTCTGCCCAATGTGCTGGCACAGGAGCACCCGGGCATGCCGGGGCATGAAGATCTCGGCGTCGGCATACTCAAAAAGCCCTTTAAGGTCGAGGACGGCTACATATATGTGCCTGAAGGTCCCGGACTTGGCATTGAGGTGGATGAGGAAGCAATTCAGGACAAAGTTTTTGACGGAACATGGGATTCGCCGCACCTCTTTTTTGAAGACGGCAGCGTTGCGGATTGGTAAATTAAAGTATTATCGGGAGGATATTATGTTTGATTTAACAGGAAGAGTTGCCCTCGTTACCGGCTCATCCAGCGGTCTTGGCGCAGCAATGGCAAGATGCCTTGCGGAAGCGGGGGCAGATGTGGTAATAAATTATACCAGCGAAAAATCTCTCAGCAAGGCTGAGACTGTGGCTGAATATGTCCGCGGACAGAACAGAAAAGCAATGATCATCAGAGCCGATGTCAGCAAAGAAGAGGATGTTAAGGCTATGATGCAGAAGATCGACGATGAATTTGGCAGGTTGGATATTCTTTGCAACAATGCAGGCGTAAACAGCAGCCACGATATCTTCGATCTTGAGCTTGATGAGTGGCAGCGTGTACTCGATACCAACATCACCGGCGGATTTTTGTGCTGCAAATATGCGGTTCCCATCATGCAGAGAAACCATCACGGACGGATTATTATGACCTCCTCCGTTGTTGCCCAGCAGGGAACTCTTTTCGGACAGATACACTATGGTGCCACAAAGGGCGCTCAGCAGTCCTTCGCCAAGACACTGGCGCGAACCGTTGCCAAGGACGGCATTACAGTCAACTGTGTAGCACCCGGCACACACATGACCGAGACGGTAAGGGAGATACTCGTCAACAGTGACCCGCATCGTCTTGATGCGGCCATAGAGCGTACGCCTCTCGGCAGAATTGGTACCTGCGAGGATATCGGCTACGCCGTTGTATATCTTGCGTCCGATGAGGCCAACTTTGTGACAGGCGCATGCATTGACGTAAACGGCGGCTGCTACATGAGAGCATGAACACTTAATCCTTCCGAGAATTCGGAAGGATTATTTATAGAACTGACTCAGGGAGACAAGGAGACACAAATGGCAATAGAAAACGAGGCGGGGGCTGTTTTGCTTAAATGCGGAAGCTGGACTGCCGTGGTTATTCCGCAGGTGGGCATGAATCTTTCTTCAATAGAGCATGAAGGCCGAGAACTGCTGAGAAAACCATCAAGTTTGGAAGAGCTGAAAGAAAACTCCGTAATTTTTGGCAATCCGCTGCAGCTGCCGGCCAACAGAACCGAGCAAGCCAGGTTCACATTTGATGGCCGCAGTTACGAGCTTCCCATGACGGAACCTGCGAGGTTCAATAACCTTCACGGAGAACTGCACCGTTCTTCCTTTAAAATAACAGAGCAGGATGAGAAGCATGTGACCGCAAGCTATGAAAACTGCGGCGAAATATATCCATTCCCGTTTCAGGCGGAAGTCAAAATCAGCGTAAGCGGGGATGGAGTGACCGAGCACGTAACGATAAAGAATACCGGAAACAGTGATATGCCGCTGGCTTTCGGTATGCATACAATGTTCAATGAGCCGGAATGCTTTTCTGTACCGCTTGAAAAGCTGTGGGAGGTAAATGAATACTACATTCCCACCGGTAGGCTCAGAGCTTTGACCGAAAAAGAGCGGCGCTATACCACAGGCGCGACAGCTCATAATGAAAAAGTCACCGGCTTCTTCAAGGGAGCGGGACACACAGCGCATATAGGCAACGTGGAATACACTGTGTCTGACAACTTTGATTGCTGGGTACTCTGGAACCGCGAGGGCAGAGATGGATTCCTTGCCATAGAACCTCAGCAGGGTGCAGTGAATGCTCTGAACAATGGTTTTGGCCTTATCAGATTGAAACCCGGTGAGAGTGAACAGTTTACAGTAAGCTTCAAAGAGTAGTGTTGTAGCGTATAACAGCAGAGCATCATCAGACGCTGCGGTTTTCAGGAAACAGGGGATACAAAAAAGAGCAAGGTGCTGAATAGAACCGTACAGCCATGCATCCCTGCCTGATTATACACTTGTAATTCCGATGCAACAGAAACAGGACCCACTTTGAACAGTGCTTGGCAACGCCTCGGGCGGAAACCATCCCCGACCGGTGGGAAAGTCAGATTCTTGCCCGGATTCTCATCAAGCACAGGGTAATCTTCGTCTCCCGTGCGGAGATGGTACAGACCCTCCGGGAAATGAAGCTGGACTTCGCGCCCGGCCTGAAACGGACCATTGACATGGCGCGGGAAGAAAAGGAGAAAACGCCCGAATCACGGTAATCCCCAGCGGAATCTCTGTGAGCGTGAAAGAATAAGGAGGAGCCGATAACGGTTTGAGCGGCAACAAATTAACCTCCGATAATAAATTGTTTGACAGGATGATCACACTATTTGCTTAATAAAATGAGGAAAACATAACAGGAGGACTTTAATATGATTCATCTGTCTTTTGAACAGGAAAATACTCTGATTAAGAACCTGCTGCTAGCTAACGACGTTCCCGAAAAAGACGCAATCTCTCTGGCTGCTGTTGTTACCCACTCCGACTTCACCGGCACCTATTCCCACGGTCTGTCTCGTCTTTGCATATATTTGAGACAGTACATGGCCGGTGCGCTGGTTGCACAGCCCGAATGGAAAATCGTCAAAGATGAAGGTGCTGCTATCTCCTTTGACTGCGGCGGCGGCTCCGGTATTGTTGCTGTTAACACTGTATATGACGAAGTTCTGAAGCGCGCACGCAAGTACGGCGTTGCCGCAGGTACCGGCCGTCACTCCGCAAATATCGGTTGCGGCGGCTACTACGGTCACCGTATGGCAGAAGACAATGTTATCGGTATTGTTATGTCCAACACCTACCCCTGTCAGGCTCCTTATCTGGGCGCTGACCGTCTGATCGGCACCAACCCCATCATCATGGGTGCTCCCACTTCCAACCCTGAACGTCCCATTGTTATTGACATCTCCACCTCCGGTGTTGCAATCGGTAAGGTTCAGGCTTATCGTCGTGAAAACAAGGAAATGCCTGAAGGCTGGGCAAATGACTATGATGGCCTGCCCACCACCGACCCCCATAAGGCATACGTAGTTCGTCCCATGGGTGACCACAAGGGCTACGGTCTGGCTACCTTTGTTGACCTGTTCGGCGGTGTTCTGTCCGGTGCAAAGGTTTCCGCAGAAATTCCCTTTGTAGAAAATATGGAGCCCGAAGAAACCGGCTTCGCAGTTATTCTGCTGGATATCGCACACTTCATAGACGTTGACGCTTTCAAGGCACATGCTGACCTGCTGGTTCAGCTACTGAAATACAGCCGTCCTGCAAAGGGCGTTACGGAAATCTTCTTGCCCGGCGAAATCGAAGCTCGTCAGATGGAGAAGAACAAGCTTACCGGCATGGACTTCTCAGACGCTCTGGAAGCAGAGCTGACCGAGCTGGCTATCAAGTGCGGCGCTTTGAAGGAAGGCGGCGACCTGCGCGAGCTGATAGATTAATTCACAGCACAGTTCCGATTGGCTGACTTATATTCCAAATCAAGAGACCATCCCAAACTTTGTGTAAACCCCCGATGTGGTGTAGAATAGAAGCACCACATTGGGGGTAATTATTATGGCCAGAAAGAATCGTACCCCAGAAGAAAATGCACGTCGGGAAAAAATCAGAGAACTGCTGCAGATGGCGAACATTGGCAGCATGAAGGACATCCAGAGCCTGTTCAAGGAGACCATTGCCGAGTTCATGGAAAATGGCTTGGAGGCAGAGCTGGATGATGAGCTTGGCTACAGTAAGTATGCCTAGCTTTTTTGTTAATTCTGCGCTTTGGAAATGCCAATGTCAACTTAAAAATGCCCGTCAGGGCAAAAAACAGCGGCCACACGGAATGTTCCATGTGACTGCTGCCTATGCAAGAGCTACTATTCTTTCAGCTTCTTATTCTCCCGATACTTCTTTTGCCGCAGAGCGTTATGCGCTTTGCGGCATTCTTCTTTTGTGCAGAACTGCTGCCGGTTGGAGCGGCGGGCAAAGGCTTCGCCGCAGTTGGGGCAGATCACGACGGCGAGCTCCTTCGGTGTTCCTTCGGCGCTTGTTTCCTGTTTGACTCTTTGGCCGCCGCTGGTAATGAGCCTTGCCAGCACAAACCAAGCAATGTCGAACACAGAATTGACGTCGGCTGCCAGCACCATGCGCTCGGTTCTCGGTTCTACCTTGACCCTCACGCGAAAATCCGGCATGATATCCGCCAGCTTGCCCGTCATCTCTTTATAGAACAGGCGAGGAATTTTGCCCGGCACTGGCTGTTCTCTCTGCATTTCCTGTACAATATCAAAGGCATCCGAATCGTCGTCTGTGTTCCACTCGACCTCCGGTATCGGATGAAGATACCTTTCAAAAAACGGCAATCCATCGAAAAATCTCCCGCCCTCGGCAAGATGTACCGCCGCTGCCGGCTTTTTCCGTTTAACATCCTCCAACGCAAAATAGAAGCTGGCGGCATTATACAATCTGCCGAGGTCTTGCAGGAACTGATTTGCACGGAAAGCCGCCTGCTTTTCCAGCATGGAATACGCCCCAAATCCGTCCTGATCTATTAAGTCGTCCAGCTCGTCAACAAAATACGGATGTACATACTCCGTGCAAAACTCCACAATGCGCTCCACCGGATCGCCTATCTCGACACGCTCATCATTGAGGTACTTCCCAAGATTATACAGGGCGCAAAAAATCGTTTTCCCCGTGAAAAATTCATAATCATCGTCGGCATCGAGCTCGGTCATAAACGAGTCGCTGTCGGCGATTTTCGGTTTTATCCACGTTTGAAGATTATATGGCTCACATGTATATTCCTTAAACCGAATCGGCTTATATACGAGCTCCGGTATCCCGCCGATCTCGCCGGCACCCATGATCGATGTCGTATGGTCAGCCGATGGCTGCCATTCATATAGCAAATCCCAAGACACTTTCCCGGCCTCCGTTACAGATAGCGTTACAGTTACACTTAGCGTACATGTAACAGTATATGTTATTTTGAAGCTGTTCACAAGAACAAATTCAAAAATATCGAAAGCCTGATTACGTATAGGGCCGGGATACATACTGAAAGCTCCGATTTCGGAGGGAAAAAGTATGTGCCCCTGAATAAGTGCGCCCAAAATCATGTGTCAGGCTATATTTCAGGAAATCCCGGCTCTACCGCTCAGGCGGAAAGGCCGGGAAAATGTTTATTAAGTACGATTACACTGCGGATGGTAAGCCCATCATGGTGGAGGTCACCGAGGAGGTTGCCGAGTTTCTCAGGGAGGATAAGCGCCTTACCGAAAACGCTGAACGGAAAGAACGCTACCACTGCCCCTATAGCATTGATGCGCTCGAATACGAAGGCCGCGCGTATTATTACCGCGACACGCCGGAGCAGATAGTTCTGCGCAATGAGAGAAATCGCGTCCTGTATCGTGCGATGGACGAGCTGTCCGACACTCAGTTTCGCAGGCTGATCCTGTACGCCGATGGTATGTCATTGCGCGAGATTGCGGCTTTGGAGGGCAAGGATTTTTCCAGCATTGCAGAGTCCATCAATGCCGCAAAGAAAAAAGTACGAAATTTTCTGTGACAACACCCCCACAAAACGGCTCCCAAATCTCCGTATTATGAGGGGCAACATGCCCGGAATGGAGGTGAATCAAAATGGACAATCTCAGTGAATTAAAGGCGATGCCGATCTGGGTATGCTGGAACAAAATTGAGAAAAACGGGCGCATGACGAAGGTGCCCTGCTCGGCACACGGCGGCAAGACCGGCACTAACGAGGAATACCGCGGCACCTGGGTGCGCTATGATGAAGCCATCGCCGCCGCGCAAAAATATATGTATAGCGGTGTGGGCTTTGTGCTCCCGGAAGGCTGGTTTTTCCTCGATATCGACCACAAGGAGCTTGACAACCCGCTCGTGCAGGAGATCTTATCCCGCTTCGACACCTACGCCGAGTATTCGCAGAGCGGGGCGGGACTGCATCTGTACGGAAAATGCGACTTTGCAGGTCTACCCACAGAAACCATTGACGGAAAGCGCAAACTCGATCACCGGTACTATACCAAAAATCCCGGCAACGACGTGGAGCTTTACATTGGCGGCCTCACGAATCGCTTTGCCGTGTTTACGGGAAACGCCGTCGAGGACAGACCCTGTACCGACTGCACCGAGGCGATCTTGCTGACGCTCGAACGGGACATGCGCCGTGAGGAGAAAAAGCCGGTATCGCAAAAGCCGGTGGACAAATTCTCTGCACTTTATGACCGGGGGGATATCTCCGGCTATCACTCGCACTCGGAGGCGGACGCGGCGTTATGCACGATGCTGGCAAATCGCGTGGGCGACAATGCCGCGGAGATAGACCGGCTGTTTCGGGCATCCGCGCTCTATCGAGATAAGTGGGAGCGGCGGGATTACCGCGAGGCGACAATCCGCATGGCGTTGGAGAGCTACCGTGAGCGCAAGATCGCTCTGCCGAACTTCATACGAGAAGGCAAAAACGGGACTCTTATTGTCTCCGCACCGCTCCTGGCAAAGCATGTGCGCGAAAACCTACATTATATCTTCGTGCGCGACAACGGCAGGCAGACGATGCAGATTTATGTGTATGACGGCGGAGTCTACCGGCTGTACGCACCGGAGATGCTCAAGGGTGCAATCAAGCGGTATATCGAGGATTTCAATGAAGAGCTTGTGAAAATGAGCGTGGTCAACGAGGTTTACCAGCTCATAACGACCGATCTGAACTACATTCCGATGGATGCATTGAATACGGACGAAAGCATTATCAACTTTGAAAATGGGCTTCTCGACTTATCCTCCGGTGAGCCGTTCCTGACGCCACACTCGCCGGACGTGTATTCCACCATACAAATTCCGTGCCGCTGGACGGGTGAGGCCGCGCCGACGCCGGTATTTGACATGTACATGCATACACTCACCGGCGGTGATGAAGCGGTCACAAAGCTCCTTCTGGAGTTCATGGGCGTGTGCCTGTCGAACGTTCGGGGCTACCGAATGAAAAAGTCGCTGTTTCTCGTGGGGCACGGCAACAGCGGCAAGAGCCAGCTCAAGGCGCTGTGTGAGCGGCTTCTTGGGAGAGATAATTTCACAGGCATCGACCTCAAGGAAATTGAGGCGCGCTTTGGTACGTCCAGCATCTACGGAATGCGGCTTGCGGGGTCGTCGGATATGCGATATATGACGGTGAGCGAGCTAAATGCATTCAAACTGCTGACGGGCGGCGACTGCGTGTTTGCCGAGTTTAAGGGCGAACAGCAATTCAAATATACCTACTGCGGCCTGCTGTGGTTCTGCATGAACAAGCTGCCCCACTTCGGCGGTGATACGGGCGCATGGGTCTATGATCGCATCATGATCGTACACTGCGACAATGTCATTGAAAGCAGCAGGCAGGACAAGATGCTGCTGGAGAAGATGTATGCCGAGCGTGAAGGCATCGTCTATAAGTGCATTGCCGCATTAATTGATGTCATCCGAAACGGCTACCGCTATTCTGAGCCAAAGTGTGTTCTCGATGCGCGTAACACCTACATGGAGGACAACAGCACGGTCATCACGTTCTTCCACGAATGCATGGTTCCTCGTAAGCACAAAGACAACTGCACCACCGGTAAGCTCTACGACGTGTATCGCGCCTGGTGCGTCGATAACAACAACGGCTACGCTGAAACAGCCCGTGCATTCCGCGATAAGCTATGCGAATATCTCGGCAAGGATTACAAGGAGCTGACAGTTCACACGGAAATCGGTACCTGCTACCGGGACTACACACTGTCACTGGATGCAAAGCGTCAGTATGTGCGCGTCTACGGCTATGACCGTGTGTCATGACTGTCAGGCTTCGCTGACACTGTCAGTTTCAAAAATGCACGGATTATCAATGCTTTGTGAGCTTTCCTGACAGTTCTGACAGTGGTTTATACTTAAAAATAATATATGTAATAACGAATGAAATGGGAAAGCAGCTCCGATATCCTGTCAGTTGTGTCAGGTCGGAGCTGTTTTTACTTGCGTGTCAAGGGTGTTCTGCCCACTGACGCTGTCAGAAAAAATGATAATTGGAGGGTACTATGTCACAGAAAACCACGCCCGCTCTGCTCATTCGCAGGAGCAACATTTCGCCGCTGCGCTGGACGGTTCAGTACAGAGACAAGGAACTTTATTTTGAGAGTTTCCGTGATGCAATGCTGTTTTGCCGGGGAGATTTTCGGGCTCAACAGCAGCACGAAAAATCCCGCTCAGATTTGCGTATGTCATCCTTGAAAACTTGAAAGCGCGGACATACCTGCACTTGATTTCCCGATTTCAAGCGCGAGACTCCGCGCCGTTGTCCGAAGGCGAAAGCTGTAGAGATCATGACCGCCCCTCCCCTCCGGGAAGGACGGTCTTTGTTTATTCACGCAAAATTCAGGAAACAATATAAGAAACACATTCCCAAGGAGGCAATATGAGAATATACACCGATGAAAAAGACCGGCTTCTTGCCATCTGGCTGTCGGCGGAGGAGAACGACGATGCGGCTGTCATGGAGGCGCTTCACCCGGTCATTGTGCAGTATAAGAGTATGAAATATCAGCCTGTGATCTACTGCTCCGGCGATGGCAATTTACAGGAAAACACCGCCGCTCTGCTGTGTCACACAAGGCGGAAGATGGGCAGCCAGATAACAGCAAAGTCCTGAATTTCCAGCATTTTCAGCTTGATAACGTGCGAATAGTATGCCAACATAAAGCGAGGTGATAGATCATGCAAGAGACTTTTTCCATCTGCGGCTACACGCGAATTTCCGTTGACCTTGAGGAAGACCGCGACAACACTTCCATTGAAAATCAAAAAGCCATCATTGAGGACTACGTCCGGGAGTATTTCCCCGGCAGTACGCTTGATCTGTACGTTGACCGTGACCGCTCCGGCTACACTTTCTCTCAGCGCGAGCAGTACCAGGTCATGCGCTCCAAGATGCTGTCGCACAAATATGACATCCTCATCGTCAAAGACCTGTCTCGTTTTTCCCGTCGCAACAGCTACGGCCTTGTGGAGCTTGAAACGCTCCGCGACGCGGGAATACGCATCATCGCCATCGGTGACAGCATTGACTACCCCACCAACGACGATTGGCTCCGTATTCAGATATACTTTTTCATGAACGAGATGCCCGTCACGGACACCTCCAAAAAGGTGCGCAGCGTCATCAAGCGCAGGCAGGCGGACGGCAAGTGGATCTGCTCTGTTCCCTACGGCTACCGCATCACGAATTCCAAGACGATGGCGTTTGAGGTGGACGGGCCGGCGGCAGAGATCGTGCGGAAAGTGTTTGAACTCTACAACTCCGGCTGGGGCTATAAACGCATTGCAAACTGGCTGACCGATCAGCACATCCCCACGCCGCGCATGAATGAGATCGCATGGAAAAAGTCGAAGGGTGAGGACACCAAGCTCCAAGCCCGTGACACATGGAGTATCGTCACCGTGCAGGGCATCCTCGATAACGATTTCTATATTGGTACGCTCCGGCAGGGCAAGTACGCCCGCAAGACTATCAACGGTGCGGATGTCAAAAAGGATGAATCCGAACACCGGGTCTTTGAGAACAACCACGAGGCCATCGTGGACGCACGTACTTTCGCAATCACCCGTGAGCTTCGCACACAGCGCACCCGCTCCAACTACCGCGGTGTTAAAAAATACGAAAACGCCTATTCCGGACTGCTGTACTGCGGGAGCTGCGGCAGTCCGATGTTTTCCATGAGCCGAGCCGATCTGCGACCAGCCTATGTCTGCGGAGCGTATCACCGACGGGGCTTAAACGGCTGCACCAGCCATCACACGAAAGTTTCCTGCCTCGATTCCGCCGTCAAGCACGCCATCCGGCAGGTGCGCGACAATGCCGCCGGGATGATGGACTACCTGCAAAAATCTATCACCGAGGAAGAAGCACTTCTCACCGAAACAAAAGACACCTCCGTCAGCCTTGAGGATCAGCTCGCACGGCTCCAGAAGGAGCTGAAAGCGGTCAAGGCGCAAAAGCTACGGGACTGCCTGCGTGATCCCGAAAATACGGACATCATTGAGGAAACCTACGACGCGCTGGAGCATGACCTTGTCAGTCAGATCGCCGGGGCGAAAAATCAGCTTCGCATGAGCGGGGATAGGCGCAACACGGTCATTCAGGCCAACCGCACGGCAAAGACGGCCATTGAAGTCTTTGACCGAATCCTTAGCGCGGAGAGCATTTCTCAGGACGATTTACACCTCATTATCGAGCGCATCACGGTCTTTGACGACGCCATTGAGGTGAAGCTCAAGAGCGATGTTCAGGCACTTCTGTGCTGCGGTGTATGCGACTCCGACGAGCTGCCGGAAGACGCGGTCGTTGTTCAGGAATCGGCTAACAGGCCGCCGAAAGAGCTGAAAATGCGCATAGATGCTCTGAAAACTGACAATGTTATCAGTAACGGCGACCGCCTGGGGATCCTCATGGACGTGGGAAGACATCTGCGAGACTACTATGAGCGCTGCGAGGCGCGGGGTCTCCCGCTGGAGATTACGATCAACAATGGCGTACATCCGGCCTATTTTGTAGCTGCCACGACGCCCAGCTCCGCCGCGCCCATTGATGTGGACGAGCTTGCGGTGGCGTCCTATCTTCTGGGAGAGCCCGCCCGGCTGTGCAGGAGCAGAACAGTGGCGGTGGAGGGTATCGCCGACGCGCAGATGATTCTGGAGGCGGAAATTCTGCCCTTCGTGCGGGAGCCGGAGGGCCCGTTCGGTGAGGTCAGCGGATATTATGCCACGCGCGAAGACCGGTGGGTGGTGCGAGTAAAGGCGATCAGTCTGAATCGGGAGCCTGTGATTCATATGCTGCATCCGGGCATCGAGGTGCTCAACGGTCAGGGTTTGGGCATTGAGGCGAACCTGCTGCAATCCATCGGGAAAAAGGTGAAGGGGCTTAAAAATGTATATCTCTCTCACGGAGGTAATCATTATCACATGGTTTTACAGATGGATCCGCCCTATAACGGCATGGCGAAAAACGCAATCATGGCGGCTTTCGTGGAATTCTCTGACTTGCAGATGGTGACCGTCGTCAACTCAGATGTGGATATCTACGATCCGTCGGATGTAGAGTTTGCCATGGCGACGAGAATGGATCCGGCTCAGGATGTTGTTATTATCCCCGGCGTTTTCGCACATGAACTGAATCCCGTGGTGAAGGGAAATGTAAGCGCCAAGATCGGTTTCGATTGCACGTACCCGGTTCCCAAACCCAGCTGCTATAATCGGATTGCCTTTCAGAAGATCAATATGGCCGATTACGAGCTCGGCTGATTGTAGTGACAGATGATTGTCGATTGATTCATGAGTCGCAGTTTGAAATTGCGCCTTTGTCTGGTGGAAAATTTTTCATTGCTTAGCGAGGAAAATTTTACCTATCCCGATTTTGCGGCTCCCTGTGTTATATAATGCAAGTATTGTATAAACACAGGAGGAGTGCATAGACTCAAGCAGAATAGATAGGGGCATCGGCTTGAAAAAAGCACAGGAAAGGCTTTCTTCCTTAGTTTGCTACGTAAATTTTACATGGGGTATGTTGTGAAATACAGACTCCTGACCCAGGCACTGACCCATTCTGGCCGTGGAAGCCCTCGTTTTACAGACTGTGACGGTGCTGAATGCTCCACATTTTCCGGGTAAAAGAGGGCTAAAGAGCACCGGAAAGCGAGCAGATTTATACTCAGCCGCAGCTACGGACCAGAAGGTCAGGGGTTCGAATCCCTTATCGCGTGCCAGCAGAAAACCGCTTGATTGAAGAAATCAAGCGGTTTTTGGTATACAGTTTTGCTTCCGGATACTACATTGTTTCATGAAATCAGAGACGGCAGTGGAAAATGAGAGTCTGTTTCGGAAAGATTATCTGTGATCGACACAGCCGCTGCCCGGACAGGCCACGAAGACGGGGAGCCGATGAAGCTCCCGGGCGTCGGTCTCAAAGGGGGCCCCGCCGGGACGCACCAAGTCCGCTACTCGTCGTCTTCATCTTTGTCGCTGTCATCATCGTCGAAGGGGTTGCGTTCCCGCTCCGCCTGCTGCTGTTTTTCCATCTTGTCCATGTAGAGATAATAACCGAGCGTATCCAGATCCATGATGTGAACTCCTTTCGTGTCGGAATGTATGGCGGTATTTCTTTAATCTGCTTAATCCGCAGCCCGGATCAGGTTGCGCAGACGTTTGTCGAAGTGCCTGTTGAGCATGTTGTTCAGATCGTCCAGGTCAAAAACGTCGATCCCCAGCTCGGACGCGCGGTTGCGCATGGCGGCGCCGCCTTTTTCGGCCGTGACGATGGCGGCCCTGGCGATCTTGCCGCCGAAGCGGTCCCGGAGAATCGCAAGTTCGTTGAGCGCCTCGGTCTTTACGTCACAGGTCTTGCAGCTGATGAAGACCGGCGTGATGCCGCGGGTGCACATGACGTCCAGCTCATTGGTGACGGCGTTCTGCTTGCCGCTGCCGTCCCAGTCGACGACCGCGCTGGTGATGACATCCTGGAACAGTCCGGTATCGAGACAGGCTTTGTAGATGAAGAGCTCCAGAACGCTGCCGACATCCCGCAGCCAGGTCCGGATCTGGGCGTCGCGGAAGCGGAAGGATACCGATTCCTCCGGGATGATTTCCAACTCCGAGAGAAAGCCGATCCCTTCAAGATCCCGCAGGGCCTCCTCGGGGGCCGGGATGCGGGCGGCCCGCTCGCCTTTCACGGTATACCCGCCCGAGACCGACAGAGAGAAATGTCCTTCGGCATCCGCCGGAGAGAGGCGCTGAATGAAGGTCACGATCCTGGTCCACTGACGGCGGTGCTTCAGATAGACCCGGAAGAAGGGCTCAATGTCATCCATGTACCCGGACAGAATGGAATTGTCCACCCGGCCGGGACGCATGGAGCCGCCCGCCATCAGGAAGCAGTCTTCCACGGTGTAGCTGACATCGCAGGGAAGGCCCTCGCTGAAAGAGGCGTTGCGGATGTTGTAGAACTTGTTCTCCTTCCGGCTGTAGGTGATGACCGGGATGGGCGCCTCCGCGCTGAGCAGGCCGGCGGCAAACAGCACCGCGTCGGTGCCGCCGGTGATGTCCAGCACGCTGTCCGGGTAGAGCGAGAGAACCTTCCGGAATACCCGCAGCATTTCCTCCGCGTCATACATGCCGGCGCGGTAGAAGATGAGCTCCACATGCAGCCCGCGGTGGCGGAAATAGAGACGGAGCTTGTTCTGCAGATTGAGATCGGAGGCGACGCTGCCGGTACAGATGTAGACAACCCGCTTCGGGTGAAACATGTCCACGCCGAGGACGTTTTCCAAAGGCCGTTCGTCATAGAGTTCGATCAGAGTGTCCATCGAAATGCCCCTTTCCTGTGACAGGGTATAGGACTATTATACCCGCAAACAGGCTTCGGCGCAAGATCCATGAGCTGAATCCAAATAGAAAAACGCGCCCCGCGGGAACGGAGAAACCGTCCCGCGGGGCGCGTTTTTCAGGTCTGCCTTTCCGCAGACGGCGGATCGCACAGGCATGCGCCTACACAAAGCGCCCGTCCCTGTATCGCAGAACGCGGCAGCCGAGGGCATCTGCTTCTTCCTCGCTGTGCGTGACCAGAAGCAGGGAGGCCGAGGGCAGAGAAGCGGAGAGAAGCGAGACCATGCGGCCGCGCAGTTCCTCGTCGAGCCCGCGAAAGGGCTCGTCCAGCACCAGAAGATCCGGCCGGTAAGCCAGCGCGCGGGCGATGGAAACACGCTGCTGCATGCCGCCGGAGAGCTCCGCGGGGTATTTCTTCCCGGCGTCGGAGAGCTCCACCCGCGCCAGCATGGAGAGCGCTTCCGGCATGGTCTCCGGGGTGTCGGAGAGGACGACGTTCACATTCTCGGCGGCTGTGCGCCAGGGAAGCAGGCGGGGCTCCTGAAAGACCGCGGCGGTTCGACCCGGATCACCGGAGACCGAACCCGTATCCGGAGGCTGCAGAGAGAGCGCGACCCGCAGAAGCGTCGTCTTGCCGCAGCCGGAGGGCCCCATCAGGGCGAGACGCTCGCCGTCTCCGAGGGAGAAGCTGCAGCCGGAGAGGACGGGCTTCCCGTCGAAGCGGACAGAGATGTTGTTCAGTTCAAGCATGGACGGCGCCGCCCTTTCTGCCGGCCCGGCGGACCAGCTTCAGAAGAATTTTTTCAATCAGCAGGCTGAGAAGAATGACCGTGAGCGTCCAGGCAAAGAGATCCGTGGTCTCCAGATAGAGCTTGGATTCTAAGATCATCTTTCCGATGGAAGGCTGCGGAACGGTGAGAACCTCCGCGGCGATCCCGGCCTTCCAGCCGAGACCGAGGGCGGAGCTCAGCGCCGAGCGGAAGAAGGGCAGCACCGTCGGCAGCGTGATGCGGCGGAGAACCCGTCTGCGCGGGAAGCGATAGATCCGGGCCATCTCCAGCAGGAGCGGGTCCCGGGCGGCGATGCCGGCGGAGACGTTGGCCCAGACGACGGGAAGCACCATGAGGGCGGAGATAAACGCGGGGAGAATCCCCCGGCCCAGCCAGATCAGCGCGAGGATGATGAAGGAAGCGACCGGCGTGCTCTTCACCAGCATCATGACCGGGGAAAAGAGCGCCCTGCAGAGCGCGCTGTACTCCGTGAGAAACGCGAGCAGCGTCCCCAGCACCACGGCGCAGACGATTCCGGTCAACACGCGCAGAATGCTCGTCCCGACGGTGAGCCAGAAGGCGGAGGTCCCGGCGAGGGCGAGAAAACGCCTCAGAACCTGCAGGGGGGAGGGGAGAAGAAGCTCCTGCCCGACCAGCGCGGAAGCCAGCACCCAGACGCCGAGCCAGAAAAGAAGAACGGCGAGGGAGAGAAGAGCCTTGCGCAGCGAGGGCTTCATTTCAGAATGCAGTAGAAGTCGTCACCGGGCAGCGCGCCGCCGACGGACTGGGGCGCTTTCTCAAACATGATCTCCAGAAACGCGCTGAGCTCCGTTTGCATCTCTTCGCCGGTGACGAAGCAGACGTTGCACTTCGGGATGGCCTTCTCGGCGACGGCGGCCTTGGCGAAAATGCCGGCTTCTTCAATTGCCTTTGCCGCGGCGGGGACATCTTCGGTCAGAAGCGCGACGGACCTGCCGTAGTCCTCCAGAAACGCGGCGACCTCGGCGGGATGCTCCGCGGCAAACTCCGTCCGGACCACCACACAGCCCTGCACCAGGCTGCCCGGGGCAAAGACCTTGTCCCACTCGGCGGTGAGGTCCAGCGCCACGACGAGATCCGGGTTCTGGCTGCGGGCAACCGTGACCATGGGCTCGGGGAGGACGGCGAGGCTGACCTCTCCGGCGGCGACGGCGGTGTTCAGCTCGGCCGGCTGGGCATAGCGGGTGTCAATGTCGAGTTCAACGCCGCTTTTGCTGCAGAGCGCGGCGAAGATGAAGCTCGGGTTCTGGGCCGGGGCGTAAACGGTCTGACCGTCGAGATCGGCGATGCTGTCGACCTCAACAGAGCCGTCGGTCACCAGATAGAGAACGCCGCGGGTGTTCAGGGCCAGAACCTGAACTTTGCCGCCGGTCTTGTTGTAGAGGGCTGAGGCGGCGTTCGTCGGCAGGGCGGCAATGTCGCAGTCGCCGTTTACCAGCGCGGCGGTGACGTTCGAGGCGTCGGTCTCGACGCTGAAGCTGTAGTTGAGGGCGGTTTCCCCGGCGTTGTGCGCGGCGATGAGCCCGGCCATGCCGAAGCCGGTGGTGCCGTTGAGCGTGATGACGCGGACGGGAAGCGCCGTGTCAGGGGCATCGGCAAATGCAGGGACGCCGCACAGAAGCGTCATGCAGCAGACCAGGAGAAGCGCGAGGAGGCTGGTTTTGAAGGGCTTGAATGTTGTTTTCATGGAGATGTTCCTTTCCTGATGATATTTTCCTGATGATATGATGGTGATCAGCTGTTTTCAGAGACGGCCTTGGCGCTGCCGCCGCGGGAGTAGATGGCCTTGGCGCTGACGCCCGGCAGGCGGCCGATCTTGCCGGTCATGGCGTTGATGACGTCGGTCGGGGCGTCGACGGCCACACAGATGATGTTGACGCTCTTTTCCCGGTAGGGGATGCCCATGCGTCCGAGAATACAGGAGGCGTACTCGTGCAGGATAGCGTTCAGGGCCTCCGCGGATTCCGGATCCTCGACAAGGATCGAAATTGCGCCGATTCGGGTTTCCAATTTTGCTTCCTTTCCCGCCAAAACGAAAAACAGCCATGCCGGAAGGCATGGCTGCTGTATCACACATCAGAACAGGTGAAAACGCGGTCCGTATACTGCCTTCCGCCTCAAGAATCGTTTCGGCGTCAGTGAATTTGATCATCCTCGCCGAAAGCACCGCTCGCGGCTTGGACTGAGAAAGAGTATAGGACAAAGAGTGGTAATTGTCAACAGTTAGAAAAAACTAAATATGCCCGAAATAACAGCTGTTTTGGGAAAAGCAGAAAAAAACAGGAAATTCGTCAGAAATTTGGCAGGTTAGTCTTGTCTTTTTATATTTTTCATAGTAATATGTGGACAGATACCCGATGTTGTCAAAACATCAGAATAATGAGAAAGGGTGAAAATGCTTTGGAACACGCTGAGCTGAAATTCATAGACTCCGTACTGGAGAAATATGACAGCG
>Ga0256405_10005013_pt1 | contig 23676 bp, 21 predicted proteins | sample RumenRJG_02DNA_FD_189096 | JGI IMG/M metagenome (GOLD analysis project Ga0256405, IMG submission 189096) | Bovine rumen microbial communities from Lethbridge, Alberta, Canada - RJG_02 | ecosystem: Host-associated > Mammals > Digestive system > Stomach > Rumen | place: Canada: Alberta... | reverse complement strand
CACTCAAACCTAAATATATCGGGCAAGTTTCGGCTGAACTTTCAACTACATTTGTATAAAAATGTCCGACAAATTATACCGACTGTTATTATACAGCCTGTGAGCAGAGTGCGAAGTCTTGACCGCAAGATATGTAATATCGTAGCGGGCAAGCAGAGACACGTTTATTGCGAGGCTTGCAAGACAATCCCACCAGCTCCTCCATTTTAAAGAAGAACACCTGAAAGGGTGTTTTTATCTTACTTATATACCTTATTGCCGATTTGAACTTTTGTGACATACATTGTTTCGCAAGAGCCGAAACCTCTGCTTGATTTATCCGTATCAGTTCTTGATAAACTTGTTTTGTATGTGTATATTTTATGATTTTTTTCATCTTTAGAAGTCATATCTACAAGTTCACCTTCAAGTTTAAAGTCCTGATATAACCGGAGTTTGAGCATTGCCGCCATAATATTGCGGTTTGCGGGAATTATATGGGTATGCGAAAGATGGCTTGTAATATATTTATCCGAATAAGGCACATCACTGCGCCAATTCCAGCTCATACGTCTTGCTCCTGTTAATTGAATTTTATAACTGCTGACTTTTATATATTTTTTCAGAAGTTTTGTATCGGCAAGTTCTCCCCAGGCTGTACCCAAATCGTACAATGCCGCACTGTCCAAAAATTTTGATATGAACAAAAAATCGTGATTATATGCTATAACTTTACCGGATAATACATAGTGTGCCTGCGGGGTAATTTCCATTGTTCCCTTATTTATAAGTGAATGGTAGGTAAATTTTTTCTGTTCCTGTTCTTCTTCGTCATAATTAGTCTGAACCGGATCTTTTGAGGTGTCAATGACTTCTTTTGTTGTTGCACTTGGGATGGCAATTCCGAATTTTGCCCAATAAGTAATTGAACCTCTGCATAAAAACAGTAATATGATAACTGCAATTATAATATTGCGTTTAACTTTTTTTTTGTGTGCTTTAATATCTGCCTGAAGTTTTTCGTCAATTTCTTCGTATGTATATGCGGTATAATTCTTGTGATTATCTGAGTCCATTTTTACATAATATCTTTTTTCTCTGAAAATATCAAATTGTACAAAATTGTAACGAATTTACACTTTAAAATTAAAATGATACAATATTAACTACATGGAGAGATTATGAAAAAGAAATTAGTAAAAATATTATTTATTATAGTTGCGCTACTCTGCGTAATAGGCGCAGGTGTATTTATTTACCGAAATATACAAAGATATCATATAGATTCTCCGATGCCTGATATCGAGTATAAAAAAGCAATTCTTCGGGATTCGCATAATATGAAATATACTCTTGAAGCCCTGCGACCGTTGATGGGGCCGGAAGAACTTACGGAATTTATAAAGAAAAACGATGATAACCCGCAAATTTATACACCGAGTGATGAAAATATTGAAACCGGTAAATACGGTGCAAATTTTCATATACACACTACAATGTCTGACGGGGTGAAAACAGTCGAAGAACGTATGAGAGAGGCGCAGGAATATGCGCAGAATAATATCAAAGACGGTTATATGGTAATTGCACTAACCGATCACAATACGGTTTGGGCGGTAAAAGAGATTATAAAAACCCTTCAAGCTTATCCGTATTATTTTAAAAATATAAAAATTGTTCCGGGAATTGAAATTAGTACACAGTGTCATGTAAGCAAACTTTTGCGTAATCCGATAGATGTTCATGTTTTGCTTTGGGCAGTTAATCCTTATGACAAATTTTTAGGTGAATTTTTCAAAAAAGAGTATTCAAGTGATATGATAAATTTGAGAAGTCCTATTCCTGATTTTGACTGGGTAATTGATGTTATGTCGGATTATGGGATAGTAGGTATTGCTCATCCTGCAAGATATACGACACGTCTTGGGGATGGGAAATATGATTATATTACGGAACTTTTTACACGTTATAAAGGTATGAACGGGAAAGTAAAATTTGTTGAAGGATATTATCAGTCTTACAAACAAACTTCAACAGGAGAACATTTGGGTTCTGAATATGATAAGTATATCAATTATATAAATTCGGAAGCAAAACGCTTGGGTATAATTCGCACGGGTTCAACCGATGCCCATGGCGAAACTATTTTTAAATACAGATAGGGCGTATTAAGAAAGGAAATTCAGACTGTCGCCGTCAGCAATTTTTACTTCTTTAAAACATTTTTTTAATGCTTCCGGATTTATAACCTCTTGGTCATGGAAGGATTCTAAAGGACAATGAAACATTGAGTGTATTGTCCATGTATCATCCTTCAGACTGTAGTGTAAATCACTTTCGGAACTACTAAAGACATGTTTTTTGAAAACGGTTATATCTTTTATTTTTGATTTTAGACCTTTTAAAATTTGTTCAAAAAGCCGAGTTGAAAATTCTGCATATACTAAATCTTTACTGCCTAAAATCAGCGCTCTGTCAGGATTTGGTACAAGAGAAAAAATATTATCAATTATTTTGTTTGCACCTCTAAAGTTTGAAAGGCAGTCAAAGAGATGAAACCCTGCGCACTGTCCTGTTTTTGTGTCAATAACTCCGCCTGCGGTGCAGGTACGGACTTCATCGGTGAAAAACTCATCTGCTTTAACAATATCGGGACGAACAAGTTTTGCAAACCAAGGGGAAGTGCTGTTTTGCGCACACATAAAATTCAGGTCTTTTTGAAATTCAACATAAGCTCCGCGTCTGAATTTGTCAAACGTCTTGGCATCTACAAAATTTATTCGTGAGGTAAATGATATTTTATCTGCTGTCATAGGAATTACAAAACCTGTAAAAATATTTTTTGCTTTTGGGGTAAATTTAAAATTGCACCCTACTTTTTTAAGAGAGATTGTTTTGTTTATACTATAATCAAAATATGACAAAAGACAGGGCGATATATTGCGATTTTGACGGAACGATTACCAAATCCGATGCGGTAAACACTTTTTTTGAACTCTACACGGGCGACAGGTGGCTTGAATCGGAAAAACTCTGGATAGACGGCAAAATTTCATCTATGGAAAATGCCGTAATTCAGGTTGGGTTATTGCCCGAAATTACCCCCAAACAACTTGATGATTATATAGACAGCATTGAAATCGACACGACTTTTTTGGATTTTGTCAAATACACAAAAGATAAAAATATCAAATTCACAATATTAAGTGACGGGTTTGACCTGTTTATTCACAAGACTCTTGAGAGGTTTAACCTCAAAGATATTCCCGTTTATGCAAACCATTTGATTTATGAAAATAACAAATTCAAAATTGAGTTTCCGTATCACAACCCGAATTGTGACAAAAAAGCCGGCATGTGCAAGTGCGAAAAGGTGCAGGAAAAAGAATTCTGCTATATCGGCGACGGCACAAGCGATTTGTGTATCGCAGAAAAAGCACATACCCTGTTTGCCACAAAAAAATTACACGAATATTGTGAAAAAAATTTAATAAAACATCACTATTTTAAATCTTTTAGTAATATTATAGATAAGTTAGAAGAAGGGGCATAAAATGAAAAAAATATTATTTATTATAGGGCTTGTTTTAATGATGGTTGTGTCTTTTGCAAAACCGTCTTTTGCGTGGGATGTAAAAACCACTAACGAACTTCAGACAAGAATGAACGAAGTCGGCTTTAAGATTCTTAATTCAAACCGCATAGAAAAAAGATTTATGTTTATGGCAATAAACAGAGTTTACACAAGAGATATCTGGACTGATGTAAGTTCGGTTAACCGAATTGTATGGATAAAACCGACGGTTATCCCATATATTGATGATGATAACGAACTTGCCGCAATGTTGAGTCACTCGCTTGCGCATGGCACTGATACCTATGAAGGTGTGTTTAGAGGTTATATTTCAATTCTCAATTACTGGGTTTCACCGAATAAATATGACCTTAAAGCGGACAAAATGGCAGTAGATTTCATGGTTAATGCAGGTTATAATCCGCTTGCACTCATTACAATTTTAAACAAAATCGGTAAGCAGTACAGGTTTGACATATTTTCTAACCACACACTTGCATCGCGTCGTATGATGCTAATTTATGAGTATATCTACACAAAATATCCGTCAATTCTTGTTGAAAATGAGTACAAAGATAATATTTATTACCAAAATTTCTTATTAACATCAAGAAACAACCGCATGAAATTACTTGAAAAAGTAAAATCAGGCTCAACAAAAAGGGTAAATTATTCTTATTAATATGAAAAAACTATTTTTGATTTTAGCATTAATAACATTAGGCATGCCTGTATTTTCGCATAATACAGAGCCGATAAAAGACGAGCTTTTAGATCCGAATATGTATGGTGACGGCTCCGTTTTTAAACTTGGTATTTATGAAAAAGGGGAATACAATTATGTTCCGATAGAGGATGAACTCATTGACGGCGAATTTATTTCCAATGCGTCAAATTTTGCGATAGTAAAAAAAGAACATCCTGACGATTTCTTTTTTGAAAAAATCATTGACACTTCAAAGGTCAGAAAAATTCTACCAAAGGCTCATTATGATTTTACAAAACAGCAAATACCCGTTCATATCCAACTTGCTCAGGCTATAAAAACAAAAGGTCTGCTTGAAGGTTCGGTTGTTCCTTTTATTGCAACCGAAGATTTTGAAATAATGGGTAAAAAATTTGAAAAAGGCACGACTGTATTAGGCAGAGTGGAAACCCTTTCCGCATCAGATAAAATGGGAGTTCCAGAGACTTTAAAGATAGATAATTTTTATATTGATGATAACGGAAAAGAAATTAATCTCAGCGGTTCGGTTTCAAAAACTGGGGCAAACCGTTCAATTTGGGTTTATCCGTTGTATCAGGCAGGAAATATAACCTTCTATGTTGCAGGGTTTGTATTTGTGCCTATTCACGGGGGCAGAGCAAAACTTTCAACCAACGAAGCCTTTACCGTATTTTATGAAATGCAGTAAAAATTTTACGCTTTTGTAATATTTATTAGCAAAAAATTTTTTTTTGAGTGTTTTAGTAGTAATATAAATTTCGGAAACGAAAAAATAACACTTTTTGAATAGGGATGGAAATTATGAGTTTATTGGAAATTAATACAAATCTTGAAAATATACGTGGACAGAAAACGGAAGAAAGACTTAATTATACAGATGATGAGTTAAGAGAAATCGGTAAAGAGTACTGTTCTCACGGAGATAAAGTTTATGCTGATGCAGTGCCGAAGGTATTTAAAGACTGCAACGGCGTATTTATGTATGACAGTGAAGACACTCCGTATCTGGATTTGGAAATGTGGTTTGCATCATGCAATTTGGGATACAAAAACGAACGTATAAGAAATGCGGTTGTTGACCAGATTGATACACTTCCTCAGATTTCCTCTCACTTTTTATACGATTACAAAGTTTTGTTATCTGAAAAAATTGCAAAAGCAAACATCAAAAGATTTGGTTATAAAGGGCGTGTACAGTATAATGTAGGCGGTTCACAGGCAACCGAAGACGCTTTGAAATTAGTCAGAAACTACACTCACAAAAACAGAGTATTTTCATTCTTCGGCGGATTTCACGGCAGAACACTCGGTGCAAGTTGCTTAACGGCAGGTTACAGGTATAGAAAACCGTTCGGACATTTTGGTGATGAGGCACACTTTGTACCTTATCCGTATTGTTTCAGATGTCCTTACGGCAAAAAATGCGATTCCTGCAACTATTATTGCGTACAACAGTTAAGACGTGAATTTGAAGATAATTGTGCAGGATTATACGACCATTCATCAAAAGAATGTGCGTTCGGTGCGTTCTTTGTTGAACCTGTACAAGGTTCCGGCGGTTATATTGTTCCGCCGAAAGGCTACTTTAAAGAACTCAAAAAAGTTCTTGATGATTTCGGAGTGCTTTTCGTTGCCGATGAAATTCAGATGGGATTTTACAGAACGGGTAAATTGTGGTCTATTGAACATTTTGACGTTAAGCCTGATGTTATCACCTTCGGTAAATCACTCACAAACGGTTTAAATCCGCTTGCAGGCATGTGGGCAAGAGAAGAAATTATCAACCCCGAAACATGGCCAAACGGCAGAACTCACTCAACCTTCTGCAATAACCCGATAGGGATGAGAGCAGGTTATGAAGTTATGAAGACCTTTGAGGAAGAAGATTTTGAAACTCAGGTTGCAAATAAAGGCAAATACTTCCTTGACGGATTGAAATCTTTGGAAAGAAAACACAAACGTATCGGTCATGTTGACGGTCTTGGGCTTGCACTTCGCATAGAATGTGTAACAGAAGACGGTTACACCCCTGATTCAAAACTCTGCCACGATATTTTGGCTGAAGGTTTGAAAGGTGATTTGACTTATAACGGCAAAAAATGCGGTATTATCCTTAATAAAGGAAGCCATTATAACAACTCTATTACACTTGTTCCTGCCGTTGTTATTTCTTACGAAGAAATTGATATGGCAATCGAACTTATTGACCAGTTATTCACGAGGTTGTCATAAGTGGCATCAGGCATTGATTTCGAACTGCTCCATAGCGAAACAAAAACCGATAAAGCGGTGCTTTTGTTTCACGGTTTGACGGGCAGTCCGTTTGAAATGAAAAAATACGGTGATTTTTTGTTCAAAAACGGCTATGATGTTTTTTGCTATTCTTTTCCCGGACATGGTGACAGGATAAACGAAATTGAAACGGTTACTTGGCAGGATTGGTGCAATTTTGCGCAGAATAAATATGATGCTTTGAGAAAAAATTACAATAAATTTTTCGTTTCGGGTTTGTGTCTTGGTGCTTCAATGGCTGTATATTTGGGTGAACATAATAAAGACCTGACGGGAATTGTTGCGCTTTCAACGACATTGTTTTTAGACGGGTTTTGTATTCCTTGGACAATTTCACTTTTGCCGTTTGCATTGAGTACAATAATCAGATTTTATTACACTTTTCCTGAAGATGACTGTTTCGGGGTGAAAAACGAACGTACAAGAAAAAGTCTTGCAAAAATTACCGCAAAAGCAAATGTCGGAATGGACAATTATCCGTTGAACTGTGTTGACGGACTTCTGAAACTGTCTAAAAATGTCAGAAAAAATCTCAAAAACGTAGAGTGCCCGATTTTGTGTATTCATTCAAAATACGATAACCTGTCAAGTACAAAAGGGGCAAAAGTCGTATTAAACGGGGTGTCTTCATCGATAAAAAAATATATTGAACTCAATGACAGTTATCACATGGTGCTTTATGATAACGAAAAAGAATTTGTGATGAACAGCGTTAAAGAGTTTCTTGACGAACTTGTTCCGCAGAATAAAGAAGCGGGAGAACTGCAAACAGTATGAATATAATTTCAATTATAACTTTAATTGCGAATATTTTGGCAATACTTGTGCTTTGCGTCGGGTTATTTTTTAAAATCGAAAATCCGAAAGGCAAGGCAATTTACGGCTATGTTATTGCAGGCGGAATGATTCCTTATATGCTTGCATTAAGTATTTATGTTCTTGCCGATATGATAATTAATCGCCATTTTTGGTCAATTTTGCTGATTTTATGCGTTATATCCCCGTTTATTATCGGAAAACTTGTCAGATACGAAACATTGAAAAAATATACCGTAATCCAGATTTTGTGTTTCTGCGCAAGTCTTGTGGTATTATGCATAAATTAAATTTTACATAAATTATATTATCGGTAGTAATTGAGAGATTGAAACTTTCTGCCTGTTCATTTCTTTCTCTTTTATTGCGAGTAAAAGAGAAAGAAACGGAACCAAAGAAAGAGAAAAACGCAAAGATACAATACCGCCTGACGGCGGCATAAGACTGCTAACGCAGTAATAAGTGTTTTTGCCTATCGGCAAAAATCTCTTAGCGCGCCTAAAACTACGGCGCGCGCTTTCAAGATGTCCGACCTTTACGTAGTGAGCAATAAATGTTATGCGAGAGAACATCAAAGGCGGATTTGTTTGAGCGTTAGCGAGTTATCCGCCTTATACTCGAGCATTTACAATTTATTAGCGAACGAAGTGCAGGTCGTGGTTTTGAGGCACTTTTGCCATCAAAAGTGCCCCTGCACGGAGTGCCCTGCGGAGCAATATTTTATATACTGATAATATAATTTATGTAAAATAATCTCTTTATTTGTATTATTATTAATGGTAATTATATACTATTTTACAGTAGCATGTCATTGCGAGCCCGTTAGGGCGTGGCAATCCAGCCGTCTAATTTGTCGATAATGCTGAAATAACTGGATTGCTTCGTCGGAAAGCCATTTCCTCCTCGCAATGACAGATATATTTACTGTAACATTGTATATAGTTACCTTATTAATATATTATAGAATTTTTTAAAGGAGAAAATATGTCAGAAATTAATTTTGTTGTTGATAAGGAAAAATGTGTTCATTGCGGAATGTGTGCGCAAGATTGCGGAACAAAAATTATTGAATTTGATAAAGACGGATTTCCGCTGATAAAATCGGGAAATGAAAATCATTGTATGAAATGCCAGCACTGTCTTGCGATTTGTCCTGCCGGTGCGATTTCTGTCTGCGGTAAAAAGCCCGAAGATTCGGATATTTGCGACAATAATCTGCCGTCTGATGAACAGGTGCTAAACCTTATTCAGCACCGCAAAAGCATAAGAAGTTACAAGCCCGAAAATCTTGATAAAGCGACTTTGCAAAAACTCAAAGATATGCTCAAATATTCGCCGACAGGGTGCAACAACCACAAACTTCATGTTGCCCTGATAGACGATATTGAAACGATGGACAGATTCAGAAACCGCACAAATAACACGATTAAAAAGATTTTGTTGTCGGATTTTCTTTCCCCTGTTACCAAAAAATTCGGCAGATTTAAACAACAATTTGTTGACGGACAGGATGTAATTTTCAGAGGCGCACCGCACATGTTGGTTGTGTCTGTGCCTGTAACTGCACCGTGCGCACCTGTTGACCCGATAATTTTATTAAGTTATTTTGAACTTTACGCTCAAAGTTTGGGAGTCGGGACTTTGTGGTGCGGATTTGCCGAAATTGCGCTCAAACTTATCCCCGATTTGTGTCAGTATTTGGAAATTCCTGACGGCTACAAGGTCGGATATGTAATGCTTTTTGGCAAAACCGATTTAAAATACCACAGAGCAACCCAGCCCGAAGATTATGAAATTTCGGTCATTGAACCGCATGAAGTCTGGCCTGCGACATTTTGGGATAAAGTAAAAAGATATTTTTGGAATTCTTTAAGATAATATTAGAAAATCTCATTCAAATAAAGGATAAAAACCGATGTAATATCGTAAATAATTTAATTGGGGTACGAATTACAAGGGGCATCTTATGGACGAATGGTTAGACTTGGACTTGGCGGACGAATATTATTCGCCTGCGAATGAGGAAATTTCCGATTCTATCACTCAAAACTGGACACAGCAGGCACTTGAATGTTATGAAATTAATTGCGACTGCAAAAGATGCTCATTGTCGCAGGGACATTACTCTTTTATTTGTCAGATGCCCCGTGTAATTGAAACCCTTGTTGCAACTGTCGGCGCACCGGAAAAACAACGCAAAACGGCTTAACTTTAGTCAATCGTCAAAATTCTGTCCAAGCACGCTTTTGGGGAATATTGCCATTCTCTGTAGGTTATACGTTTAACCTTAAATCCGCTTCGTTCAATTATAGACTGCTTTTTCATATTTGAAATATTTGATTTCGGTTTATCTTCAACCCCGTCGATTTCAAGTATGAATTTGTCATCAACTACCAAATCGGCGCTCAAACCTGCAATATCAACCCCTGCAAGAACATGATGGTCAAGTTTGCGAATTTCTTCCGCTACTTCACGTTCAAACGGGTTTTTGTAAATATTTGCGTCAATTTCGTCGTTAGCAAGCGCACGTCTGCGTTCAAGGTACTCTTTAATATAAGAAATATAATTTCTGAAATGCCCGCCTGACATTGTTTCAAGGTCGTGAGAAACAAAGTTTATACATTTGTTTTTTGCACGGGTAATCGCAACATTGAACAGGTTCGGTTTTTGAATAAATGTAATACTTTGCGGATGAGAATTGTTTGCAAATGCCCATGAAATAAGCATTATATCTCTTTCATCCCCTTGGAATGTATGTGCCGTACCAATTTCAATCTGATGTTTTTTAATCATGTAATCGGACAGAACTTTCGGAACAGAGATTTTTAATTGTTCAACCTGCGCCCTGAACGGCGAAATTATACCGACAGTCGTCGGATTATCGGGGTTATTTTTCTCATCTTCAATAATAATTTCGTGTAAAACTTTGACAAGTTCTTCTATTTCGGGCAGGTTACGAGTTGCATCATCATCAACCTTGCCATCCTCAACCTTAATCAAATCCAAAACTTTTTCATCAAGTTTGTCTTTGCGCATAACTCTTATTCTGTCAGAATAAAATTCACGGTTAGAGAAGTTGATTACAGGCGGAAGGCTTCTGAAATGTTCATCAAGCATAACCGAATTCATTGAATAATAATCCGCCAAATCAAACATAGAGTTTGTTCTGAATCGCCACATCAGTTGATATTTATCGGGAATACCGTACTGGCTCAAAAACGACTGTTCTTTTGCTTTTTCAAGGAAAGACAGGTGCGGAAGTTGTTTATCATCACCGACAATAACCGATTTTTTTGCTCGGTACATAATCGGGAAACAACTTGCAATATCGCACTGTGATGCTTCATCAATAATTGCAATATCAAACATTCCGGGTTTAAGAGGCAGACTGTCAGATACCGCATAAGTCGTAACGCACCAGCATGGAAATGCCTCTAACAAAGGTTTAAAATCTTCTTCTTCCAAAATTTTTGACTGAAGTTTTTTACGGCGTTCGACTAAAGACATTGCGTGAACTTTTATTCTGCGCTTTTTCTTATCATCACGCAAAAGTGCTTTCAGGGCTTCACGTCTTGTACTTTTCAAAATATTAACCGCAAGTGATTTTTGTTTTCTTTTCATTTGACGGATTTGCTCCATCATAACGTGAAGGTTGCCGATTTTTTGAATATCTGCTTCAATTTTGCGCAGTTGCCATTTTTGAGTGATAAAATCAAGTTCAACTTTTAAGCGGTCAAGATTTTCGCTTTCAACTTCAAAATCTTTCAAATCAAGGATTTTTTTGAGTTGTCTTAAACTTGACATATTTTTCAGACCTGCAAAAAATCCTGCCTTTTCCATATTTTCGGTCAAAGTTTTTATAATATCATTAATATTATCAATTTCTGATTTTTTGAGCGGTCGTTTTATATACTGCATTTCGCCGATAGTCAATGCGTGTTCTTTAATTTCACCACGCAAATCGTGCCATTTGCGTTCAAGTTTTATGATATTTTCACATTTTTGTTCGGTTTCACGCAGAATATCAAGATGCTGTTTCATATCTTTTGTGTCGGCAAAAATGTAATCTTCAACATCATCATCAAGTCCGACTTTGCCAGATAAAAGGTCTTGCAGTTGCAGGCTTAACTGTCTTTGATAGTTTGTTCTTCCGGCACGCAGTGCAAGATATGGCGCACCAAGTTCATTAAGCCTGTCTGCAACAACATCTACTGCCTTATCCATTCTTGAAGCCACAAGAACTGTCTTTCCGTTTGCAATATAATGCGCTACAAGGTTTACTATAGTCTGAGATTTTCCTGTTCCGGGAGGCCCCTGAACCGCAATAAATTTATTATTTTCAATATTTTTAATTACTTTTTCCTGTGAATCACTCAATGACAACGGCGTAATCGGATAAAACGGTGTGTTATCGTCTTTGGTTGAGTTTCTTTCAACTGCCTGGTTATATTCATCATTTATAACGGACAAAGTTGTTTCACGATATACTCCGCTTGGTTTTTCTGCGATTTGTAAAAGCTCATGCAAAACTCCTGCCGTTACTGTCGGGCGCTTTGTTAAAATAATTGCGCTCTGATAAGTTACGCAGAGTTTCTTTAAATCGCCCTCATATTTTTGCTTTTGCTGTTGAATATCATCTTCAATAATTTCATCAAGATTATCGCCGTTTATTTCGACATTTGAATAATCAGGAGCTTCATCTCTTGAAATGTTATCTTCATCAGCATCTTCGCTGTCATCCATAACAACTTCAACATCAGGAATAAGTGATTTTAAAGTGGTTAAGAAAATATCCATTTTTTCTTTTGTGATAGGAACATCAGGTACAACGTCCAAAATTCCTTCCAAAAAAGAATCCACTTCGTCATCATCGTCGCTCTTTTTCATCAAAGATGCCAAAGCACCGGTGTTTAAAGACAAAATATCTTCCTGACGGATACAATTAATATTCACTCCGTTTCGTTCAAGTTTGCATGGAACGTACAAAAGCGGAGTCAAAAACTCATTACGGCGTTTGGATTTACCGTTTCTGCCGACCAAAAACATATAACCGTAAATGAGATATTTATCTCTGGAATTGTTTTCGCTCTGAATCATAAGTTCGGTCAAATTCGGGTTTGCACCGTCAAGTTTCAGATACTCAAGCCCTTCTGTCAGCAGAGTTTCTTTTTCCTTTAAGAAAATCCATTTGTTATCCTTATCGCCCTTGAGGTTTCTAAATGTTGAACTCTTGACTTCTTCACGCACGCAGTCGTGAAGATATTGGCTGATTTTCTTTATAAAACTGTTATTAAATGCCGAATTTAGTGCTTTTGTTGCTTCCTGTAACATTGATTTCCCCTTTATATAATAATTCCCTTCCCTTCGAGGGAAGGGGCAGGGATGGGTGCTATTTTGTAATATTTCCCTGACGGGATGGCACCCCTCTTATATTCCCCCTCATAAGGGGAAGAACTATTACTCTATTCTACACTATTTTAGGCGAAAATCAACAACTTCACATCATCAGTTTAAGGGATATGAATTTAAAATAGCAAAAAATCAGATTTACGAACTTTTTAATATTACAAAACTTAAAACAGACTTGAAGTTCATGCCTGTAAAACTTATAATACATCATGCTGGTGTGAGTGTGGAAAGGAAGATTAAAATAAATGACTGCTATTGAAGAAAAAACTTATCCCGAACTTGAAAGGGCTATCAGTCCTAATCACGACATTAAACTTTTTGCAGGTCGTTCAAACCCGAAATTGGCGCAGGAAATCGCCAACGAACTCGGTACAAGCATAGGGCCTATGGTTGTTAAAAATTTCTCTGACGGTGAAATTTATGTTCAGGTCAAAGAAAGCGTCAGAGGGGATGATGTTTTTATTATTCAGCCGATTTGCAATCCTGTTAATGAAAACCTTATGGAACTTTTGATTATCATTGATGCCTTCAAACGTGCAAGCGCAAAATCAATCACTGCAGTCATTCCTTACTACGGATATGCAAGACAGGACAGAAAAACTTCAGGCAGAGAGGCAATAACGGCAAAACTCGTTGCTGATTTACTTACAACGGCAGGCACAGACAGAGTGCTTGCAATGGACTTGCATACAGGTCAGATACAGGGATTTTTCAATATTCTTGTTGACCACATTTTTGCTGCTCCGATTTTGACTAATTATATAAAAAGTTTAAATATTAACCCCGATGAAATGGTAGCCGTTTCTCCCGATATGGGCGGAGCCAACAGAACAAGATACTTTGCAAAAGGACTTGGCTGTCCTATTGCTATTATTGATAAACGCCGTGACAGACATAATGAAGCCATTGCGGCAAACGTTATCGGTGATATTGAAGGTAAAATTTGCCTGATGTTCGACGATATTATTGATACTGCAGGAACTATTTGCGAAGCGGCAAAATTATTGAAATCAAAAGGTGCAAAGGAAATTTATGTCGGCGCAACTCATCCTGTTTTCTCGGGCCCTGCCATTGAGCGTCTTGGTTCTGCACCTATTACCGAATGTATCGTAACAAATACAATTCCTTTGGATATGGACAAAATGCCGTCTAACATCAAACAACTTTCGGTTGCTCCGCTTCTTGCTCAGGCTATTGCAAGAATCCACGATGATGAATCGGTAAGTTCTTTGTTCGGCTTTGAAAAAGAAATGCAGGTAAGTTAAAATTTAAAATTTAAAACAAATTACTTAAAAAACAGTCTTTGCATTTGCCAAAGGCTGTTTTATAGTTCGGCGGTAACGGGAATTTACAGAGGTTGTATTTGAGGATATGAAATCCGAAAATTACAACCTCGTATGTACGAAGTGCTGAACCTTTTGAGTTTTTCCGGCAGAAAAATGCAAAAGTTCAATGAGTGAACCGTCAAAAATAAAATAGCCTTGGCTAAATGCCAAAGGCTGTTTTATAGTTCGGCGGTAACGGGAATTGAACCCGTGTTTGCAGAATGAGAATCTGCCGTCCTGACCACTAGACGATACCGCTATGTGTAATTTGATTATAAGCCAAAAAATATTTTATTCAATACAGAATTTGATTTTTAAAGGGCAATAAATTATAATCAAAACAAAAGGAGTGTTATGAAAAAGTTTATAATTTCTTTATTAATAATTTTTGCCGGAGTATTTTTCTTTAATCTGAAATCATTTGCCGTGGGCAATTACGGGGCGAACTGGAATAAGCAAATTATTAAGGTTTACATTGCGGATGACAGTTATGCAGAAATGATGAAAAGGGCTTTTGACAAATGGGTTCAGAAGTGCAACGGCAGGTTAAAATTTGAATATGTTTTGACTCCTCCTGCCGATATTGAAGTTGAATTTGGGGATGAAACTGATGGCACTGACGGTGATATCGGTTCTTATACTCTTACGGTTAAGGGTGGTTATATAACAAAGGCAGAAATTACCATAGCGCCGAATCCGACGCAAAACTCTAATAATTTAATTTATACCGTAATGCTTCACGAAGTCGGACACGCACTGGGCTTGCACGATTCATCAAGAAAAATCGGGATTATGAGTACGCCTGTCAGTGAAAATCAAGACATTGTAAATACAGATGTATTAAGACTTTTTCACCTTAACGGCTGGACATACATAGACAAGAACACTCCTTCGGTAATTCAAAAACCTATCTCTGATTAATTCCATAGAGCGAATAAATTGCACGAATATCGTTATCATTAATATCCTGACGGATAGCGATGCCAAGATTTGTTGATGCAAACATTATATCGTTAAACCCTTTTGAGTGTGCAAGCCCTAAACTATGCCCGATTTCATGGCGCATAACTGCATAAACCTGGGTGTTACTTAGTAATAACCCTTTTGGACGGCGTTTTGTGATATAAATTCTTGAGTGCATAGTGCCGTTGAGTCGGTGATTTTGCGCACATCCCATCGCTTCGGGGTTTCCGCAGTAATTCGTTAAATCTTTTTCAACGAAAACGACATCTATATTTGAATCTTCAGGTGTTTTTACCCATCTGAATCCGATATTGTTTTTTGTTTTTTTCTCCCAGTCTTCAAAGGCTTTTTTCATAAGTTCCGTTTTATCATCATTTGGCGGAACATAAACAGTTATGTTTTTCGGGGTTTCCCATTTCCATTGTTCAACGGCGCAGACGCACAAAGAACCACTAATCATTAGTATCAGGAAATATGTTAAAATCTTTTTCATTTATTCTATTCCGTAAAGTTTATAAAGTGCTTTTACATCTTCAGGTCGAATTTCCTGCCCTTCTGCCATTTCGGAGTTTGTACCTTCAAACATCAGACTGTTTTTGTCCTCCGAATGTTTAAGCCCCAGAGAGTGACCGATTTCGTGGAGCATAATCGTATAAACCTGATTTTTTGTCATTGGTTTTCCGTCTAAACCGTTAACGGAAATATACACTTTTGCTCCAAGTATTCGTTTGTTGCCGTGTACGGTCGGAGCAGGAACATATTTACAGCATCCGAGTGCCTTATCATTATGGCAGATATTACTCATACCGGATTCAATAAATATAACTTCAATATTTGCCGTGCTTTTTGTTCCGACAAATACAAAAGAAAAATTCCCGTTGGTATGTTTCTGCCAGTCCATAAAAGCGTGCTTCATAGTTGTTGAAAGCATATCTTTCTGCGGAATATAGACCTTTAAACCCTGTGTTCTTATCAAAATTGGTTTTGCATTAGGATTAGGCGGAGGCGGAGGCAGTATTGCCTGTGTACTTGGCAGATTAAAGCATAAAACAAATAAAATTCCAAAAATAACCGTAAAAATCTTTTTCATATTAATATTATTTACTTTTTTTCAAAAAATATAAGACTGTTAAGCTTGATACTTATTAAAAATTTACATAAATAAAGTTGAAAAGAGTAATAAAATTAAATTATAATGAATTTTGACAGGGGAATTAATGGCAAAAGAACTATCGACAGTTGAACAAACCAAGCCGGCACATAAAAAATATGTGCTTAAAAAACGCACGCCTGAAATTAAAAATTACAAGGTAAATTATGCAGATGACCTTAATGAAAAACAACTTGAAACTGTCATGTTCAATGATGGTGCTCTGCTTGTAATCGCAGGTGCAGGTTCAGGCAAAACAAAAACTCTGACCTACCGTGTAGCAAGACTGATTGAGGACGGAACTCCGCCAAACAACATTTTGCTTTTGACTTTTACCAAAAAAGCGGCGCATGAGATGTTATCAAGAGCATCTATGGTGCTTGATGAACGCTGTGAAAAGGTTGCAGGCGGTACTTTTCATTCGTTTGCAAATATCATTTTGAGAAAATACGCATCTGCCCTTAAACTCAAAAATAATTTTACCATTATGGATAAAAGCGACTGCGAAGATATAATTAACCACATTACCGCACAAATGTTCCCCAAAAAAGAAAAAAGATTTCCGAAAAAATCGACTATTCTTGAGATGTATTCAAAAAGCGTGAATAAAGTTATTCCGGTAAAAAAGGTTATTAAAGAAGAATTTCCGCAGTTTGAACACTGCATTGATAAAATTCTTGAAGTACACAAAAATTATGTTGCATACAAGCGTGAAAATTCTATTTTAGACTACGATGATTTGCTTGTCTATTTAAAAATTCTGCTTGAAAATAATGACGCTTTAAGGGGGAAAATTTCGGGCGAATACAGGTATATAATGGTTGATGAATATCAGGATACCAACACTTTGCAGGCAGATATCGTAAAACTTTTGGCGTCGGTTCATGGGAATATTATGGCTGTTGGTGATGACGCACAAAGCATTTATTCTTTCAGAGGTGCGAATTACAAAAATATTTTTGATTTCCCAAAATTATTTAAAGATACCAAAATAATTAAGTTAGAGCAGAATTACCGCAGTACCCAAAATATACTTAAACTGGCAAACCTGATTATCGGCAGGGCAAAAGAAAAATATGACAAAGAATTGTTTTCGCAAATTGAATCGCCCGTCAAACCTGCATTAATTTGTGCAAAAAATACCCAGATGGAAGCCGATTTTATTTGTCAGAGAATTTTGGAACTGCTTGATGAAGATGTGCCGTTATCGGACATTTGCGTGCTTGCAAGGAACGCAAGAATGTCTTACTCTTTGGAAATCGAACTTTCAAAACGCTCAATTCCGTTTATGAAATTCGGCGGTCCGAAATTTATGGAAACGGCGCACATAAAAGATGTTTTGTCGCATTTGAGGGTTTTGGTTAATCCTGATGATGTGATTAGTATGACAAGAATTTTATTGCTTTTAAGGGGAATTGGAAATTCGGCGGTGAATAACATTTTGCCTGTCATAAAGGGAAATTTTGCACCTGATATTAAACTTTTGCCGTCTAATAAATTGACAAGTCTTACGCCTTTACTAAAGGTTTTAAATAAGGAGCGTTCTCAGATTGCAACCAAAAAACCGTCTGAAATTATGGAGGAAATAATAAGGTATTACCGCCCGATTTTGAGGGATAAATATGACGATTTTAATAAGCGTGAGAAGGATTTGGAGCATTTGCAGTATCTTTCGACACAATATAAAAATTTAGAGGATTTTTTGAGTGATATGGCGCTTGATCCGCCTGATGCAAGTGTTGAAGGGATGTATAAAAGAAATATTGATGATGAAGCGCTGACGATTTCAACAATCCATAGTGCAAAAGGGCTTGAGTGGGACAGCGTATTTATAATCGGTGCGGTTGACGGACGTTTCCCAAGTGCTTATTCATTTAACTCCGAAGAAGAAATGGATGAAGAATTGAGACTGATGTACGTCGCAACTACACGGGCGAAGAATAATTTGTACATTTCTTACCCTGTCGATATGTACGATTATTCAATAGGGATGGTATTATCAAAACCGTCAAGATTTTTGGACAAAATACCCGACGACATTTTGGAAGTTTGGGATATAACGGAGGGGTAAAAATGTTAGTAAAAATATATACAGACGGAGCATGTTCGGGAAATCCGGGCAAAGGCGGATACGGTACAATACTTATGGCGCAAGACGAGGCAGGTAACATTCACAAGAAAGAACTCACTCAGGGGTTTAAGAATACCACTAACAACAGAATGGAACTTCTTGCCGCTATTGTCGGGCTTGAAGCGCTCAAAAAACCGTGTGATGTTGAACTCACTTCGGATTCAAAATATCTTGTCGATGCGTTCAACCAAAATTGGATAGACGGCTGGATAAAGAAAGGTTGGAAAAATTCCCAAAAAGAACCTGTCAAAAACCGTGACCTTTGGGAACGTCTTTTGAAAGCGAAAGAACCGCACAATGTTAAATTCATCTGGATAAAAGGTCATGCAGGGCATGAGTTTAATGAACGCTGTGATGCGATGGCTGTTGAATCTGCAAACGGCGAAAATCTGCTTGAAGATAAGGTTTAAACATATTTCATAACTTTGTTCAGTAATTCGCTTTTTTTGTGAAGTCCTGAAAATTGTGCGATTTTTTCGCCGTCTTTAAACAAAATAAAAGTCGGATAGCCGTTGATTTTGTATCGGCTTATAATATTCGGGTTTTCGTCGCCGTCAACAATTCCGATTCGGATATCGGAATCTTCAAGTTCTTGTAGTTCAATTCTTTGTTTTGTGCAATAAGTGCACCAAGTTGCATAAAATTCAATGAGTTTCAGCCCCGATTCAATTTCTTTGTCAAAATTTTCTTCGTTTAATTCTATAATCATGTTTTTCTCCTGTTTACATAATAAATATTATCTGCATGTTCATTTCTTTCTCTTTTATTGCGAGTAAAAGAGAAAGAAACGAACCAAATAAAGAGAAAAACGCAAAGTCATAATATTGCCTGACGGCAATATAAGACCGCTTGCGCGGTAACATGTGTTTTTGCCTTTCAGGCAAAAATCTCTTAGCGCTCTTGTTCGTTCGCAATAAACGGCACCGCTCGCAATTAGGCAGAATATTCATTACTGCCATAATTACTCGACTGTCGCTATTGCTCCTGCCTCTGCTCACTCACGCTAAGGACAACGGCGCGCGCTTGTAAGATTATTATCAAAGGCGCCGTTTTTTAGGCGACTGATTGATTTTTGTCCGTTAGGACAAAAACGTATGAACATTTTATACTTATATCCTATGAGCGGAGCGATGCCGTCAGGCATTGCAGTGATTAGCGTGTTTTTCTTTTTTGGTTCGTTTTTTCTTTTTGCATCAAGACAAAAAGAAAAAATGAACTAGATACCTATAATATGTATTATGTACTGTTTATATATATTTTGAAATTGCCAATCGGGCTAAACCATGATGCCCGTAATATTTGAACTTTCAAAATAAATATTAACAAATGTTAACAAAGTATATAACTTTTATCAATTTTTTAAACAAAAAATACTTTATAAATACACAGGGGATATAAATTAAATAGGGGAAATTAAGATGACATACGTTCCACGTTTGGCACAGTCTAACCACAGTTGGCTGGGTGATGGGGGTGTTGTTTATACTACTGGTTATAAACCAAACACTCCGTTTGCAGATAATCCTGCATTACAGCGATTACAAAAGCCGTACAAAGATGCACAGGCACAGCGCAGAGCATCTCAGGCTTCGGATAAAGCGGTAAGATTAGCAAACCGCAAAGGTAATGTCACGGTTTATGATGCCGTAAAAAGACAATATGTTTCTGCTACACCTGAGGAAGCAAGTTTTATCAGAGAAGTGAATAAAGAAGTTGCATCTCAGCGCAGATTAGCTCAGGTAAGACAACAGGGTACAGGTAATGTTACTGTATATGATGCGGTGAATAAAAGATATGTTTCTGCTACCCCTCAACAGGCAAAAGAAATTGAATTTGTAAATAAAAACTTGGAAAGGGCAAGACAGTTAAGAAAAAGTACGCCTTCAAGCCCAAGTATTATCGATCATAACTTAGGTTTTGACAAAACACCAAAATCGGCGCAGGAATCAATGGGCGTATTTGTTAAAAGAGATGTTGAACAGGCATTAAGACAAAGAACTCCGCTTAGTCCGGAGGTATTAGACCATAACTTGGGTTTTGACAGAGTTGCAAAATCTGCAAGAGAATCCGTAGAAACATTCAAACCTGAAAATATTGTAAAACAACAAACAATTCAGCCAAAGTATGGATTACAGGAATTTATTGACCGTTCAAACGGTATAGGCACACCTGCAAAATCAGCACAGGAGTCAATGGGTGTTTATATAAAACGTGATATTGAACAGGCATTATCAGGAAAAACTCCGGTAAGTCAGGGTATTCTTGATAGTCGTCTGGGGGTGGATAAAGCCGTAAAATCGGCCGAAGAATCCTTAAATGTATTTGCAGAACATGGATTAACTCAAACGGAACAAGCATTAGGCGAAACAACCAAATCTAAAGGTTTATTGGGTTCTATAAAAGGTTTATTTGGCAAGGCTAAAAATGCTCTTAAAACAGGCTGGAGTAAATTTACGGCATTTGCTAAAACACCAAAAGGCAAATGGAGTATTGCAATAGCAGCGGTTGTTTTAGCAGGAACGGCTTTGTGGGGCTACATTTCAGACAGGTTCTCCGACAAAAACAGGCCGCGAATTTCCGATGGCCCTGACAATCTGACTATGCCGAAAATCGATGAGCCGAATAAGGTTGAAGACGCAGATGATGAGGTTGATGACGAGGTTGAAGAAACCAAAACCACCGAAAAAAATGACAAATCAAATAAAGCAGACAAAAACGACAAAGATTCGACAAAAGTAGTTCCGGTGCCTGTACCTGTCGATGATGACGATGAAGACGTCGATGAAGTTGACAACAAAGACAAAACCGATAAAGTCGATGATGCCGATGAAGACGATGATGTTGACGAAGCAACCGATGCAGACAAAGCAGGTAAAGCAGATAAAACCGACAAAGCGGAAGAAACCGACAAGGCAGACAAAACTGACAAAGCAGACAAAACTGATAAGGCTGATAAGGCAGATAAAGCCGACAAGACAGACGAAACCGACAAAGCAGACAAAACTGATAAGGCTGATAAGGCAGATAAAGCTGACAAGACAGACGAAACCGATACCGCAAAAGTTTCTGCAACCGAAACAGAAGAAAAAGAAGCCGACGAAGTTGCAAAAGCAAACGAAGATAAACGTGAACCTGACAAAGTCAGCGGTAATGAATACGAAGTAGTTGAGGGTGACTGCGTATGGAACATTGCAAAAGCACACTTAAAAGAACTCAACAAGGATAAAGCGGATTATGTTCCGTCAAATGTTGAAATTCTCAGACATACAAAGGAACTTATGAAAATCAACGACTTGCACTATGAAGCAGACAATTATGTGGTAATCATTCAGCCGGGGCAAAAAATCAAATTAAAATAGAATAGAGTGAAGTTCGGATTATATATAAAAACAACCTCTCCCTAAAAAGAGAGGTTGTTCCGCATTTATAACCATTGTCGGATTTTCTGTGAAATTTCTTCCTGCGGTGTTCCTTTGTAATTTATTCCGCATGAAGTTATCGGTTGTTTTGAATTGTATGAAGGCGAATCAACTATAACATGCGGAGGCATAATCGATTTTTTGTAAAGTGCCGTTGACATTCTGCGGTAGAATTTATCAAGCCACTGCGTTTTTTGTTCTTTAGTTAATTCGTGGGTTTTCTCATACAAAAATTCACTTTTTAGCATATCGTGATAATTTTCTTTTTTGTTTTCAATACGCCAAATAACTTCGTCTAAAAACTCATACGGCATAAGTGCATCTTCTGCAATTAAAGGTTTGCCTGTTTTGGGGTTAATTGCAAGTTCAGCCCCCGGACGTTTTTCAATAACACTTTGCGGAATGGCATCTTTTTGCTCTCTATTTTTATTAAGCCATCTTGCAAGCGCAAAAAGTTTTGTTTTCGTAATATCCGCTATCGGTGCAAATCCGCCTGACATGTCGCCGTTTATTGTTGCATAACCCATATAGGCTTCCGATTTATCCGATGTTGCAATAGGCAGACAACTTCCAAATTCGTTACTTACTCCCCACAAAAACATCGCTCTTGAACGCGCCTGAATATTATCTGCGGTGAATGACTGTTTATAACGGTTGTCAAAATGCTTTTCAACTTCGGTAAAAAGATTTTGCAGGCAATTATTTGTCGTATCAAACATATCTTTTATGGGTGCAACTGTAAAACCGATACCCAAATTCCGCGCCAAAACCTGTGCATCATCTTTGCTTGTCTGCGAAGTTATTTTAGACGGCATGCTCACCCCAAAAACATTTTCCTTTCCTAAGGCATCAACAAGTAAAACTGCGCAGACAGTCGAATCAAGTCCGCCCGATAACCCCAAAACTGCACGCTTAAATCCCGTTTTACCGAAATAATCTTTTATACCCTGAATTAAAGTCCTGTAAGTCCGTTCCATATCAGGCTCATAATCAAGACTGAATTGGTTTTCGCTTTGTGCCGATAAAATTCCTGAGGGGTAAATTTTACCAAAATTTTTACATGGATTAACTATCAAAAATTGTTCTTCAAAAGATTTTGCACACGCAAAAAGTTTTCCGTCTTTATCGAAAACTCTGCTTGTGCCGTCAAAACTTGCCCTGTCTGTTGCTCCGACCTGATTTACATAAATGAGCGGAAGTGAATATTTTGAAGCAACCGAAGATAAAAGATTATGCTTGAGCAGTTCATTTTTAATTCTCGTCGGCTCAGCACAAATATTTATAAGCACATCGGCATTTGTGTCAACATTATCATAATTATCGCCGATTAAAATTTGATATTTTATTCCTTTAATTTCAATTATTTTATTTTTGATTTCTGACGGTGCAAAAATGTTGTAATCATTAAATTCTACGTGTTCGGGAATAACTGATTTTCTTATAATATCAAGGACTTTGCCGTCACTTAAAACCCCGACCGAATCATAGAATTTACCCCCGCATGGTTCGACAAACCCGACAAGAGCGGTTGTTTTTGTCGTAATTTTTGCAATTTCATTGAGCCATTTTATCCCTTCATCAGCAATAAGGGGGTGGTTTTCGATAGAATTTTCAAGCGGAAAACCTGTCAAAACAAGCTCGGGAAACACAACCAAATCAAGCCCGATATTTTGGGCAAAGTTTATATATTCAACAATTTTCCTTGAGTTATATCCAATATCCCCTGCTTTCGGGTTAATCTGCGCCAGACCGGCACTGTTTGGGAAAAGCAGTTTTTTCAATTCTTCTTCAATTTCGTTTTTATTTTCTGCGGAGAAATATTTTTCCGCAAGTTTATTAATTCTCTCAATATCAGTCATAATAAATTCTCTTTTTCAAATAATTATAATTC
>Ga0256405_10005012_pt1 | contig 23683 bp, 21 predicted proteins | sample RumenRJG_02DNA_FD_189096 | JGI IMG/M metagenome (GOLD analysis project Ga0256405, IMG submission 189096) | Bovine rumen microbial communities from Lethbridge, Alberta, Canada - RJG_02 | ecosystem: Host-associated > Mammals > Digestive system > Stomach > Rumen | place: Canada: Alberta... | reverse complement strand
GCTTGGACTATCTTGGATATCATATCTATACTGTGGTTATGGTCCTGATGGAATCTCCTCTCATCACCCGTACGACACTGGAGCCTATGCTTGAGAAAGCTAAAGGAGCCGAAATGTATAAGGCTATGCAGAATATGATTAAATGATCCTATAATAGGGGAGGGGAAATTTCTCCCCTCTCCTTCATTTTATTTAGAAAGGAGTGAGGTTTCCTTGATTGATACTGAAGTCCATGAGGTAAGAAAATCCGAATACTTCGATATCCTTGCTTGGATGGGTCTGTTAGGAACAGAAGATGGACAAATCCGAGCTACCAGATCACACGATGCCGAACTCTATGAAGATTTAGATTTCTCATATGAAGACATAGAACGTGTGGGTTATTTATATCCTCATTTTCACTGTAATCCGAAGTACGATGGATTTACAGAACTTTGGATCGAAGATCATTATATAAATCCTGCAGTTGTAACTTGGATCAGAACAACTAACGTACTGTATGGTGTGCTAGATGCTCCATATAAAGAGCAAGTTGATAATCATGTGAAAATTAAATGCTTCTATAACCCAAGTATTGTATTTAGATACAGTAACCATGGGACAGAAGGAGATTTATATACACATGATGAAATTATTGATTTGACAGATGATAAGTTTGCTGGAATTACGGATATTACGAAATGTGTATATTTTATTTCAGAAGATAAATTCTACATTCCAACAATTACTCGATTAGATGAAACTCGATACAAAATATCTGCAGATTATACTACAGATATTGATCTTTTTATTTGCTCAAATCTTGTGAATGTATTAGAGGTGAAAGCAAATGAAGGAACTCCTGTCGTCCACGCCACTTCTAATCGCTGTTATCATCGAATGTTTGTTGATCACAGTGCTGACTATCCTATCGATTGCAGATTCTATCCGTATATTAAAATTGATAAATCAGCTGTTGTTAGAGTATTCAATGATGTTTCCCATCGGATCTTAAATCCCGCATTAACCAGATTAATCAACTATGATGAATTCAGTGATGATATTGTAGTAGAAGATAGAATTGATCCATATAATACTACAAATGAATATCTGAATTCCTTGGAACCTGTAGACGATATTATCAACGCCGATGATACAGATGAAGAACTACTTGCTAAGTTTGAAAAGATCGTAGCATATTGCTATCGATTATGGGAAGTTTATCCATGGAATGCAAATGAGCAATCTGATTTTGTCATCTGTGATAATAAAGTTTTTGGTAAACCTTGCTTTGTTCCTAGAGAAATCAAAACAAAGGATGAAACTTTATCAAAGATCTGTTCTACTGTTCCATTTGAATCCTATCGAGATTTATTATTCTATAAGGGATATCTGTTTTCTGACTATACCATAATGAATATTAAATATCAGAAGTATAAAAGTTATTCAGTGTGGTTAGAGAAAATGGATGGTATGCCGGTTTATGTGATTGATGATCAATATGATCCAGATGCATTTACTTTGGTCAAGTTTAATGCATTTGAAGATTCCACTTATGTAAACATTGATCAGTATTTTAATTCTGATTTTATCAATCGTTTACATTTCAAGATGAATCGGTTCTATCGGAATCTGTTAGTAATCCGTAAAGAATACCAAGAATACTCATTTGATAAAGTTAGAGTTTCTACCGTTCAGCCTAGTGTAAAAGATCAATATCTTTGGTATGAACTTCTGGTAAATGCGGTACCTGAGATGTTTGAAAAGAAAATGGTAGATATCATCAATCTATATGGTCTTGATCCTGATAATATCCCTGAGGATGTTATGGAAGGTGCATATATGCTGGAACTGGATCCTCAGGATGGACCAGCATCATATAATAAATTATTGATGACATATTTTAATCTCTCTAAAGCAAAGAAAGATTACTTAGCTTTACAATATGAAAATCCAGAAGACGATCCTCGATTTAAGAAACTTCACCATGTAAACGTCGGTAAGGAAGAAGAGTTTGAAACTGAAGATGAACTTAACCATTTACTGATTGAAGATGGTGTTGTTACATCTTCTACTGGTGAAACTGAATATGAGTATGGTAGACCCAATGATCCTGGTCGAGGTGATCATCATACTCCTGGTAATTTGTATGGACAAATTGAGATGGGAGAACCTCCTCCTGGTGAAGAGAATATTGATATTAACAAAATTGAGACTGGCCCTCAAGAGCCTACAGATGATCTTGATCATACTTTATGGATTGATACTGGAGATGAACCATTCGATCAGGTGTGGAGACCCGATGAATTGGATGGTGTAACTAGCTATGTTACTTACACCAGCGATGTAGATAGCATTAATGCTAATATTAGTGATTATGCAATTGAAGTAACAGATCATGAAGTTGAAAATGATCAGGTTACTATCAGTGAATTGTTAGATGGAGTTCAACCTGGGTTATCTCCAATCCCATCTGGAAATGCTGATATTGATGGCCTTCTTGATGATTTAGATGGTGCTGATGAGGTGCCACTCACACCTACTGACTTTATTGATGAATTAGGAAACGTAGTTGCCAATAACGTGCAAGTTAACAGTATTGAGAGCCCAACTTACGGCATGATTGCTTTGGACGACATTGGTTACATGCATGCTGATACATTTGAACCGATGTCAATCGAAGAAATCGAAGAGATGTCTACTGATGAGAAACTTGGTACATTACGTAAGTTGATTACAAATGATAATGAACCTGAAAGTGCTCGACTTGGAGATCTTTGGATTCAGTATCTGTCTAAACAATCTGCTGAAACTGTTAATACGATTGTATACAAAGTTCTCCTTACTGTCAGAGCTCAACAGCTTACCCATCTCAGTTTAGGCGATCTCGCAATTGAAGGTGTTGAGTTACCTGAAGATTGGGCTACTTTGGCTTATGGTGAATATCCTGAATGGACAAAACCGAAGCAGATGATCATTACTCCATTCTCGTACGATGAGGACGGATCAGTTCAACCTGCATATGATCTGGTAAAGAAGAATCTTATGACGTATTTCTACCATTATATGCCGGACATGGGTGAGAATGATTATGGTCCTGATGATCCTGTCGAAGGAGATTTGTGGTTAAACATCGATGCTGCATATCTTGGTCAGTTAATCAAGGATCTTATTTCTGATACATTAATAGAATTTGGTATTGAATTACCTGAAGGTGTATACTACGAAGATGATCATGATATCCATGCTACTATGGGTCTTGATTACGCTCAGCATGATTCTAATGATATTGGAACTGGTGCTGAATGGGAACTTATCAAAGATGATAAACTTTATCCTATTAACTATGGACACGAACCTCCAAATCCGGTAACGATGGATGAAGGAGATTTGTGGTACGAGTTTATTGATACTATTGATAATCGAGTAGCATATTCTGATACAAATAGTATGGTTATTCGAGTTGATGAGAGATTACTCTTATTACAGTTCGATCATGATAATATTCAAACCTTTGCATTTGATGATATCATCATGAACTTCAAAGGTAAGCTCGGATTACGATATATGACATTACTTGCTGATTTAATTAACTCTGGTGAAATTAAGTTGGATGATGTCAATATCTTCTGGAAACGATTGCTTACTTATGGAGATGAATTTGATCCTAAAATGCATAGATTGTATACAGGTAAATCCTTTGTAATCTCTACTCCTAAAATTGATACTAGTGATTATTCTGTAATTTATTCCACCAATATTGGTAGATTCAGAATTAATTATGCTGATGAAAATACTACCCGTAAAGAACGTGAAGCTGCATATCGTATGTGTATTGATTATACTACCAGAGAAGAGTTTGCATTCTTAGCGAATAGAATGTTGGTCTTCGTAAATGGTCAGTATATTCCTCGTACACAAGTTAAAGAAGTAGCTGCATATATGCTTTATATTGAAGGTTTCGATGAGGTAATTTCTACTGTTGATATCTTCTATATGAAGAAAGATCAGCTACTTATGGATATGAAACGTGCAGCATATAAATATTGGCCACATCCTGATATTTCTGAGTATATTCAGAGACCAGAAAGAGACTATAAAGTAATGGAAAAGATTAATGTATATAATTATACATATAAAGGTTATTATGATGTATTATTGGATGAACTTATTTTTAGTGGAAAATTAGAAGCGATGTTGAAATACATTGAGAATAATCCAGAATTGGCTGAAGAATATCGTAGAGATTTAGTACACAAATTCCATGCAATCTCAGATACTGATTTAGCTAATACAAAGCATCATGATTCTCGCATTATTATTCCTGCTTTTGGAACTTCTAATGATACTCCATATCAGATTGGTTATCAGGAGCCTCAACCTGATTATCATATCTGGAATGGTGGAAACTAACGAATAATGGGAGGGCTTCGGCCCTCCCTGCTTTCTTTGACAACATTATAAATTAACAAAGGTGGTGAACCAAGTTGTCAGGACCCACAAGAACTTTAACTCCATATCAGATGGGACTTCTGTCTGATATTTTCCGCCTAATATTAAAAGAGATAAAAGTAGAAGAAGATCTTGATTCCTTAGCTCCTGGCGAAATGGGCGTTAGTTATACTAACGGTTGTTTCTATGTAAAAAATCCTTACACAGGAGAGATCTTTACTCCTAATAGCTTAGACCACATCACACAGATTTTATCTAAGTATGATGAAGGAACTAATATTTTAAATGCTGACAAGGTTGCTGGAATTAAGGTATATTCTAGCTTATCTCAAATTCCTCAGCTGCCTGTCAGCACTATGACTGCAGATACAATTGTAAGACAGATGGAATATCCATCTATTTTATATGCTGAAATTAACGTAGAAAGTCCATCTGGATTTGGTTTTCCTGGTAAACATGGTTTGATGACTGTTATCAAATTAGGAGCTAATGTTGTAGCAGCAACCTTCTATGATTACCAAACATACATTACATATGATGCCAGATATAATCCTGATCTTGAGTTACTGAATGGTTGGGTTGCTGGTGGATCATTAATTGGATCTGAGTACTGTGAGACCAATAATGGTGGTAACAATATCACGATTATTAACGATAATGTAACAGTTTCCGATATGACAACTCTTACTGTTAAAGTAACAGAAGATATTACTCCTCCTGCATATATCAATGTAAACCGCATGGGACCGTTACCTCTAATTGACATCAATGGAACTCCAATAGAGTATACAATCGCGGCGAACAATATTATAATGCTAATATATGACAAAGCCCGAACGAGCTGGATTTTGACCGATATTACCACGTCATCTGTAGAGTCTATCATAACAATTATGAACGATAGATTAACAGCAATGAGATCGGAATTTGATACATTCAAAAACCAAACTGCAGCAAACTTTAGTGCGGTGTATGATTATATCAACACTGAGCTCAAGAAACCTGCAACAATCACTCCTATCCGGTTTACTTATCACGTATCCTCTGCTACTGATAATATTCCGGCTCTTTCTGATTACGTTAAAGGTCTTGATCATCTTGTTGTTATCTATGGTCAGACGTTGCTTTATGAAAACGAAGACTACACATTTGATCCTGATAATTCGATCAGATTCAACTTCACCTTCTCCGCTGGAGATAATGTTCACTTTGTTATTATTAAGCAGACAGATCGTTCTTAATTAATTTAAGAATGGTTGTCTATATATTATCATCTAAATCTTTACGTAAAGGATGGTGTAAAGCTTATGGCTACTATTCAGAAGACTACTCTGAAGCGCTACAATGGCACCGATTGGGATCCTGTATATCTTGCAAACTCTGCTGATATCAGCTACCTCGGGGCCGGTTTTACTGTTGTTGCTGATGGTGCTACGGGTTATGCGGATGGCACTTCCATTGCTGCTAACACTCCCGTCTCCACTATTCTGCAGACTCTGGTGAACCGTGTTTCTAAGCTGGACGAAATCGACCTGCCCGCAGTTGCCGATGGTTCCAACATCACCGCTCTGAACCTGGATAACATCACTCTGTCTGGTTCGGTTCCCCGTGCCAACCTGCCTGATGATGTTTCCGGTAAGGCCGTTGAGGTTGCTACTGAGGATGCTAAGGCTGCCCTGACCAAGAGTGATGTCAACATTGGTGATATCGTCAATGTCGCCGGTGGCAAGCTGTACATGGTTACTGGTTACACTGGTACCACTCCCAACTATCTGGAGCTGACTGATGCCGCTTCTGATGTTGTCTGGTCCCGTATTACCGAAACTCCTACTACTCTTGCTGGTTATGGTATTACCGACGCCGTCAATTCTGACGAAGTCGTTACTACCGCTACTGCCAACAAGATCCTGAAGCTGGACGCCAATGCGAAGCTGCCTGCTTCTATCACTGGCGATGCTGCTACTCTGGAAACTCACCCTGCTTCCTACTTCGCTACTCAGACCTCTATGGATTCTGCTGAGGGTCGTCTGGATTCTGCCGAGTCTGACATTGGCACTCTGCAGACCGAGATTCGTGCGATTGATGCTTCCTGGATTACCTCTGGTACCGTCAACATCGAGCGTCTGCCTGCTGCTTCTCTGGAGCGTATGCACATTGTCTCTACTACTGCCGATCTGGCCAATGTCACCAAGACTCAGGCTCAGAATGGTGATACCATCAAGGTTAACGCTACTGGCGCTATGTACTATGTTATCGACGACTCCAAGCTGGGTACTGCCGATTACATGGACGGCCTGACTGAGTACACCGCTGGCGCTGCTTCCTCTGTGCCTTGGTCTGGTATCACCAGCATTCCCGCTGACATCAAGGATCATGCTTCCAACGCTCTGTCTACTGCTGACCTCGACACCAACTCTGGTGATGTCGTCACCAAGAATGCTCAGGGCAAGCTGGCCTATGATATCACCGGTGACGCTGCCACTCTGGGCAGCCATGCTCCTGCGTACTTCGCTACTCAGGCCGATATGACTCAGGCTCAGACTGACATTGATAGCGCTGAGGGCCGTCTGGATGCTCTGGAGGCTACTGTCGACACTGCTACCACTGGCCTGAAGGATCGTGTTACCGCTCTTGAGACCTACAAGACTGGTGCTCTGGCTACCGATCTGGCTGGCATCAAGGATGGTTCCCTGATCACTGCTCTGGCTGCTTCTAAGCTGACTGGCACTGTTGCTTATGCTAACCTGCCTGCTGACGTTGGCGGTCGCATCTTCTACAAGGCTGGCCTGGCTTCTGCTCAGACCGACCTGGCTGCTCTGTATGCGTCTAACCATGATGCTGTTCAGGTGGGTGACCTGGTCAAGATCACCGATGGTGGACTGTATGCAGTTTCTAACGTTGCTGATCTGGCTACTGCTGCTGGCTACACCGTGCTGGTTGAAGGTAACGGCTCCAACGTTGACTGGGCGAACATCGTCAACAAGCCCACCACTGTTGCTACTTCTGGTCTGACTGACGCTGTCTCCACTGGCATGCTGAATGACATGACCGTCGTTGATGCTCTGACTACTGCTCAGGCTTCTAAGTATCTGAAGACTGACGCTCAGGGCAAGCTGGAAGTTGACATCACTGGTTCTGCTGCTAAGCTTGGCGGTCAGCTGCCTAGCTACTATGCTACCGATTCTGACCTGGATGCTCTGGGTACCCGTGTCACCGCTGCCGAGGGCGACATCGATACCCTGCAGTCTGAGATCCGTGCTATCGACGGCACTTGGATTACCACTGGCACCATCTCCATTGATCGTCTGCCCCATGGCGCTCTGGAGCGTTGTGTTGTTGTTGCTGACCAGGCCGCTCGTTTCGCTCTGACTACTGCTCAGGTCCAGACTGGCGATACTGTTAAGCAGAATGATACTGGTGTTATGTACTTCGTCGTTGATGATACTCAGCTGAGCACTGCTGCTGGCTATGAGGAGTATACTGCTGGTGCGGCTACCTCCGTGCCTTGGAGCGGTGTCCAGAACACTCCCACCACCCTGGCTGGCTATGGCATCACCGATGCTGTTAACTCCAGCGAGAAGGTCACTGCTGCTAACGCTGGTAATGCCGGTAAGATCCTGGCCCTGAACGCTGATGGTAAGCTGGATGTTGATATCACTGGTCATGTTGACTGGGCGAACATCAACGACAAGCCTACCTCCACTGTTGCTCAGATTGATGCTGCTGTTGCTACTGCGACTCACACCAACCGTGCAGTTCTGGACGCTCTGTCCAAGTCTACCATTGGTAGCACTGATTACCTGGCCTATGACGGCAACGAGCTGGCTTACCTGTCCGAGGTTCAGCAGGTTGCTCTGGGCGCTCTGAAGATCGTCTCCACTGTTCCCGCTGATGCTCAGAATGGCCAGTTCATTCTGGAGGAAATTGCTGGGGCCTAATCTGTAATTAGGAGGGTTAATTGATGTATCGATTGTTTCGAATGCGTCGATATAACCCGAAGTCAATTACAAACAAATATGATTACCTGTTTCCGCAGGCAATTACAACGAATATCCTCCGTAATGAGAATGGCGGCGTACTGGAGTCCGATCTGCTTCGGTACGACCGCCATCTGGAGGATAGTACAATGCACTTTAACAGGGCCCTTAGTAGTGGATCTGCTAGGGCCCTGTCTGTGCGACTTAAAGAGAAAGCGTTAGTTGATGGATTTCCTCTTCTGATTACTCTTCATACTAATCTGGAAGCTGCTCCTACTCTTAGTTTTAATGGTAGTGAACCCTATCCTATCGTAAACTCTAAAGATGAAGCTATTCCAGGTGGACAAATTGAAGGAAGTAGAATACTCGTAGTCTTCAATGAGGAAAAACAAAACTGGCAGCTCGTTAGTGATAATACGAACTCTGAAATGACAAAGATTGTTCTTCCTGTAGAAACTGAGTATGTATATACTGCAGAATCTGATCATGAGAAAATCTTTGTTATTCCTGGTTTCGATAAGAAATCCTGCCAGCTTACTATCAACTATGGTCAAACTATTCTCAGAAAAGATCTTGATTATGTTTACGTTTCTACAGTAAACAATGCAATCAAATTAATTGACTTCGAGTTATCTGAGGGTGACGAACTCTACTTTACCATTACATCTTACATTACAACTGCAAAGCATGGACATTATCGGTATGAATTAGTTGATACTGAATATCCTGTTGTAGCGCAAGAAAATAACACTACTACATTTGATCTTCCTTCTGCTGCTAAGGATGCTCATTCTGTAGTAGTTAACTACGGTCAGACAATTCTCCGTAATAATCGTGATTATGTGTATAACGATAAACATACTCAGATTACGCTTCAAGGATTCTCGTTGGAGAAGGACGAAGAACTCGTCTTCCGTGTAACAGAGTTCGTCGAAGCTCCTGGAGAACTCGTACCAAATAACTGGGGAACAACTGGTACATACAGATACAAGTTAAATGTTATTCATGGTAGCTATACTGCTACCGAAGATAACATTACAAACTTTGTAGTCCCTCAGTTTAATCATAAACGAGATGATATAGCGATTGTAGGAATTCACCAATTTGAAGGAGAAGACTATAACCAGCTGTATATACTCGATGTAGACTATACAATTGACGAGATTGGACACGTCCAGTTCCTCAACCACCTTCTTAAGCAGGGTGACGAGGTGTTTTACACCATTTTACAAGGTGCAATGGTTGATGTACCAAACTTCAATGTGTGTAAATTAACTGGTCAGAGTGGACAACATTTACATCTTGATATTAGTGATTCTCAGTTATGTGATTTCTATACTGTCTTAGTGCAGTTAAATCAGGACTTACTGACGAATCCTACAATTAAGTGTGTAGATGGTCCTGCCAGACCTGTCGTCGATTGTTTTGGTAATCCTATCTATGGTGGATACAAAGCAGGATCTTATATGTGGATCGTTTATAACGAGAAACAAAATAAGTGGTATTCACTGAGTCATAGCCAGGTCGATCTTTCTACTATTGTACCGACTAATATTGTGGAACATGGTGAAGCGAACTTTATTGGTCAGTATGATTCTCAGAATGGTGAATATGTTGAAACTCCCATTCAGCATAACCTGGGTAAGAAACCTGCTAACATCAGCATTGAACCATGTGAGCCTCCTGTTGATCTGGATGGCAATCCCTGTGCGATTGGAGATATCTGGTCCTATGCTGATGAGAATGTCTTGTATGTTGGTAATACTGGTATGGCTGTTACTAAGTTCAGATGGACTGTTACCAGTGAAGATAACACCAACGACTTGAGAACGTATCTGGAGAATGAGATTGCTACGTTCAAAGGACGTGCTGGTAATATCATCACTGAGGTCAGTACGTTTACTGCACTTGAGGATGGTATTAGCAGAATCAATTCGATTGCTAACTACGATTGGACTCTGGATAAACTTATTGTCAACTATAACCAGACTGTTCTCCGTAACAATATTGATTATAGTGTTGATCAAGAAACTGGAGTATTTACACTTGCTACCTTTACACTTGATCGTGGTGATGTTCTCCAGTTCACAGTTCTCAAACAAGACCCTAATGCGTGATTCTCTGGGTAAAACCAGTTAATCAAATATATTGAAAGGAAGGTGTATTCTTATGGTAAACTGGAAAGTTCGCTTTAAAAATCCGCTCTGGTGGGCCCAGATTATTCTGGCTATCATTACTCCTATCATGGTGTATTATGGAGTCACTGGACCTGATATTACTACCTGGGATATGTTGTTTACTATGCTGGGTAAAGCTATCAGTAATCCGTATGTCGTTGTTACCATTATCATCTCTGTATGGAATGCTACCAACGATCCTACCACTGCTGGTGTCTCCGATAGTATCCAGGCTCTGGGTTATAATGTTCCTAAAAAGAAAGAAAGCACTGCTTCTGAAGAGGAATAAGAAAGAAGAAAACACCGAGGGAATCAACCCTCGGTGTTTTCCTTTTCTTCAAATGTTAAGATGGACGATTGTGGTTTCACTTCCATAGCATAATACAATTCAGTAGCAGTACAATCTTCATTATAACCTAAGGTATATGCAATGCCTCCTTGACTGGCAGCATCCTTAACCATACGCTCCAAAAGACCATATTTGATCAATTGGTTATGTGCTAAGTAATACCTCTCGGACATAGAGGCTAATTGCTGCATTTTCGCACTGACACTGTCCTCAAGTACGATCCTGCCCGCAATACAGATACTATTTTCTTTGGTGAAAGAAGTAATTGTACTTGCTCCAGGGAAACACATTGACCTTTTGAACCCAAATACAGGATCCCCATGAAGTACTCTGGAAACCTGAGCTTCCACTTCTTCAAAATATTTATTAGCTTCTTTCAGATCATGTCTGAGCTTATCATTCTCAAGTAATACTCGATTATTCTCTTTTTGTAATTCTTCCATATCAAGAACTTTAGATACTTCTACTTGCTTCTGTAATTGATCGATCTCCATTGTAGCTTGTATTAAATTTTCAGTAGATTCTTGCAAGCTCTTTCCAATCCGTTCCATGCTAGCTTTGGATTCATCTTCAAGATCAAAAATTACATTCTGTGCATTCTTAGGAATATAGTCAAGTTTAGCACAAAGCCAGTCAATGATTCGACGTATTAGATTCATCGGATGTCACCCCACTATTAATCTCGGTATAACCTTGTTCTTCTGGATTAAATACTGATGTAGCATAATTAGTGAGCTGTTCCCAAGTAGCTCCACACCTAGTACACCTTTTAGTATTTATAGGAGGGTATGTACATTTAACGATACTCTCAATTAATCCTCCACATTTAGGGCATGTTTCACTGTATGTATACATATTTATTTCTCCTTAAAATAAAATACCCGAGGAACTTAATCCTCGGGTATTTATAAGTTTTACATACTTGAGGTAATATTTGATTAGCAAGCACAAGAATTCTGATGTGTGTGGGACAGCGAATGCTTCACACGATCACGTTCTTCTGCTCTCTTAGCATCATTAAATCTGTCGAGTGTACCAACAAGATACGATAAAATCGGACTATTCCTTGCCTCGTAAGGCCTGTGCGTCTAGTCTCTGCAATGCGTAAAACATATTAGATATATTTTATATCATAATCATATATTCGACTTCTTCTTTTCTTAAGCTTAGCTCTCATATGTTCTGGTTTCTTTTTATATATTCGAGCAAGGTAGTTAGCACATTGTGTTAATGACATGAAACATAAATTTTCTCCATTTCCATTAATTTCAACATGCTTAGCAACTTTAGTCATTGTATAATTATAACAATTTTTAGTAGCCTGCTCAATAATACGTTTACCAAGAACTCTATTTTTCATTTGCTCAGAATGTGTCACATATCTGAGATTAGTATAGTGGTTATTATGTGTGTTACGATCAATGTGGTCAACTTCAAGACCTTCAGGTCTAGGACCAAGCCAACACTCAGCTACTGCAATATGAATCATAACTCGTTTGCGTTTCCCTTTATGCATAACAAACGCTGCATAATAACCAACCTTAGAATGGTGCATATCCAAAATAATATTACACTGTTTCTTGGATTTAACATTACGTAAGATACGACCATCCTCGCTAATTTCATATAAGAAGTCTAATGATGGAATTTTACGCATCTCAAGGTTTGAGCTTTTACTCATCTCTTGATACCTCCATAGTAATTATTTGATTTCTGACCCATACCCTGAGTCCAACTATGGAAACCCCGATAAAAATAATCAGGTTTGCACAAGTTTTAGGGCTTACTTCGTTGGTTAACCCGTTACGCGACGAATTCTCGAGAAGCCGACCCCTTCCCCGACCATATTTTGACCATTAACGTTGACGATTTTCAGATTCATAGTTGTCACCTCGTAAAGAATTTATTAGGGTTATATTCATTTCTATGGATTAATTCAGGTCAGAAAGAATTGGCTTATCTAACATGATTGATTGTTTCACATCATAAATCTTTTGGTTAGAAGACCCTCTGAATCTCAAATCCATGGTTTTTAATTTCTGATCAAATTTGCCATCTACTAAGAGATCTATAGACTCGAAAAAATTAACCCAGCTAGCTTCATAATCTGGTTTAAATTTTTCAGTTAACGCTTTATAGGTTTTATATTGCTTAAACAACACTTCAAATGTATATCCAGTATATACCATTATATGATAATCTTTTTGATATTTAGTTCTGAGAATATTAATTAACAACCCAAGTTCAGCCGGCCACAGAAAAGGCTCTCCTCCAGAGAACGTGAGCTTCTTGACGTGTTTAGAAGATACAATAGATTTAGCAAGATCATCTAGTCTATATCCTACTCCTCCGTCGATAGCCCACGTCTCTGGATTATGACAACCTGCGCAATGATGATAACATCCTTGTGTAAATATTGTGGTTCTTATACCTGGGCCATCTACAATACTATTCTCTATAATACCAGCGATTCGTATTGTATTACCCATAGCATATTACCCCTAATTGCTTCTGAACTTCCTCACCCATTCATTAGAAGGTTCAGGATCGGGAAGAATCTGAGTATATATGACAGTACACTTAGAGAAATCCTCAGTAACAATACCAGACACCTTGTAGACATCTTCACGAGCTCTGAGCTCCTTGATATACTTATTAATATACGTCTTGAAAGCAGCGGGTTCAAGACCAATCTTCTCACGATAAATAAATTCTCTCTTGACGATTTCCATGTCTCTTATCCCCCTTGTTTATGGACTTCATAGATGTTAGGTTTCCTATCTGCCTCTTCAGAGGGGTCTCCAGGATACCCTATACGCTTAGCGTTATATTCCTTCCAAACACCAAGTTTCTTCAGTCTCTGGATAGGAACTCCTTCAAATTCTTTACGTCCACATCTGGGACAGGTATCACCAATGACACCGACATACCCACAGACAGGATCGTAATCGACAGGATGGTTAATAGAGCCATAACCAACACCACATTCCTTCATCCACGCAAGGATCTCTTCAATGGCGTCAATATTCTGACAAGCATCGCCATCCAACTCCACGTAGCAAATATGTCCAGCATTACACAATGCATGATAAGGAGCCTCAATCTCAATCTTATCAAACACACTAATATCGTAACCAACAAAAACGTGGTTAGAATTAGTATAATACTCTTTATCTGTAACACCAGGAATCTTGCCATATCTCTTCTGATCAATACGCAAAAATCTACCTGCTAACCCTTCACTCTTTTATACCCCTACTTATGTATTCGTAGTATTTGTACAGGGAATAGACTATATCTACATCTTTTACTATAAATAGCAGTCAGATGTCTGGCGCTACGGAATCCTATAGGATTCCTCTCGGTAACAATATATGTTACACAGTTAGTCGTTGGACTCCAAATTATAAATGTCTTTTAAATGTGTATTCTCCCGCTCTATAATGACCATTCGTTTTAACTGATTTAGATATGGAAGCTTTATGAAGATTTAGCTTTCTTGCTGCATCTCCAATACTGCCATACTCACAAACAAATTCGCCATCTTTAAAACAGTCTATACAAATCGATTGTGAATCATTATAACTAGAATCATTATGCGACAATCCCATTTTAAAGGCATGCTTTCCGTTTTCCGATAACGTCGCCCATTCTAGATTAGTATAATGGTTTTTAGTTTTAATACCATTTAAATGATTAACAATCGGTTTATTGTCTGGATTATCCACATACGCTTGAGCAACTAATCGTGCAACTCTGTAGTTTTTACGACCAATATTATCATCTGATAAACCAATGTAATAATAACCATTTCTAGCATTTAAATCTAATTTCATTTCCTCAAGAAATCCTCTACTAAAATTAAAAACTCGTCCGTCGTCTGTAATATAGTAGTATTTTCCTATAGGTATTTTGGTTATTCTTACATTGTCTTTTAATAAAAAGAAACCATACATATGTGATGTTACCCAATGATAATCATCTTCAGTAAAATATCGATGTTTAGATTTCTTTTTACCTGGATGAAAAATATTATCATGTAACCAAGTTGCAGTTTTCCTGCTTAATCCAGTAAGTTCCATAAACGTTTTAATTTTCATATTATAATACCTCCTCTGGTATTATAATATTATTAAGACATTTACAATTTAAAGCACCGGATAACCATAGGGACGGGTTGCAAAACCCCTAAGGCTTCCCCGGTTAGCAAGCGCATTCAATTATCATTTCCTATAATCTACAGATTAAAATAATTCTGCATATTATTTTAATCCTATACGTTGCGCTCACACCCTATATAAAAATAGGTTCACCAGATTTTAACTTGTCCATTTCTGGTCAAAGATTATAACATATTGCAGTGCTATAATCACAAGTGCCCTAGCTAATTAAGGCGTTGCTAGTAAACTATAATTAAGGTGATGTCTCTTAGTTGCATCATCACACCAATCTCTCATATGGCCAATAATTTTTAAACCTAACTCTTGTGCTTCAGCAGATTCACCATGGTGTTTACCGATGAGAGACATTAAGCATTCATGTAACCCAATAAATCCAATAGATAGTGTGCCATGTTTAACAACACTCTCAAGAGTGTCCTCAGGTCCTAATTTATCTGCATCTAACCAAAATGCCTCTCCCATTAAGAATGGGAAATTCTTAACCTTCTTTGAACATTGATATTTATATCTCTCAAGCAATTGTCTTTCTGCAATATCGAGATACTTGTCCAACAATTCAAAGAATTTATTAATATCATGATTAGATTCAATTGCCATTCTAGGTAAATTAAGCGTAGTGAAAGAACAATTACCTCTAGCAATTGTAGTCTCTGGACCATTTACATTGGCCATAACTCTAGTTCTACACAATAGTAATTAAATTACTAGCAGACTATATCATCCCTGTTTGGTCAGGGCCACGCGCTTTGCTTTCGCTACTCTACTCAGTTACTTCCATCAACAACCCAACTCACATTGATGGTACCCTTTCGATAGTCGTTTGACCTTTCTTTTCAGACTTGGCACAGGATTGAAGTTAATCGTTCCCTGTTAGCACATTCATTAACTGTCATTTCCTGCAGTTACTAAACGTTGAATGTACACCTAGTATTAAACTAGTTCACGTGGTTTTACATGGGCCGTAGTGTAGAGTTCTTAACCCATGGTTGCAATTCTTGTCTCCGGATTATCAGGATCATAATATTGCAAATTAAATGGAGCATCCTGGAAGCAATAATTGGGAAACAGCCTTTTAGCAGTTACTACCATAGAATATCTATAGAGATCATAGTTTGGATCTCCAGGTTTAAAATTAACACCATCTTTTACAGTAAAAATACTAATGGGGAATATTGCAGTTTCGCCATTACCCATACCCATCTCTACAGCATTAAGAGTCTCATATATAACCAATCTACCAGCATCGGAAGTATCCATACCAAAATTAATAGAGCTGAAAGGCCATAATGTTATCCTATAAGTTTTTTATCTTATAGTTCTTATTCTTTATCATCGAATAAGGTCGGCGTACATTTTCATCCTAATTAGGAGTCGGGCACTCTTGGAGAGATTATATTTATTCACTCTCTACGCTCTACGGTGTCTATTAGCCTATACGCAATCTAATAGCTTACCTCGGTATTATCCAGAAATGAAGGACTTCACCGATTTTGCCCGATAAACTTTTCGTAGCGTTACCACTACGCCAGGCACCTTTGGCTGACCTGGGCACCAGCTCTACTATTACTTACAGCAATCATATGCTCAGTTACAAAATTTTCATTATCTTCAACTGAAATATCATAAACATATTCATCTTTACTATTAAAATACTCTCTCGATTTAATAGGAATTGTGAAAATGTTCTCAAGATGATCTAACCCATCAATATCCCACTCATTGATAGTTTCATGTAGCTCATGATATCTTACTGCATTAGAATGTCTACGTTTAATATATGGACTCTCATCAATAATAAGATCTCTCACATACGATAAATCATACTTATTAATTTCAAATTTAGTATCACCCTTAGCTACTTTTACACCAGCACGTTTCGCCGCTTTATTACCCATGCGAACGGTATGTAAATAATTACTACTTGGGAAACCTGCCCTATTAGACATATCATGGGATTCATAGGTAGAAAGCTCACCAAGCCTAAATATAATAAATTGAATACCGCTAACTAGTTCTTCGCTAATAGATGAAACCTCCATATATTTGGAGTTATGTCGCCCATCAGTTGAATTATATCCCTCTAAGAACGCCTTCTGAACCTTCTTATTAGAATTCAAGATGAATGATGGAACCTTCTTAGCTAGAGCCGTTTCGCCACATACAGTTTTAAAAAATCTTGCAATATGTGTGCCAACATTAAATCTAAAATCTCTAGTTCTACCATCTTCCATATAAAACACCTGATATGATATTTCTTGACCAAATGCCTTATTCATCATATCACGTAACTCTTTTTCGGTATATTTATCGCATGTAGCTAAAGATATTGTGCTACCAGAAATTACACTACCGTCTCCACAATATATACCAAGAATCCTCGCAAGCGTAGGAGTAATTTTAATATCTTCCATCTTAAGAGGTGTATTCTTATATACATCAGCATTAGAGTAATCTCTAATATGAACTTCAGTAGATTTCCCAGACTTAATCTTAATTCCTCTTGGAGAAACTGTATGTGTAATATCATCAGGATAATCCTTAATGATATCGCCATTTTTAGTGTCAATAGATAATACCTTATGGTTAGTTGTAACGGTTACAGTATTACCAGCATCATTAGTAATCTTAACTAAATCTCTATGATTATCTTGTTTAGCCGAATTAGTAATTGCCTTAAATTCAGCATTTCCGGTCTCCATATTAATTGACAACGCTTCATATCTACCAAGTTCAAACGTTTTATGAAGTTCCTTCATTGTAATTAAATGAATATCGTCGCTATAATTATCTTTAACCCAGATACGTTCACTTCCGGGAAGACAATGGAGTGTATTAAGGTTATGAATTGCAGCTTCCATTGCTTGATGTGTTTCATCTTTAGTATCTTCAATAGCAAGATTAAGAATATTATTAGAAACATCTACTAGTTTACTAACAGGTGCAAATTCCTCTCTAGGATGAATCTTAAGAAGAATTTCTTGAATAGCATTCGTATACTTAGAAGTGATACGAGACTTATCTACATATACATTTAATGGTGCACCAGATTTAATTTGCTCATCCACATATTTCTTAATATCATCTTCTGTTACATTAGTCCAAGACCTTAAGTACGTATGTGCTTTATAAATATTATGAATAATATGTTTTCTAAAAGAAACATTAACGTATTCCGCCATTGTTACATCCCACAATGGGATTGATTGGCCTCCCATATTATTTAGTTATCTTTCTAAATAATACCGACTATATCTCAACCGTCTAGCATCATCTAGTTACGGTCCGACATTTTTCGCGCACGTACCCATCTCGCCGCTAACGATACTCAGTTATTCGGGGTTAAGAGGCGACGAACCCTCAGTCCTTATGCGACCCCTATCCTTTTTCTAGTCTGTTGACCTATTCTAATAATTTAGAATGTGGCACCGGATTCTTCATTAGTTGGCCAATTTTATCTAATGACATTCCCGGTTAGCACAATACCTATCTATCATTTCCTATAGATCCTAAACGTGTATTGTACACCCTGTGGGTACAGGTTAACGTCGTTTCTACTAAGACTTTCATCTTAGCGACACATTGTTTCCATATGTTGGTCATTCTGATTCGCTTGAATAGCAATACAAGCTTGAGCAGATGCAGCTCTAATAGACTTAGGCGGTCTTAAGTATCCATGGCCAGTACTAAACCCTTCTTTAAATTTACGATGAATAGGTAACTGGCAGCAAGTAAGAGTCCCCATATTTATAAAGTCGGCATCGTGTATGTGAATCCATCCATCTTTATGTGCTGCAGAAAACTCAGGGCTAACCATCTCAGCAAAAGCATATTCCTTGCTAATCTCAGATCCATATTTGAGCATGAGCCCCATTGCCGTATTACCATCAATGTTACCATTCTCACGCTTATTGTCAGAATCTTCAGCTTCGGTCTTAGTGAGCTCTCTCATCATATTCATTGTGCCAGATTTCATGTGGCGGACTCTGGCACGCTTATCACGATACAGAATATAAGCTTTGGCAATATCGTTATGCTCACCATCCATAAGCTTATCTTCTACAATATCCTGAATCTCTTCAACAGTTACAGATTCTCTATCGGGATAAATCCGATGAATCTTATCTACTACCTCATCTGCCTTTGCTCTGGCTAAATTTACCATCTGTAAATCATGCCCAGGATTTACCTCTGATGCTGCAGCTGCAATCGCCTTCACAATCAGAGTCTTATCGAAGTTGACTACTCGTCCATCCCGCTTCACAACGGATAAACTCATATTGTATTTACCTCCTTGTAGACAAAATATGTGATCCTACAGGACCATCAATATATAATAGTTTTGAACTTTTGATCTGAAAAGAAGAAAAAGAAAAACAAACATAAGAGATGAGAAGAGAATCCACAGACCCAGGCTATCACCTCTGGGTCTGTGGATTTCTAGTAATACTCAGAAGATCATAGACGCATATGCAATCCATGTTCTCAGAATGAAATCGTCGTTCAGACAAAGAACTGTTCTAACGCGATTGACGTCGACTTCCTCAGCGGGAATACCACTCTGAAGGTGGTCGATATGCCCAGCCAGCGACAGATCATTGATCGTAACCAAGCTGGCCAGAGCAAAGGTAAGCACACAGTTATCGGCGCCGTCATCAAACAGGTCATTTGCGAGTTCCTCAGTGGTAAGAGGCGCAGGATAACTCCTGATGGCCTCAACGGACTTAACAGCAGCCTCACGCAGGCCGGAGACGATAACGTGCTTCCAATTCTCCTTGGTGACCTCATATCCACCAAAGAGATAGTTGTACATGGTCTGATTGCCGTTATCGATGATCTTGCTGACGGCCTCCTCGGCAGCAAGAATCATTTTATCGCTCATAATTTTAGTAACATAAGGCATATTGGTGATGATACGAGTATAGATCTTTAACATTTTTAATTTCCTTTCTCCCCATATAGCCAGATAGGGCAGCTTTTCATATGACGAATATAAACGAGCTGTTGATGTTATAGTACAAAAGGCTCTGTAGACGCAAAGAATTCATCCAGCTCATCAACGGAATGGAAGATCTTTTCTTCCGGGACTCCGGCAGCTCTGGCGAGCTCGATGCTAAGCTGAAGCTTCTCGTCGATATTGTCGGTTCTTTCCATTTTATCCATGATCTCCATAATGGACATGATAATTCCTCCTTACCATCATAGCAAAGCTAGATGACTACTCTATTTTATTTATCGGGTAGAGCTCCCCGAAATATTTGAACTATGAACTATTCTTTGTTCATGTTCACTAATATATTATGTATTCAATATTGCTTCATTTCCGGAAAATAAATATACCCCTCCGAAGAGGGGTATATTATTATTTACGTTTAGATTGTAATGTATTCACTACTTTATTATATCTACCTTTAATATATCGTCTGAATTCAGTAGGATATGGGAAATTCATGTCATAGGAATAAATCTTTCCTTCATGTAAGGGATAGAAGATTTTATCCATAACTTTATTACCATGTAAGCATTCACACATATATCCATACTGTTTCTTATATGTCTTATATGATAATCTGATTACACAGTCATCATCTTCAATATGCCAGTTATCAATATATCTGATACCAGCAGTAAATTCACAGATATTCTTTTCTAAATCAATTACAATCTTAGGACTATAAAAGAATAAAGTTCCTTTACTTAAATGATTACATGCGGTAATAATGGTTCTACCAGTTTCAAATAAATGAATCCGAGCATCATTTTCTGAATCAGAAGATGCAAGATATCTGTGATGTAAAATGAACTCGATTATATAACCAAAGTCATCATCTTTCATCATAACTTCACGAGCAGGCATTCGATCTTGATCATGAAGCAACATCATTTTTTCAATACGAGGGTACAACGGGCATCACTCTCCTCTCTTCTCAATTCCATTCTTTCTCAAAATAAAATCTATTGTAGGAATCAGCACTTTAAATCCATTCTCATCAACAAGATAGTGCTCTTTGGTTTTAGAATCAACCTCAATATTTAAATGCTGATTATGTAAGTAAAACACAATCTTATCAACAGACCATTTCCAATTTTTATTGTGTCTGTAATTATATACTGTTTTAGGCTTTACTCCATATTTTCTTGCAATATCAGTTAATGTCAATCTTTCACCATCATAATCAGTAACAAATAAACTACTACGCTTGTTTTTAAGTTGATCCCTAAAAGGAATAAACTTGCAGTTATCTGGGCAATAATCACCATTAGGGTCTATGCGTTCTATTGACAATCTATCTCCATATGGAGTATCTTTTGGCTGTTCATAATAACCAACAGATATTGCCCAATTATAAAATTCCATAAAACTATCATCCCATGGTTTATATACTCCAATTCCTCTTCCTCCATAATTATCATAATCAGGAGAATTTGGATTATTACATCTATACCGCATTCCTTGCCAAATTTTAAAAATGTGCGTTTTAGACATTCCATGTGTAGTATTTGTTTTGAGTGAATATTTATACGATTCTTTCTTTAAATGACCACAGCTTTTAGTGTCTCCAGTAAGTATATTGTGTAGTTGCACAACACACTCATTCCCACAATCACATTTACACTTAACATAGACTCGTTTATATTTATACCCATTTCTACCATATCTCTCTTCAGTATGATCATATCCCAATATTGTAAGGTGTGCATACGTTTTACCAACATAATCCTCAATAATATATTTTCGTCCCATTCAATATCACTCCTAAGGATTTAATTTATATATTTTGTTAAATCCTCTGTAGAAATTGAACGGTATTGTAGCGTCACATTATGTTTTGACTTCAAAAGCGAATTCATAACAGATCCAGACATAATCATCAACGACAAGCCCAGGTTGTAATTACCAACACGATATGGACGTTCACCTACACAGATATTACAGTATTCAGGTTCTGCTCTATGGCAATGAATTGGAGCTCTCAAGTTACATACTTTACCTTTGTATTTAGGTAATGTATTTTCATCAAGAAGAATATTCTTTCCACCTTCATTGATGTATCTATACAAATGCTTATCTGTAATAATAGTTCTCAAATAGTCAGTCGATTTACAGTCAGATCCAGCAGGACCGATCTTTACCTGCTGAGAAACTGTGTTATATTTCTTAGTAAGATAACCAGCATCAGCAGTAAGAACACCAGAATTGTAATAAGATCTAACAGCAGAGTCAGCAATCTTAGGCATATCTGCTTTTGTTACACCTTCATTATAATTAGATGTAATAACTTTATATCCCGTAGGAGACTCTCCAGTATTATCAAGAATAGCACCTTTCATGACAAACATTGTCTTGTAGTTATTATATGGATCAACCGCACCAGAATCAAAGAAACTCTTACCAGGAGTATCCTTATCTTCTAATTCCTCAATAGCTTTCTTGACAATCTTACGCTCTACTGCAGACGCTACTGTACTCTCATTATTATCTAAAGCTTCTTTATTTTCTTTTAATAATTCCTTTCTAAGTTTCTTAGCTTCAGGAGGAAGCATAAGAATATCATTAGAAATAGAATAATTAATTAACTGCGATAAAGGTCCACCTAATAAATACTGAGACTTATCAATAAATTCTCTAACAACATCAGTGGTAATTTCATATGCAGTTAAAGCTTTAGCAATATTCTTTTCAATACTTTCCCAGGTATCTTTATCGATAGGTTTATTAATATACCCAAAGATACCAAGAGGTTCAAATAAGAATTTATTAATGATATATAAACCAATTGTAGTGGTAGAAGAATCCTTTACAAATTTAGAGTGTTTAGAAGAAATATTAATCAAATCATTTACATAATATCTAGGATTAGAATCCTTGAATCGTGCAAAGAGATAAACAAACTGATCAGATGTAGGATCTTCTACTGTTCCAATATAATCTAAAAATTCAGTCTCTTGTTTGGTTCCACGAAGATCTCTCATTCAAAGATCACCCCTTACTGAATAAACAGTCGATAGGTAATTTCAATCGTAGATTCAGAATCTTTCAGTTCATGGTTCTCCATATTGAAAGTGGTAATACCACGAATGTTACAAAACTCAGGATGTCCCCACGGATCATCTACGGGCCAACCAGCAACAAGACCAATGCTGTTCACCAAAGACTGAAGAGTAGATCCATTATTCTTCTTGAACCACTCACGGACATCAGACTGATCAATAGTAACAGAATACTTTGTAAAGACTCTGACAAACTTATCCGTAACAAGTTCATTTGCATTTAACGGAACGGTGGTACCATCTTCATACAGAACATTAATCTCAGGTGTAGTATCCCAGGTCTTACCATAGAAGTAAACGTATTTGCCATCTACAGCACACAAGAAGTATTTATTTCTGACTGCAGGAGTAATACCTTCTCGTTTATTAACACCTTCAATAGCTCCAATTTCATATGGATCTTGATCGGCAGGAAGATCATCTACAACAACTTCACCAACGCGGAACGGAATCATACCAGGAACAGATAAATCAGAGCGGTTTACCTTGTATACCTCATTGTAGGTGTTACCACAACCG
>Ga0256405_10005011_pt1 | contig 23694 bp, 24 predicted proteins | sample RumenRJG_02DNA_FD_189096 | JGI IMG/M metagenome (GOLD analysis project Ga0256405, IMG submission 189096) | Bovine rumen microbial communities from Lethbridge, Alberta, Canada - RJG_02 | ecosystem: Host-associated > Mammals > Digestive system > Stomach > Rumen | place: Canada: Alberta... | reverse complement strand
CACCGGAAGGTGTTTCAGGCCATTCCCCATGGCGATACAATTCAATACAATTAATTTTAAACTCATAGCTGTAGCGCATAGAAAAACCCTCCTTACTGGTTTTGTCCAGTAAAGAGGGTACATATCATAAAGCCGGTTTTTTTGTATATTTTCAGTTTATTCAATCTTACTTTAAGGAACCCTCATTATTATATGACCATAAAAGAGATCACTACTGATTTAAAGAAAGCAGAGGAAAACATATGAAAAGAAAAAGACATACTAAAAGAGTTTTGATATCATTACTTATTGCAATGACGATCATAGCGTCCTCATTCGGAGTTGTTTTTGCGGACGACGGACCCGGCGGCACTCCTCCCGGAGGTTTTGGAGGCGGGCCCGGCGGCACCCCTCCCGGAGGTTTCGGAGGCGGTTCAGGCGGCCCTGGAGGCACGTCAGCTTCCGATATAAGTTACACCGGCATAACCGAATTCTCATCCGATACATCTGAAGACGGACAGTCCTACTCATCTTCGGGTTCAAACGAACAGGCCATCCTGGTAAGCGGAGGAGCTTCAACAATAAGCAACGCGACCGTTTCCAAAACAGGCGATTCCGATGGAGATGAATCTGACTTCTACGGAACAAACGCAGCAGTGCTTGCGACATCTGGCACCCTTAATATCTCGGATTCAGACATAACCACGAACGGCACTCATGCAAACGGAGTCTTCGCCATCGGAGACGGCGTTATCAACATCTCAGATTCCACCATCACCACTTCTTCGAACACTTCAGGCGGAGTCATGGTAACGGGAGGCGGCACCCTTACCGCAAATAACCTTACGGTGGAGACTTCCGGCAACTCCTCCGCACCCATCAGATCCGACAGAGGAGGAGGCACCCTTACAGTTAACGGCGGATCCTATACCTCTCACGGAACAGGCTCCCCTGTAGTCTACTCCACAGCAGACATCACCGTAAACGATGCGGAGATGACGTCAACAGCTTCAGAAGGAGTAGTAGTGGAAGGCAAGAACAGCGTCACTCTCAACGGAGTCACAATGACTGCGGATAACAACACTCATAACGGTAAATCCGAGACCTACAAGGCGATCTTCCTCTATCAGTCCATGTCGGGAGACGCGGACGAAGGAACCGCAAGCTTTACCTCAAAGGATTCAAAGATCAATGTCCTGAACGGAGATACCATCTTCGTGACCAATACGACAGCATCCATTTATCTTGAAAACAACGAGATCACAAACGAGTCAGGAGACTTCCTGAGGATCCAGACAGGAGCCTGGGGAAACGAAGGCTCTAACGGCGGTAACGTTACAGCAACCTTATCCAACCAGAAGATAGAGGGGGACATCATCGTTGACAGCATCTCATCCCTCGACCTCACTCTCGAAAACGGAAGTAAATACTTCGGAGCGATCGACGCCGATAACCAGGCTGGAAGCGTAAACCTTACGATGTCAGAAGATTCATTACTCGTTCTCACCGCAGATACCTATGTGGGCAGCCTGACGAACGAGGATGCCTCCAATTCAAACATCTATCTGAACGGCTATAAGCTCTACGTAAATGGTGAAGAGACTGCTGCAAACGAAGGAACTTATGTAGAGGATACAGCTGAAGATGAAGCGGTCCAGGAAGAGGCCGCATCAGAGGAAGTAACTGAAACTGAAGAAGAGACCTCAGGCAGCATGCCCTATATAGTCGGCGGTATCGTGATCGCAGCAGCTATCGCAGGTTCAGCTGTTGCCTTTAAAAGAAAATCCAGTGATCCCAAATAAGGATTACGCGTATTTTGCGGCTTTAGGAAGATAGTACGCGTAAAAAATAGAAGCCAATAACGCGTACAATTGTGGTTTTCTAAGATAATACGCGTAAAGCTGAAGTGAATTTTACGCGTACTATCGCTGTATTTAAAGAAAAGACGCGTAAAATACAAAAGTTCATTACGCGTACTATCGCGGTTTTCAAAGAAAGGACGCGTAAAATACGGCAAACCATTACGCGTATAATCGTAGTTTTCGAAGACAGTACGCGTAACCGTCTGCCTACCCCTATCAAATAAATAATACGAAAAAACCCCGTGGGCCAAAGCCCGCGGGGTTTTTTGTTATGATTCGTTTCTGAATAAGTGATTTAGCCTGACTTGGATCAGCCACCGAAGTTGATAGCAACTGCGACAGCGATAAGCACAGCCTGTGCTACTACGAGAAGTCCGAAGAGCTTGAATGCAAGCTTCCAGTATTTCTCAAGAGGTACTCTTGCAAGTCCGGAAACTACAGCTGCGAAAGCGGTAGGCCAGATGATGTTTGATAAACCATCACCGAACTGATATGCAAGAACTGCGATGTCTCTGTTCATTCCGAGTACGTCAGCAAGAGGTGCCATGATAGGCATGGATACTGCTGCCTGGCCGGAGCCGGAAGGAATGAAGAAGTTGAGGATGGTCTGTACGATGAGCATGCAGATTGCAGAGATTGCAAGAGGCATGTGGCTCAGCGGTGTAGCCATTCCGTTTACAACTGTATCGATGATGCCGCCCTCGGTGAGAACTAACTTAACACCACGAGCGATACCGATCATCATAGCAGCTGTTGTAGCTTCCATGAAACCGGAAACGAGGAGATCTCCAACCTTCTGAAGGTTCCATCTCATAATGATCGCTGCGATGATTGCCATGATAAGGAATACAGCGCAGATCTGTGAGAAGTACCAGCCCCACTTCATAACGCCGATAACTACTATTACGATAGCAGCTAACAGGTCAAGAAGGATGAGCTTGTGTGAAAGTTTGAATTCAACGTGATGATCGATCTCTTCGCCTTCTTTTCTTACAAGGCCTTCAATTCCGTATACATAGGAGTTTTCAGGATCTGCTTTAACCTTGGAAGCATACATGATGATGAAGATGGAAGCGATGATTACCATTACAGCGTGGCAAACGAGACGATATCCCATGCCGGACATGTAAGGAACTTCTGCGATACCCTGAGCAACACCAACGGTGAAGGGGTTCATGATAGCACCGGAGTAACCCATACCTGCACCAAATGCGATTACCATCAGACCGGTAAGAGCATCATAGCCCATACCTGTGTAGATGGCTGCGAATACAGGAATGAACGGTAACCACTCCTCGAACATACCTACTGTGGAGGATCCCATACCGATTGCAATGAGGAAGATAGGAATGGTGATCAGTGAGCTGTTGCCCTTGAAGATCTTAAGCAGAGCTCCAACTGCTCCCTCAAATGCACCGGATTTGATGATGAAGGTTACTGAGCAGTAAGTGATGAATACCAGGAAGGAGATGTCAGCTGCGTTAACCATACCTTCATAGACGAGTTCGAAAAGTCTGAAGGGGCCAACGGGAGTTGCATCATCAACCGGGTGCCATGATCCTGCGATAGCTACCTGTCTGCCTGAATCATTCTCCATGTAGTCGAATGTACCTGCAGGGATGATGTAGGTTGCGATCGCACAAATGATCATGATGCAGAAAAGAATGATAAATACGTGTGGCAGATTGAATTTCTTCTTTTCTCCCACTTTAGGTCCTTTACTCATAATTTTCCCTCCTTTGATTTGTGTGAAAATTCCGAATAAAACAACGAATCATAAAATGATAATATATAATAAAGTCTGATGAAAACTTTATTAACCGTATTTATTAATTCTGACTATTAAGTTGTCAAGGTTCAGGTTCTTATTATTTGCAAAGAAGCCCAAGCATATCTTCGTAGAGTTTCTGGGTCTTTTCCAGTTCCTCTATGGATACGTGCTCGTTCTTCTCGTGTGCAGTCACAGGACCGGGTCCGATGATGATCTTGTCTCCCGGGAAGAAGGATCCCTCGGTGATGCCGAAGAAAGGTGCGCCCGGAGTTCCGGTCTTTTCTTCATATACCTTCACCAGTTCACTCCTGTTTACGAATGAAGGTATGTCGTTTATGATCTCATATGAAGCGTCCACTCCCTCAAGAGCGTCGTCGATGAACTTTCTGATCCTGGGATATTCCTTCTCGGAATTGCAGATCCTGAAGTCAAGATAGATGACGGTCTCGGCGGGAACTTTATTAATAGCCGTTCCCCCGTTGATGATGCCGATGTTCATCGTAGGATAAGGGATGCCGAAAAACGTGTCGTCGGAATCCTTCCTGAGTTCGAGTTCGAAATCCATCATCTTGTTGAGGAATCTGACAGCGTTCTTATTGGAACTCTTCCCCTCTATAGGTGTGCTGGAATGTGTGGTCACACCTTTGAAAGTGAAGATGATCTCCAGAAGTCCCTTGGATCCCACAGCTGGTTTGAATCCGGTGGGCTCAGCCACGATCATGTGGTTCGGGAACTTTTCTCCGGCATTCACCAGATCGTATACTCCGCCGAACATTATCTCTTCATCATAAGTGTGATAGCACTTGAAACCTTTTTTAAGAGACTTAAGGTCCGTGTTGGCGATGGCAGCCATCCAGCAAGCCATCCCGCCCTTCATATCGCAGGCACCCAGTCCATAGAGCATCCCATCTTCCTTTTCGGTAAGGACGAAGGGATCTGTCTCCCAGCCATCGGTGATATCCACCGTATCCGTATGTCCCATGAATCCCATGGCAGGATCCTCGCCATAGCTCGCAATCAGGACCTCCTTGCCGTTTTCGGGATTCGCTCTTCTCTCAACAGAGACTCCGAGTTTATTATAGAAGTCTTCGATATAATCCATGATCTCGTGATTGCACTTATCAGCGATGGTGTTTATTGCAACCAGGTCCTTAAGAATATCTCTTGCCTTCATATATTATTCTGTCCTCCTTGTACCTGTATGGGACTTGTCAAAACGGTCTGGCTAAAATGGATAAAAATAGACATCTTCCCATTTTCTTAACATTATATTGATATTATATATCTTTTTTCCCCGTATGTGAATATTTTTTTTATTATCGGATTGGTATAAAAATCGATTTTTTTGCGAAATATCACAAAATTCAGATTATTTTGCTTTCTTTTGCAAAAAAATTTTGCTAGAAATCCTTCTTTGCCTCCTCGAACTCCTTTTCTATATTTATGAGGAGTTCCTCGTCCTCCATGACCCTGAGAGCGGTGAGCGCCATGGCTTCTGCTCCCCATTTCATGGCGTTGTCGCCGGCTTCAGTGATGGTCGCTTCCCTGAATTCCACAGTATGTATCATGGTCTCAGGACAGTCCAGACCGATGCAGGGCATGATGGCCGGTACGCAGTGGCTCACGTCTCCCACATCCGTGGATCCTCCGAACTCTCCGTCTTCCATGGGTTTGCCGCTGAGCTCTGCATAGATATCCTCAAATACATGCGCCAGGGTATAGTTTGTCACAACGTCCATGTTTCCCGGCTCGTTGTTCCATATCTTATACGTGGTTCCCACCAGCTTGCAGCAGGCTTCCGCGGTTCTCTCAAAGAGATCCCTTATAGCCCTGATATCCTTCATCTTGGGAGCCCTTACCAGGTATTTCACTGCCGCATGGTCGGGAATCACGCTGCACTTGACCCCGCCGTCGGCGAAGACCCCGTAGATGTTGGTGTTCTTAAGGTACTGCTTTTCAAAGCCTATCATCTCATAGAAGTGGACTGCTGCATCCAGTGCGTTTATTCCCTCTTCAGGGGCGACTCCTGCATGGGACGACTTTCCGTAGAAATCCACCTGCCAGGCATCCAGCGCCGTGGTACGACCGGACTTCAGGTTTCTCCCGAAGGGATGCACGTTCAGGCAGAAATCTACTTCTTCAAAGGCTCCTTCCCTTGCCAGATCGCATTTTCTCACAAAACATTCCTCAGCGGGAGTTCCGTAGAGCACAACTTTACCTCCCAGTTCGTCAACTGCCTCTTTAAGGGCAACAGCCGCGCCGGTGGGAGCAGTGGCAATGATGTTATGTCCGCAGCCGTGTCCGATATCAGGGAGGGCATCGTATTCGGCCGTCATACCCACAGACACCCCGGGGCGGCCGCTGTCGTAGGCCGCCCTGAAGCACCATGGGATATCATGGAAAGGTAGTGTGATATCGAATCCGTTTTTTCTGAGGAAGCCGGTGAGCACTGTGCTGGCTTTTTCTTCCTCTCCTCCCACTTCGGGATTGTCGTAGAGATACTTCTTTATGCTTTTCAGTTCTTCAAAGTTGCTCTCTACCGATTTATATATGCTGTCTTTCAGATCCTTATTCATATTGTCTCTCCTGTTCTGTCCTCAGATCCTGACTATTCGTTGAGAAGTTCCACCATGAGATCGCCGTCGATGTTTCCGCCGCTTATGACGAGGGCGATATTCTTTCCGCCGATCCTCTTCCTGTGATCCATTACAGCTGCTATTGTCAGGCAGCTTCCACCCTCTGCGATGAAGCGCTCTTCCTTTATCATGAACTTAACGGCCTTTCTCACCGTGCTCTCCTTTATCTCTATTATGTCGTCCATAACTTCAGGGAGCATCTCGTAGGCCAGTTTTCCGCAGCCACCGACGGTTGCGTCACAGATCGTATCTCCTGTGATGGGGTATTCCTCATACAAAACATTGTCTTCAAATGCTTTTATGAAAGCCGGACACGCTTCGGTCTGCACACCTATGATCCTTACCTCCGGCTTGATTGCCTTTGCTGCCACAGCGATACCTGTGGACAGTCCACCGCCTCCCACGGGGATAACGATGGTATCGATGTCGGGATTTTGTCTCAGGATCTCACAGGCTATGGTTCCCTGCCCGCCATAGATCTTGAAATCATCGTAGTAGGCGTCGATATATGTCATGCCCTTTTCTTCTATATATTTCATTCCCTCTTTGTGTGCGGAATCGTAATCGAAGCCCATACGCATGACGTTTCCTCCGAAAAACTTTATCATTTCCTCCTTCGCCCTGGGTGCAGGTCCGGGGATTATGATATCAGCCTTCTCTATCCCCAGCATTCTTGCAGCGTGAGCTACGGAAGTCCCATGGTTCCCGGAGGATACCGTGGCTACTCCGCGGGCTTTTTCCTCTTCCGTAAGAGTCAGCATCTTATTGAGAGCTCCCCTTACTTTGAAACTCTTGACGGGCTGAAGATTCTCCAGTTTAAAGAAATATCTCCTTTCTCCGTCACCCAGATGGACCGATTCCGCAAGGGGCGTGTCGGGTAGATATGGCTTTATTCTATCGTATGCTTCGAATACTTCCTGTGCTGTAAACTTCATATTTTCCTCCTTTTTACTCTAAAAACGGCGCAAGGCATCGGCATGCGCTCCTCCGCGATCCTTGGATCTCGGCCCTAACAGAGCGTATGCCAATGCCTTGGGCGTTCAGTACCGGGGTCTGAACAGACATCTTTTTATCATGTTATGCGAGAATAATAACACACGACAGCCTGTATGTCAAAACAAAAATGCCCGGGAACTGCCGTCCCGGGCTTACGTCCAATATTCTCTTTTATTATCTTGACTTCATGACGGCCTTCATGATCTCGCGGTATGCTGCGAACAGCACTCCCGCTACGGGCCATACTATCCAGGTCATCTCCCAGCGCATGGTCACGAAGCTCCAGCCAAGGTAGATCGCGATAGCTATTGCCCAGTAGATGCCGTCGTATTTTCCCGCTCTCTTGTTTATCCTGGTGTAATCACCCTCTTCAAGCAGCCTGTCATAGCCCCCCTGTCTGATGCAGGTGAGAACGATCATCTTAACGCCGATGGCTACGGTTATGAGAAGAATGCCTACTCCCAAGGCTTCCAGGGAACCGTCATCGTGATGATAGTGAAGGAGAAACTCGTAGATGAACATGGGAACTGCCGAGATCACGCAGAGCAGGATCCCTACTACCAGGAGTCTGGTATGTTTCTCTGAGTAAGCGTTCCTTCTTTCCTTGGCCATTCCGGATACTCCGTATTCGGTGTCGATGTTTACTTTATCCAGGTATTCATATTTGCTTCCTCTGAACGCAGATATCAGGAACAGTCCGACAGCACACGCTATCATGATGAAAAGAACTACAACTCCCAGAATTCCTGCGCTCCACTCATCCATAGGTCCTCTTCCCGCTTCAGCGAAACCACCGAGCACCGTTACAAGTACCGGTGAGAGGATGCAAAGCATTACGCCCGTGGATATCTGTCTGGCCGCTTTCTCATTATGGGTAAGAAAAGCGTTTGCTTCCTCCATGGATACCTTTCTCAGGGTCTCCTCTTCGTAATCATCATTATATACAGCTCCTTCAGGTCTTTCGATATCCTCTATATCATCCTTTAAGAGATAATCGGTGCTTACATTGAATATTTCCGCGAGCTGCAGGATCTTCTTCATGTCGGGAACTGCCTGGGCGCTTTCCCACTTGGAGACAGACTGTCTGGATACTCCCAGCTTTTCAGCAAGCTCTTCCTGCGACCATCCGTTTTTCTTCCTGTTTTCTATTATCTTATCTGCTAATATCATTTCTTCCTCCTATATTCCTGAAACGTTTGTGAGGAGCCGTGCTCCCGTCCCTTTTGTGATTCAAGAATACAATTTTCAGCGGTTGCAGACCACCAAGTGTGCTTTTCAATTTGTCAACCGGCGGTTGCAACTGCAGGTTTCCCCCCTGAAAATACCCTTATTTTTCAAATTTATGCTCCCGCAAAGGAGAAGATTATCCCTATCACCGCAGATATCGCGATGAAGATCACGGGGTGCAGGCCCTTCGTCGGTTTGAACCAGCGGGTGAGAACCAGGAGAACTGCTGCCAGGATGACCGCCTTGTAATTCAGAAGCCCCGGCAGCCCTGAAAGGTCTCCGCCAAGCAGGCCTTTGAACGCGCCTTCATCAAAGAAGGTTATCTCGCATACCATGATACCGGCAGCCGCTATCAGTCCGACGGAAGCAGGCCTTATACCATAGAAGGCTCCATCCACATAGCGGTTGTTCCTGAACTTCTCCAGGATCCCGGTTATTATCAGGATCAGGATCATTCCCGGAATGATTATCCCGATCGATGCGATAAGGGATCCGGGGATCCCTCCCACGGTGTATCCCACGTAGGTCGCCATGTTGATGCCGATGGGTCCGGGAGTCGACTCGGACACCGCCAGCATATCAGCTATCTGGGATCTCGTGAACCAGCCGGTCTTCTCCGACATATCGTAGAGGAAGGGAAGAGTAGCCATTCCGCCTCCGACTGAGAACATCCCTATCTTGAAGAATTCCCAAAACAGTCTCAGATAGATCATTTTTTACCGGCACCCCCTTTCCCGAAAGAGTGAAGGAGTATGCCGAGCACTGCGGCGATTATTACGAAGGCTACGGGCGTTATATCGAGCAACAGCGAACATATCGCCACAGCCAGGAATATCAGCAGGCATTTTTTATCTATTATCGAATTTTTCCAAAGCTTCAGTATCGAATTGAAGATCAGGACGCATACGCATACTCTTATGCCGGCGAAAGCATTCTGCACCGCAGGCACGTCCGCAAAAGCCGTGAGGAATACAGCGATCAGGGTGATTATTATTATCGAAGGGGTGACCGCTCCAAGTCCGGCAGCTATCGCTCCCGCCGTGCCCTTTCTCTTATGACCCATGAATCCCAGAGTGTTCACCATGATGATGCCGGGCATGCACTGGGCGAGGGCATAGTAATCCAGCACCTCCTCTTCAGTGCACCATTTCTTTCCCTCCACCACCTCTCTCTGGACGATGGGAAGCATGGCGTAGCCGCCTCCGAAGGTGAGGGCTCCGACCCTGGCTGACGTGATATATATCTGTAAAAGTTCTTTGAGCATTAAAAACTCCGTTTCTGTGTTTTGCTATATGTCATTATAGCACCGGGAAACGGAGTTGTGTTATTCTTTTCTATTTTTCTGAAAGTATCCTTATGAGGTCGCTCAGCACGCCGTAAGCCGTATGGTCGATCTCGGGCTCAAAGGCATGTTCCACCACGGTAACCTCCCCCATGAGGTCGGTGTTCACCGTGACGTAGGACATGGTGGCGTCCATGATGGCAGCCAGATCATCCCTATCCACAAGGGTCGGCTCCACCACTCCCACGGGTTTGCCGTCCTCCAGATACCCATGGCAGAGGAGCTTGATCTTCTTTCCGTCTTCTAAAGCCTTATCGAGGTCCTCTTTGGTCACGCCGGATATGCCCGTCCTTCTGATATCGAGAGGGGTTATGGTCTCGTCCATCAGTACGTTCATCAGAGCGGTCAGCTTGGCCGATGCGTCCCAACCGTCCAGATCCATGGAAGGATCAGCCTCAACGAAACCCTGTTTCCTTCCCTCTTCTATAGCCTCCTCGTAGGACCTTCCTTTTTCCATCTCGGTAAGTACGAAATTTGTGGTGGCGTTCAGGATCCCTTTGATCTCGGTTATTTTGCATCCTTTGAGGGTCATCTGAGCCATGTTGTACACGGGAACTCCGTCCATGACCGTGGCCTCGTAGCAGAACTTAACGCCCTTTTCCTTTGCCAGGTCTCTAAGCTCCCTGTAGTGCCAGGCGATAGGTCCCTTGTTCGCCGTTATCACGTACTTTCCAAGTTCCAGAGCGCGCCTTATGTGGTCCGTCGCGGGCTGCCCCGTCATTATATTTATAGGAGAAAGCTCGCAAAGCACATCGTATTCACCGAAATCTATTATGTCGAAGGCGGTGAGATCCTTATCGAACATGTCGTATGTGAGCTTTTCGGTATCCAGCCCTTCCGCGTTCGTTATCCCGCCGTGTCTTCCGGTGGAGATCGCGGTGATCACCGGCTCAACCCCGAAGTTCTCCTTGAAATAATCTTCCTTTCTGATGAGCATGCGGGCAAATGCCTGACCCACGTTTCCGTAACCCACAAGGGCGATCCTGATCCTGTCCATGTTACCTCCTTATATGGCTATACCCGGAGGGATCTCCTCCGGGCTTAAAACATATACTCTGTATTATATTTTATATCTCTTTCAGGTATTCTGCAAACAGATCCAGTCCCTCTTTAAGGAGCTTGGAGTCGAAAGCGTATCCGATACGTACGGAATGCTCGATCTCGAAGCACTCGCCGGGAGTGAACATTACGCCCTTCTTCTGAAGGAGGTCTACGCAGAGATCTCTGGAAAGCATGTCCTTCTTGTAGTATACGAGAGCGGTGGTTCCGGCCACGGGTCTGATGTAGTAAACTTCCGGAGTAGCGTTTACCCAGTCGTCGAGGATCTTTCTGTTTGTGTTAAGGATCTCTCTGTTTCTTTCGATGATCTTATCCTTGTGCTTAAGAGCCAGAGCTGCAAGCTTGTCGTCGATCGCTGCGCAGCTGATGGTGTCGTAATCTCTTCTCTCGCGGCAGAGGTGGATGACTTCAGGATCGCGGGATACGATCCAGCCAAGCCTCAGTCCTGCCAGGGAGTAGCACTTGGACATTGATCCTACGGAAACACCTTTCTCATAGATGTCTACGATGGAAGGAAGATATGAACCGTCCTCGCTGATCCCTCTGTAAACCTCATCGCAAAGAACGTAAGCGTCAACTGATCTCGCGATCTCAACGATCTCCTTCATTACGTCCAGTGGAATCCAGGATCCTGAAGGATTGTTGGGATTGTTGATGGTGATCATCTTTGTGTTATCGTCCACGATGGATCTGAGATAGTCCAGATCGGGGAGGAATTTGTTCTCGTAGTTCAGGTTGAGCAGTCTTACCTCAGCTCCGATGGATTCGGGGATGGAATAGTGCTGCTGATAGGTGGGCATTACGGATACCATGTTGTCCGTGGGCTCTATCAGGGTGTTGATTACCTGATAGTTTGCGCCGATCGCTCCGTGTGTGGGGATGATGTTGTCGTGTCCCACGTTCTCGTAAAGAGAAGCGATGCCGTCAAGGAGTTCAGGGGAACCGTAGATGTGACCGTAGGTCAGTCTGGTTTCTGCCAGCTTCATCATGTACTCTTCAACGTCCTCTCCCGCGAGTTCCAGAAGTTCCCTGATGGTAAGGGAGTCGATGCAGGTCTCTGCCAGGTTATATTTGCACCTGGTCTCCCACTCGTTCATCCACTGTTCTACTTTAAAAGTCTTGATCTTCATGTTTTCCTCCGTTATATCGAATCGTCTATTTGCAAAATACGTTCGTTCAGGTTTCATGCCCCTTCCGGGGTCTTTTTTATTAGATTATATTCTGTCCCGCTTCAGGCTTCAAGTGCGATTTTAGCGGTGATCAGGTCGAGTGCGCTGATGCCGGTCGCATCGAAGATGGTGATCTCTTCGTCCGAGGTCCTTCCCTCGATCTCTCCCTTGAGGAGCTGGCCGATCTCACCCATCAGTTCTTCTTTTCTGATGGTTCCCTTCTTGAGAGGTATCTCCATCTCGCCCACTCTGATGCACTGAGAGAGGTCATCTCCGTATACCTTGGCGCCTCTGAAGATCTCGGGATCGATCTCTTCCTTTCCTTCCATGTCTGAACCGATGCAGCTGAAGTGTGTACCGGGCTTCACCCATTCCGCCTTGATTACGGGTTCACGGCTGGGAGTCACGGTTATTATGATATCCGCTTCGCCCACGGCTTCCTTAAGGTCGGTTACCGGCTTGAACTCCGTGTTTTCAGCGTTAATTCCGAATTCCTTTGAGAGCCTTTCCCTGCAGTTCGCTGCGAACTGTTCAGCGTTCGGCTGGTTTACCGGATCCGCGATCCATACTTTTTCGATTTCGGGTCTTAAGGTGAGGGTCGCTGCTATCTGGAACATCGCCTGCTGGCCTGCTCCCAGGATCATCAATGTCTTAGCGTCCTTTCTTGCGAGAGCGTCAGCACCGATGGCCCCGGCTGATCCGGTCCTCATTCCTGTGACGTAGGCTCCGTCCACAACTCCGAGGGGCATTCCGTTCGTTGAATCGAATACCATTATATATGCCAGATGTGAAGGTATCCCCAGTTCATGGTTTCCGGGGAACTCGTTGAACATCTTCATGCCGTGGATGTTTATATCCCCTTTGATCCCGCCGGAGCGGATATCCATGTTGGAACCCTTTCCATCATTGAATTCATCATAGATGAGCGGCCATACTATTATTTCGCCGTCTGCCTTGGCCTCATATACAGATCTTACTCCTTCTATTACTTCTCCGATCTTCAGTACTTTCTTAAGATCTTCTGTTTCCAAAACTCTGATACTCATGTCGCTCTCCTTTCGATTTGTTCTATGCTTTGATTTTAGGGTATCCCTGCCGTTTCATCAACAAAAAACCTTTGGACTATATAAAAAATTATATAAAATATTGCAAAGATTTTTATAATATTTTATAATATTAACGGATACATCGGGTATTTTACCACTTCTGCGTCCGTTTTATACCATTATTCTTTGTAATATTTTACAACCTATTTTGACATGTTTTACACGGTTTCAGACTTTTACAACACATATTCGGACCAGCTCCGCCTTCTCTGCGGAAAGGGCGGACTTTCCCGCCGCATCTCCTCCGTGGGGATCCTGGATTATGAATTTCTCCCGGAGATCAGCGGCAAGTATAAGCACTATAACTTCGATGAGGACCAGCTGGTGGTAAGCACCTTGCTATACGCCAGGAACAACCCTTCGCTTGTGGGAGACGCCATCAAGAACCTTCTTAACGCAGGTGCAAGCGGCCTGGTCATCAAGGACATCTTCAAGCTGAGGATACCTGAACCTATCTTAAGGTACGCCGAGGCCCGCAACTTCCCCGTCTTCATCCTGGAGGAAAGGGACGTATATATCGAGGACATCATCTTTAACGTTAAATCCGCCATACTCAGGCAGGAATCTTCCGGAAGGATCGAGCGGGAACTGGATATCATAACATCTGAAGGTACAGCCGAGACCGACGTGCTGGAGCATGCAAGGCTAATCAACCCGTCCTTTGAGACTCAACATAAGGTCTACTATATCTTCCAGGGAGATAAACTGGTAAGAGATTCTTTTGCGGACTACTACAGAAGATACACGGGCTCCCCTCTGGATATCCCCGAAAGCATGCTGGCCCGTTATGAGCGCGGCATCCTCTATATAACGAGCTGGGAGCACAAAGCCGGCCTGGGAGACGCCTCCATAGTTGAGGCCATCCGGGAAGAGCTCCGGATCCCGGATTCAGCGATCGGAATCAGCGACACCCACTATTATCTGGGCGAGCTTGGCACCTCCATCAGGGAAGCCATGTACGCCTCCCTTGTCGCGGATGAGGACGGCTCCGGTTACGTTAAGTTTTCAGATCTGGGCCTTATGCGACCTGTCTTTCCCCTTTCGGACAACAAAGTCATGGCGGACTTCAGTTCAGCCATCCTTTCGCCGATAATGGACTTCGACCTGGAAAACAACGGCAAGCTCATGGAGACCCTGGGTTCCTGGTCGAGGCACGGCATGAGCTTCCCGGAGGCGGCAGAGGAACTCCACCAGCACGAGAATACTTTGAGGTACAGGATGGACAAGATCGGGCAGCTCACCGGCCTTGACTTCAAGAAGGCAGCCGAAGCCCAGCAGCTCAACATGGCTTACCTCATCTCCCACTGCAAAGAACTCAAATCGAGACTTTGAGAAACTATATATATTTTTTAAGGAGGCAACAAATGGAAAAAGTATACGAATTCATAAAGAAATGCGGAACATATTACCTCGCAACAGCTGACGGCGACCAGCCCAGAGTAAGGCCTTTCGGCACCATCGACATCTTTGAGGACAAGCTCTACATCCAGACAGGAAAAGGAAAAGATGTTTTTAAGCAAGCAAACGGCGCCAAGGTTGAGCTTTGCTGCTTTGACGGAGAGAAATGGCTCCGCCTCGCAGGAACTCTGGTTGACGACGACAGGGTAGAACCCAAGAAACACATGCTGGACAACTATCCTGACCTCCGCGCTATGTACGATGAGAACGATCCCAACACCGCAGTCCTTTACTTCAAGGACGCTGTTGCAACCTTCTCAAGCTTCACAGCAGCTCCGGAAACCATCGAACTGTAATCGAAAAAACAAGACCCGCGAAAGCGGGTTTTTTGTTGCAAAATCATACCCCCTGCCTTATAATAACTTAGCACATCAAGGAGGGCCATATGGACAGGACAACAAGAGACGGCATTATAAGGTGCGTGGAAGATCAGCTTTACGAGCTGAAATATATAAAGAGATATCTATACGAGAATCCTGAGATCGGCGGAACTGAAGAGAAGTCCAGCAGGATCCTCGTATCCTACCTCAGGGACAGGGATTTCGAAGTAACGGAGAACTTCTGCGACATACCCTGGGCTTTCAGGGCCTGCTACGACAGCGGACGTCCCGGAGTTTCCATTGGAATGACAGCGGAATACGACGCACTTCCTGAGATCGGCCACGCCTGCGGGCATAACATCATAGCAACCGCTCCAATGGGAGCTTGTGTCGCGCTGAAGGACGCGGTGGACAAGTTCGGCGGCAAGGTCATCCTCTACGGAACTCCCGCCGAGGAGAACCTGGACAGAAAGCTGGACATGATCGAGGCGGGTGCCTTTGAGGAAGTTGATGTTTGTCTCAACATCCATCCCTTCGGTCACAGCATGAAGTCAGGATTCACCACAGCGCTTGATTCCTGGGTCATCGACTTCTACGGCAAGTCCGCCCACGCCGGCATCCGCCCGGAAGAGGGGATCAACGCTCTGGACGCCGCCGTCCAGTTCTATCAGATGGTGAACTTCGAGAAGCAGTATCTCAAGGGTGTGAATCTTTACGGTGTTATCCCCGAAGGCGGGTTCAAGTGCTCCATCATACCCGACTATTCCCAGGTGAAGTTCCTGGCGCGTTCGGAGTCAGTCGACACCAACATGAAGACCCGCGATATGATCGTAAGAGCCGCGGAAGCCGTATGCAGGCTGACCGGAGCGAGATACACCATCGCCACAGACGAACCTTCGAACCTTCCCATGAACACGAACCGCACCCTTGCTGAAGTCTTTGAGAACTTCTACGAGGAGCTGAGCGGCGAGACCATGGCCGAATGTGAATTCGGAGCATCCACCGACGCAGGTAACGTAAGCTGGGTCGTTCCTTCCATCATGCCCTGCATCGGAGTCGGCTGCCCGGATATAATGCTGCATACCCCTGAATTCAGGGAAGCCTGCATGACGGAAGCCGGAGACAACGCCATGAAGTGGGCTGCCGAAGCTTTGGCGTTAACAGGTCTCAGGGTCATGGAGGATCCGGAGCTTCTCAAGTCCATCAGAAGAGAATTCGTGAAAAGCCTCAGCCACTGATTTTTAAGTATATTAAAACCCGCGTTATTCAGACGCGGGTATTTTTAATTCTATGGTTTTATCCGCCAGCGCCTCGCTCACGTCATCCCTGTGGGTGGCGATGATCAGAGTCTTGCCGGCCGCCTTCAGTTCTTTCAGGAAGCCCAGGAGCCAGTCGATCTTCTTCTGATCAAGCCCCGCGAAGGGTTCGTCCAGCACCAGCACTTCAGGGTCCAGCGCGATCACCGCAGCGAAAGCCACCATCTTTTTCTGGCCGCCGCTTAAGTGGTAGGGCACCTTGTCCTTTAAGCCTTCGATATCGAACATCTTAAGGCAATCCTTGACCCTTTCGTCCACCTCTTCATCCGTAAGCCCCATTTGCCTGGGCCCGAAGGCGATCTCATCATATACCGATGAGTTGAACAGCATGGTGTCCGGGTTCTGGAAGAGGTAGCCGATCGCCTTATGAAAGCGCTTCGCCCGGGAATTATCCTTAAGGTACTCCGCGTCTATCTTCGTTCCTTTGAACAGGTATTCACCCGATCTCCCGAAAGACAGACCGTTAAGGATCCTGAAAAGTGTGGTCTTTCCGGAGCCGTTGTCGCCTCTTATCACGACGCAGCTCCCCTCTTCAATTGATAGAGAGAAGTCCGTAAGTACCGGCTCACCCTTTTCGTATTCAAAATATATGTTTTTCAGTTCTATAAAAGCCATTTACAGTCCTTTGTAATCATCTGTGAAGCCCCTGCACTGCATGGCTTCGTACATTTCCTTGTTCATCTCAGTTCCCCTCAGGAAGGTCACTCCCATGACCCCGCCCACGGAACTGTATTTTTTATTGTTTTTTCCGACTGACCTGAGGCTTACCGCGGTGAGCAGATCCTCCATGAGTTTACCCAGAAGCACGATATATCTGAATGTAATATCTATGGTGAAGATCACTACTCCCGGTATGTGGAATTTTCTAAGAGCCGCAGTCACATGGTTCCACTGGGTGGTCCTTCCGAAAAGGCCCACGGCGGTAACGCAGATAAGCACCTTTACAACCAGCCGGATACCGTTTCCGAGAATCCCGTGATCCATGATCACAGCAGGCGTGTAGAAGATCGCTGCCAGTATCCCTGCGAAGATTGCGGTCTTCAGTATCCCCGGCATGCTCTCCGCTGGAAGCAGGGCAAGCCTAACGAGAACTATCGCACCGCAGGCCATTATCACAAGCCTGCTCTGCGTGACAGACGTAAGGATGATAAGCGCAATCATGAGGATAAGCTTGAGCCACGCGGGAAGCTCGAACCTTCCTTCTTTTCCCGCTTCAGCCTTAAGACCCGACATGACCCTTCCCAGGCTCACGAGCGTCTTATATAAAAACGCACCGCCATCCGAAGGCGGCGCGTAATCTTCAGTTTTCTTCAGCCAGTCAGGAAGCATCTTAAGCGTTCTTTCCTCTCAGCGCATTGGATAAAAGTTTGAATATTATTACGAGAAGCGCAGTGCCGATAACAGCCGACAGTATGTAAGCTGCGACTTCGTTCACTTCGCCAAGCGTATAGTCCGGCATGGGTGCTTCCATGGAGAAGCCGTCCACCATTCCCTGAGGAGTATATCCAAGAGGGGCTCCGGTCTCAGATATCTCCGCGATCTCGTCTGTTCCCCATTCACCCCAGGCAGTTCCGGTAGCCAAAAGCCCCAGAGGAGTGGCTGCGATGAGCACAGCTGCCAGCGCGAAAACAGGAGCGTGGCTTTTCTTCGTTTCAGCCGGAGTCTCAAGTCTTATGCTGTCATATGTGAGGTCAGGCGATGTCTTTCTGACGAAGGCGTAGACAGCGACCGTGAAAGCTGCTTCGATCACGCCTGCGACCGCCATGTGCGGTATCATCATCGCCGGGATCGCAATATCCAGTCCGTAGGGACAGTAAAGCGAATTACCCGCAGCGTCGTGAGTGATAAGTGGCTGGATGCCGAACTCGACCGCGCAAAACAGTGCCGCAAGACATATCCCAATATATGAACCTATCGCGGCTCCCGCATATACCCTTCCGGGCTTTGCTTCCGTTCCCTTACCTGCGATCAGCCTGTATATGCCGTACCCTGCAAAGGGAAGGATGAAGGCCATGTTGAAGCAATTGGCTCCGAAGGACAGTATTCCCCCGTCACCGAATATCAGCGCCTGCAAAAGAAGCGCTATCGATACGCCCAGACAGGCCGCCTCCGGTCCGAAGAGAAGCGCGATCAGCGTTCCTCCGACTGCGTGTCCCGTGGTGCCGCCGATCAGAGGCACGTTGAACATCATTCCGAGGAATGAAAAGGCAGCGCCTACGCCTACCATGGCGATCTTGTCCTTGGGAAGTTCTTCTTTTACTTTTTTTACCGAATGTGCCCACACAGGGACCATAGCCGCTGTCATTACCGCACAGGTTGCCGGTGACAGGTAGTTTTCAGGGATATGCATAGGTCTCTCCTTTTCTTTGTTTTATAATTTTACAAAACAAAACCCCCTCCCGCAAGCGGGTAGGGGGGATATGAAAGTCGGGTTTTTCTGCATTAAATGAACTTTTTAATGGCCTTCTGAAACTCTTCAACAGCTTCCGTGTCACCATCCTCGATGGCGTGGGTGATGCAGTGGGTCATGTGCTCGTTTATGATCTCCTTGCCAAGGCTTCTCAGCGCAGAGTTAACAGCTGACAGCTGCATTAGGACTTCAGCACAGTCCTCATCCTTTTCGATCATACTCTTCACGTGTTGAAGATGGCCGATAGCCCTGGCGATACGGTTCAGCTGCTTCTTCTTTTCTTCAGGCGAATGGAAATGACCGTGCTCGTGGGTATGAACGTGTTCATGACCTTCATCATGTGTATGCGTATGTTCGTGATTATGTAATTCCTTAGTCATTTCGTCCTCCTGTGTCAATTTCCGGGATCCGGCATTATCTCCAGCAGGTCGTCTGCCTCACACCCCAGTGTGTTTGCCAGTTCCCTTAAGGTCGATGCCGCAGCTCTGTTAATGTTCTTGGCGCCGGATTCGTATTGCTGAAGAGTTCTCAGGTTCACTCCGCTTGCTTTCGCCAGCTGACTTTGAGAATAACTGCGGACCCTTCTTATCTGCTTTATCCTGGCGGTATCCTCATCGGCCAGGATGATTTCTGTCATGAGTTCCATGCTTTTCTCTTCGGGCGCCTCATGAAGGGTCGGATAAAGTCTCAGTATGTCTTCTCCTGATATTTTATCCAATATCCTATTTAAAGGCAAGCCGCTTTCCCACTGATACCGGGCAAGTATCCATCCGCACCAGTACTCCGGAGAGTAGTCGTATACTTTCCGCTCATCAGGCGCGGTGATTTCAAGTCCTGTTTTGTAAAAGACCTCTGAAGCCAGTTCAATGCCCGTCATTCCGCATACGTATTTCGGGTTGCCCTGTCCGAATTGTCTGCCAATGCCGCTTACATCGAGCAATCCGAAAAACTGATCCGGGGTGAGACCCACTTCCCTGACAGCATACTCAGTCGCTTCCCCGAGCGTATTCATCGCATCATCTAGATACATCTCGTCATATGCTCTCACTTCCGGCACCTCCCTTCATGAGATCTCTTATGTACAGGCCGTCCTTATTTCCTTCAAGGATCTCATAATATGCTTTTCTTGCCTGTTCGTCTCTTGCTTTTCTTTTCGGGTAATATTCTGCACTGTTCACGATGTCATACCCTCTGTATTCCAGCATATCAAATGCAAATCTGCTCTTGATCACAAATTGCTCTCCGAGTTTACCCAGTCTCATGGCCAGGGATAGCTGTTCCAGTGTTATTGAGTTACTCAGAAAAGCCCTTGCAAAAGCAAAATACGAGTCGTCAGCTCTGTAACCCTTAACAGCATCGTAGAACCCCAGATCCACAAGGTAGCTGTCGAGGAGCCATTCCTTAGCTTCCTCCATCAATGGCGTTGAAATACGCAATCTTCTGTTATCCACCAGAAGGGCCAGCCAATGGAGTATGTTATACTCCTCTGAACCGAGATCCAGGACATTCAGATCGTCGGTCTCTATCGTGTATTCGTTCACGAACCCGCTCGTTCCCGCGCTGACAGCCCATTCTCTCGCGATCCCGCGGTTCTCAGTCATATAGAAGCCCTGTCCGTAATCGTTATATTCTTTTCCTTTACCGTATTCCGGTCTCTGAACTATCTCAGGGGACCCGTGGTATAAAGTAAGTTTCATGAAATACACCTATACTTCTTTAGAGTTATATTAAAAACAGTATACTCCTAAAGAAGTATACTGTCAATAACCCTTTGATTTTCAAGGGTTTTTTACTTTTCTCCAAAGTTATTGCCAAGATTATCCCAACCAAATCTGACTATCGATATGATGACCGATATCATTGCCATCGATTCACTGAAAACGCTTGGCCATGCTCCGTATGCTATATCATATACCAGCCAGGAAGGGCTTGCCACGAACAGGTTCCCTATGCGTATCTTTCTGGCGTTATCCGTCCAGCAGGTTATGCTTGCCCCTACACAGGCTACCCAGGCCATAAGATCTATCGGTCTTTTCATCGTAATGGCCACGCATATACCGTCCACGACTGCGATCACCGCGATCCACCACCATGATCTCGCCCATGGCCACTTCTCCCTGTTCAGGATCAGGACATTTCTCAGTGTACAGATAACAAGTCCCGCACAGCCTGCATATCCTCCTAACAGGATAAACTGCAGGCCGAAAATCAGATTTGCCATCGATTGAAGGACGAACAGCTTTCTGTTCGACTTTACCTGAAATGATATGAACCACAGTATCAGTGCAGCTATTCCTATCAATTGTGCGATCGTTTCTTTGCTCATATCATAAACCGTTGGTTCAGAACCCCAGGTCCTCTCCTACAACTATAACGTGAAAATCAGATTCAATGGGACGTTTATGTATTATTGTAGTTATATTGCAAAACCTGTTTGGATCGCTGCAATAACCACACTTTCCCGTAACCACGCTAGTGCAGACCTCTCCGTACTTTATCTTATTCATAGGAGCTGCAACGTCTGCTATTCGTATTCGCGCCTCCTCTTCATTCCTCGTTATCTTATTCACTCCGACTATCACGATGATCCTATCTGCTCCGTACAGACTTCCGGCGATCCTGTTACCCACGCCATCCACATTTACGATCTCGCCTTCCATGGTTATTGCGTTTGCACTAAGCACGAAAACGTCGCTTGTCAGATAGTCTGCCAGGATATCCCTCGCCTGTTCTCTTGTAGGTGCTTTAACATATCCGTATTCATCGCTGTTATAGCTATGGAGATTTAGCGCTGCAGTGTTCGGAATCATTCGACACCCTTTGGCCTTTAATCTGTCTTCCATATCAAGCTGATAAAAGCTATGGGAATCTCCTACACCTATTATGCTTCCCTCGGATATAAGCTGCTCCAATAGATTAGCTGCTTCCTCCCTATTATCAACATAATACGCTTCAAACAGGTTCTTTTTCAGTGCTTTTACCAGAGCTTCTCCTCTATAACGGTTGAATTCTCTTTTTATCTCTTCTATATCGTGAGCCACACTCTTTATCGATACGTCTATATCCTGTCGAAGTTTCCTCATTTTTTCGCTCCATAGTCATGATCCCCGGGCGGGCCGGGGATCATATCACTTTTTTGTTTTAAATTATTAGTATTACTTGCTGAAATTCTCTACGTCCTTAAGGAGCAGATCAAGGATCTCCTTGCCTTCTTCTCCTGCGAATTCGGTAATGCGGTCACGCACAGGAAGACTTGCTTCTACGAATGCAGCTCTTTCTTCTTCTGTCAGTTCTTCGATAACGAGTTCAGGCTTTGCATCGCGGATGACCTGTTCCTTCTCTTCAAGGAAGGTCTCCAGAGTCTGAAGTGCGAACTCTTCCATCTCAGGCTTGATCTCTTCAAGCATAGCTTTGTCTTCATCAGAAAGACTATTATAGAAATCACTGTTCATGGCCATAAACGAAGCCATCTGTGAGTGGTTGGACTTAACGATATAGTCAAGCACTTCATAGAACTTCATCTCTTCCATCGCGTTCATAGGCTGCTCTGTACCTTCAACTGTCTTAAGCTGAAGTCCGGAATATGTTTCTGTGAATGCGAGAGGTGTAGGTGCTGCACCAAAGGCTTCATAGTTTGCTGCGATAATGGGGGATGCCATTATTCTCATTTTGAAACCTGCAAAATCAGCCATTGTGTGAAGCGGATGTCCTACGCTGCCCCACTGCATGTTTCCAAGGGTGAACCAGTCATATGTGGTGAGGTTCTTGGTCGCGAACATCTCGTTGAGCTTCTTTGTTGCCTCTCCATTGATGAGGACCTGTGCGTTGACTGCATTATCATCGGAGAAAATGAAGTTAAGTGATGTTGCCTGTACAGCGGGGAACATATCTCCAACATCTCCTGCCGCCAGTATACCAAACTGTATTCCTCCGTTCATAAGGAGTTCTACCTGTGTTCCGGTATCTCCAAGCTGTCCGACGGGATAAACCTCTACGGTGATCCTACCTTCGGATTTTTCTTCGATCAATTCCTTAAAATGGTTTGCATACTGATCGTATACCGTTCCTGTTGTTTCCTGATGTGCAAGCTTCCATACTTCGGCTTCCCCTGAAGTATCAGCCGCAGGTGTCTGACTGCTGTTACCACCGCATGCTGCGAACATCATGAGGGTCAGAACAAGGATCATTCCTAATGCTATTACTCTTTTTTTCATAACTTCTTTCCTTTCTTAAAATAAGTGATCATATACGGATAGTTTATTACGGTCAAATGAATGCCCTGTAGAATGTAATGACCTGAGGGAAGAATATCAGGAATACCGATAACAGGATCATTACTATCAAATAAGGCGGAAGCCCTTTTACAACCTTCGTATATGACACATTGAAGGCTGCACAGGCAGTAAATATATTTGCTCCGAAGGGAGGAGAAATTGCTCCCAGGATGCACTGGATGGTTATAATGATGCCAAGCCATATGGGATCGATCCCTGCTGCCATTGCCGGTCCGTAGAAGATAGGTGTCACGACAACGACTGCGATGAGAGGATCCACGAACATGCCTGCCACAAAGAAGAATATGGTTACCCAAAGCAGTACAACAGTCTGCGACGGATCAGGCCCCAGGACTCCCGTGGCTATCATCTGCGGTACATTGGCGTAGGTAAGAACCAGTGAGAATACCTGCCCTCCTGCAAGGAGTATGAAAAGCACGCCGGTCATTACACCTGTGGATAAGGCGATCCTTCCGAGATCCTTTATCTTGACAGTTCTGAATACCACCATCTCCAATAAGGCTGCATACAGCACGGAAATGGCAGCTGCCTCTGTAGGGCTCGCTTTGCCGGTATATATGCTTCCAACTACTATAACGGGGAACCCCAGGGGAAGAATAGCACTGACAAAAGCCTTCCCCTTTTTGATATGTACCCAGAATCCTGGACACATAGATATATGAACTATGTCAAGCATATGGATGCTTCTCTGTATTTCACGGGAGGCATCCATTTTGTTTTAGACTGGATCCTTTCGTTGTTGTAGTAA